>ERZ791914.805-NODE-805-length-26182-cov-3.667930_pt1 | contig 26182 bp, 26 predicted proteins | sample MGYA00510140_ERZ791914 | MGnify/ENA primary metagenome ERZ791914 (study PRJEB30046, sample SAMN00792079) | human gut metagenome | study: EMG produced TPA metagenomics assembly of the A metagenome-wide association study of gut microbiota in type 2... | reverse complement strand
CGTGCGGAAGGGGCGGGAGGCGCCAGGGGGGAACGCCTCCGTGCTGGCCCGGCGTCAGTCGAGCAACGGTTCCGCAAGCTCGACGCCAAGATGCAGGGCCCGCAAATTGCCCTCATGGTGTGCCGCCGGGAAACGTTCCGCCAGCACCATCTCGATCGAGCCGATGCGTACCGCTCCGGTCAGCGTCACGAGCGCTCCGAGCACGGCCACGTTGTACGAAACCGCCGAACCGAGGCGTTCCCTGACCGCGCCCCAGAGCGGCAGGCCCTTGAACTGCGCCTCCACCTTGCGGCCCGGATGCACGAGCTCGGTATCATAGATGCACAGCCCGCCGGGGCGGATCAGCGGCAGGTACTTGACGCAGGCCGCATCGGTGAGCGCTACGAGGATGTTCGGCTGCTCCACCTTGGGGTAATAGATAGCCTTGTGCGACAGGATCACGTCCGAACGCGTGGCCCCGCCGCGCGCTTCAGGCCCGTAGGATTGTGATTGCACGGCAACGAGGCCTTCATATTTCACAGCGGCTTCGGCCAGCAGGATCGCCATGGTGATCACGCCCTGGCCGCCGGAACCGGACAACAGGAAACGGGAGACTGCATACGCGTTTTCCATGACTCACTCCTGATGCTGGCTGGCGATGATCGAGGCGTAGCGGGCGCAGTATTCGGGCTGATCCTCATCCGTAAAAATGCCGCGCGGTACCAGCGTGGGGTTTTCCGCCAGCTTCGGGGAGCCCACCGGAGCCGTATGGTCGCGGTACCGCTCCATCATCCGTACGGCGTCGCCGAGCTTGTTCTTGCGCCCGAAGTACGTGGGGCACTGGCTCAGCACCTCCACGACAGCGAAACCCTCATGCTGGAGCGCCTTCTTGAAGATCGAGATCATCTCGCGCATGTGGTAGGTGGTCGTCCGCGCCACGAAGGTCGCCCCCGCGCCGAGGGCGAGCCGCACGGTGTCGAACTCGCGGTCGATGTTGCCGTAGGGCGCCGTCGTCGCGGACACCCCGATCCCGGAGAGCGGCGAGTACTGCCCTCCGGTCATGCCGTAGATGCGGTTGTTCATGACGATCGCGGTGAGCTTGATATTGCGCCGCGCCGCGTGGATGAAATGGTTGCCCCCGATGGCCAGCGCGTCGCCGTCGCCCATCGGTACGATGACGTGCAGGTCGGGCCGCGACATCTTGATGCCCGTGGCGAAGGCCAGCGCTCTTCCGTGCAGCGTGTGCATGGTGTGGAAGTCCACGTACCCCGCTATGCGGGCCGAACAGCCGATGCCGGACACCATGACGAGGGACGAGGGATCATAGCCCAGATCGTCCACGCTGTGCAGCATGGCGTTGAGCACGTGCCCGTGGCCGCAGCCGGGGCACCACAGGTGCGGAAAGAAACGTTCCCGGATCAACGAGCGGATGGCCATATCAGAACCCCCTTCCTTCGATCACGCGCATGACCTTGCCGATGTCGGTGGGCGTGATGAGCTGCCCGTCCACCCGGTTGACGAGGAACACCCTATCCGGCTTCCAGGCCGCCTGCCTGACCTGCGCCATGATGTGCCCCATGTTCATTTCCACCACGTAGACGTTGCGCGCTCCCTCGGTGCGGTCGCGCACGAGTTCCGCCGGGAACGGCCAGAGGGTCTGCAATTCCAGCAGGCCCGCCCGGATGCCCTTCCCGCGCAGCGTATGCACAAGGTGCAGGGCACTGCGGGCCGCGCTGCCGTAAGAAACGAACACCTGCTGCGCATCGTCGAGGAAGTATTCCTTCCAGCGGGCGATTTCGGCGGCCTTGGCCTCGATCTTGTCCACAAGGTGGTAAAGGAGCTTGTTGACGGCCTCGGGCTGTTCCGTGGGAAAACCCCAGATGTCATGGTAGAGGCCGGTCACATTGTAGCGGTGCACCCCGCCGAAGTCGGACATGGGGAGCCGGCCGTCCTCACGGGGCAGGTAGGGGTAATAGTTGACCCCGGCCTTCACCGAGGTACGGAGCCGCTCCACCACGGGCAGTTCGCCGGGTTCCGGCATATCAAGACGCTCGCGCATGTGGCCCACCACCTCGTCGAACAGCAGGATCACCGGTGTGCGGTAGGTTTCCGCCATGTTGAAGCCTTCCACCGTCATGGCAAAGACGTCCTGCACCGAAGAAGCGGTCAGCACGATGATCGCATGGTCGCCGTGCACCCCCCACCGGGCCTGATTCACGTCGCCCTGCGCCACCTTCGTGGGCAGGCCCGTGGACGGCCCGCCGCGCTGCACGCTGGTCACCACGCAGGGGATTTCCCCCATGATCGCGTAACCAAGGGCCTCCTGCATGAGCGAAAAACCGGGGCCGCTGGTCGCGGTCATGGCCTTGTCCCCAGCCACCGACGCCGCGCACACGGCGCACAATGAGGAAATCTCGTCCTCCATCTGAATGAACCTGCCGCCCACATGCGGCAGCTCCTCGGACAGCAGTTCCGCCACCTCTGTGGACGGGGTGATCGGATACCCCGCGAAAAAACGCAGCCCCGCATAGAGTGCCCCACGCACGCAGGCTTCGTTGCCCTGAGTAAACAGAATGCCCTTTTCGCCGTTCATGCGCCCTCCCCGGATTCGCCCGGTCCGTCTTCCCCAAGGCACTCCACCGCCAGATCCGGGCAGTACAACTCACACAGGCCGCAGCCCACGCACAGCGCGGGGGCATATTCAGGTTTCCCGTCCCCGTCCAGCGAAAGCGCACCCGAACGGCAGAACGCCACGCACACCCCACAGCCTTTGCACCATTGCAGATTGATGAGGACTTTCATACGCCTACCCCTTGGGACGCCCTCCGGCATCCCGCCGTTGCAGATCCCGTACCCCTGACAGCGATCCCTCCGGAACCGCCGCCGCACTGAACCGACTCGAATCTTTCCGACCGCAGGCCGCACATTCCCAACCGTCGGCACCGGCGGAACACCTATCGGGCAACAGGCTCATCCACTGGGTTCGCCACCCCCGCCATACCTTGTGTTTTTACCAATGATACACATGAGTTGCATCCTCATTAGCCGGGGCTTGCGCCCGGCCCTTCCCCGTTGCGGCAAATCCAGCAAGCGTAACCGTTCCGCTCCGAACAGGGCGGCGGAAACCCCTCTATGAGGACGGGAGGCCCCGCCTCCGCCGACTCTGCCCATACCAGTATGGAATCCGCCCCGCTTCCCGTTCGCCTGACGGAAAACGGCCTGACAGCCGACGCGGGGAAAAAGGAAAGGCTCCAAAGGGATTCGCAGGCATGGGGGGACTCCCCATCACGGAGACAAGCCGCCATGCGGTACGGGCACAGAAACGACGCGGGGATTCCGGTACAGCTCAAGGTATCTGGCGGAACCGCCGAGACAAGCCTCCTTCGGAAGGGGCGGCCTTGGAACCTTTTCAGGCCTGTTCCGGATTCTCGCAAGAAAACGGAACAGGAGCGCATACCTTATATCGTATATATCGCTTTGGGAGGGCGATTCTTTTGCTGAATCGAGTAAAAATACTGAAAAAGAGGTGCTATGAAGCGCAAAAAGAGGAAATTTCACCCTATACTGAGGCGAAACGAAGCGTAGAGAAGTAATTTCAGGCCATAAGAGTTCTCCATATGGCCTTACAACAGAGCATTAAGCCATACGTAGCACAAAATCAGGCTACGTCAACGCCTTTTTGAATATGTCTCTATATTCACAATGATCATCCCAAAAGACGGGAACGTTGCATGGCATCGCACGGAACGGGGAAGGGGCCAGGGGCGGGTAGGGGAAAAGATTAGCCGCACAGGAACCCGTTTCTGCGCCGCCAAAGCCCATCGGAGAGAGCCGCCTGTCGCGCCACGCCGCAAGGCTCCGTATCCGCGCAGCGCCAGTATCCCAAAACCGGGCATGGTTTTGCTCCTCAGTCCATAACTATGCGACAGGGCGCATCCCTTGCTCGCTTTCCGCTACGGCGCTTATGGAGGAAAACAAGAAACTGGGAAAAATACCACAGGGATGCGGAGTAGCATCAGATCTTCCAGCAGCGTCGGCTTTCGTCTTCCAAGTGGCCCCCATTGCCATAGGCTCTCTTAAAAGCATGAAGGAGCCGGGGCATCCGTTGTCCCGGCCCCGTCATTTACCGAACGGGTACAGTTTTTCAGGACGGGGCATCCTGTGAAACAGGCACCCACCGCCTTGTTTCCGTCGAACCCTTCTTTTCCGGCAAGACGGAGCCCTTCCGTCATAAAAATGGGGATTTTCGATCGCCAAAAATACGATTTTTTCCTTTTCATCGCGTTTCCGTTGACACCGGAGCGAGGCGTTTGGTAGGGCCTTAATTGAGAAGACTAGAGATTATTTTGGCAATCATGACGCATGGTTTTGCACATGAATATCGTCTATTGACTATCGGAATCCCGAACGTCTGAAACCCGCAAGGGCCTCCGCCCCAACGCCAAAGGATGATCGCCTTGAAACCGGAAAATGTTGTTGACGCCCTGTTCGGCAACCGCCTGCGGCAGTTGCTGGATGAAAGGAACATTTCGCAGGCGCACTTCGCGGATCGCATAGGCGTCAGCCGATCCCGGATGAACAACTACGTCGCCCAGCGCAGCGAACCCGACTACGCCACACTCATCCGCATCGCCAACACGCTGGACACCTCTATCGATTTCCTGCTCGGCAAATCCGAACATCAGGGCTTGCCGCAGACGGCCTGCCTGAGCGGGTTTCCCGACTTCATCCCCAGCCGCGGCGCAGGCGGCGAGCCTCCCGATCCGTCCTGCTGGATCCCGCTGTACGGATCGCAGTACGAAGCCCCGGAACCGGACGCCGCCCCAGCTGCCCCCTCCGATCCGGGCCGCACGGACGGGCAAGCGCCCAGCCCGTCCAATCCGCTCGGATGGATTCGCCACAAGACGCTGCCAAGCCTTTCCTCTTCATATGAAAATCGGAAGGCTCCCACGGCAGATTTCCAGCAATAGAATGAACGGGGCACTCGTTGCCGATACGGAAAGGCTCCACGCCCGTTCAGCCTGCTGTTTCCGCGATGCAGAAGCATAAAGCGGCTGGACGTGGCTGGATTGTACGATGGAAAGGCAATCCGGCCTCGCACAGACAGGCAAGGAAATCCCCGCAGATTGCAAAACCGGCTCACCAGATGGCAATTGAGCCGAGCCCATGCATAGGGAAGATGGCCCTCGCAGTACCTCCCGAGGGGAAAGGATAGGACAGCCGGAGACAGCCCTGATGGAGGAGGCCGCAACCTTCGCCGTGTGCCGTATGATACGGCATGATGTCTCGCATCAGTGTTCATACAAGCCGTCCATCGGCTTGCCCCGCTCAGCTCGTGCGGGGCAGGCCAATGCGCGAGATCAGGTTTCCCTGCGCGTCGAAGGCCAGTTCCCGCAACGGCCCAACTACCTCGAAACGTCCGGTATCGGCCAGCTCCGGAAGGATGGCTTCGGATACATAACAGTCCGCAAGGTACAGGGTATTGGGGATCAAGATCAGCCGCGTTTCGGCGAGCGGGACGCTCCGCAGGCAAAACATCATGGTTTCCAGCATTTCCCGATCCGTATCGAACCACAGGGGCGTGAACGCGCGGGTGACGAACGTAGTGGTGAGGTTATTCAAGTACGTGGCCTTACGGTCGATCTTGTCCACCAGCCTGCGGGTCACGAAGTCCACAAGGCCCACGCCCGTAGCGTTGCCGTGCGAGGCTTCCGAAAGGTCCAGTACCGAAACGTACCGGATGCGCGGGCTTTCCATTTCCGGTTCGCCCGTAATGCGCAGCCGTCCGATGATATTGGTGTCGACTCCGGTTCCACTGAAATTCTTCCCCATTTCCTCCACGATGAGGCCGTGCAGCCTGTCCGTGGGCAGGGCGGGCATGAGCGACTTCGACCACGCCAGCAGCCGGATTTCTTCCTCGATGAGCGCCTCGGCGGGAATCGCCTTGATGCGCGCGGTTTCCTCATAAGCGTTTTCGACGATGGCCACCCCGCCAAGCACGGGCATCTTGCCGAGGAGCACCTTGGTGACCTCCACCAGCAGGCGGGGAAGTTCGGCCTGCCCAAGGCTATGGAACTGGCCTGCCCCGCCCGGCCCGCCAAGGCCCACCACGAGCTTCTTGCACAGCCCGCTCTCCACGCAGCCCTTGAACGACGTGTGCGTTTTCACCCGGTTGATGGGGATGATTGCGTCCACACCGAACGCCGACTCCAGCATGTGCGCCACAAGTCCGCCGGGCGTTTCCCCAATGGCGCGGGTCACATCACAGGTGATGACCGGCGCGCCGAGGCGTTCCTCCGTGATGCCGAGGCTATCCAGCACGTCCTTTTGTCCCTGACGGGTACCGCCGCCGTGGCTGCCCATCGCCGCCAGAAGCACCGGGGACGCGCCGCAGCCGCGCACCGCTTGAACGGCGACTTCCAGCATGGTCAGGATGTTCTGGATTCCCCGGCTGCCCACGGTCAGCCCCACCGTCATGCCTGGCCTGATCCGGGGCGTGAGCACCTGCATCTGTTCGCGCATTTCCGCTGCTATATCGTCAACGCGCGGACGGGCGAAGGTCTGCCGGATACGCGCCATCTTGGGCAATGGGCATCGGGTTTCTGTCATAGGGGCCTCGCTTCTTTGGGGTAGAACACCCCATTGGGGGGAGAAAGCGCCTTCCCGCCGGGTGTCGTTTCAGCGGCGTTTCCCCAATGGGGAAGGGGCTGTACCATATATCGAAAAACAAATAAAATAGTGTATTATACTGAAATATCCACCACATCGAGCCAATGGCGTACGGTCACGCCGGAAGGGGCTGCGGAAGCCAGTTGCAGCGTACAGCCGCTGCATCCGGTGATGATATGGCGGCAGTCCGCGAAGCCCTCCACGCATCGGCGGCCAATGGCGGCGGACACGTCGGCGTCGGTCATCTTGAGGATGCCGCCCATGCCGCAGCACAGTCCCGTACCTTTCATGATAAGGGGGAACGCCTGCCTGAGGAACGGCAAATCAGGGTCGTCCTCACCCCAGTGACAGGGTTGATGGTAGCCAATGCGGGCTGGAGCATCGGGCACGGTCTCACAGACAGGTGCCGCCAGAAGAGCTGAAAGGCCGCGTACCTGCCGTTTCCACAGCGCGGCCTCTTCGGGTTCCATGCCGCCCTCTTTGGCATAGGCGTCAAGACCGTGTTTGCACGAGGCGCAAAACGCGGCTATGACTGGGCGGCCCATATCCCGCCAGCGTTCGATGTTCCGCCGCCGGACTTCGGCCTGTGCCGCAAACAGCCCCGCATGGTGGAGCGTGCCGCCGCAGCAGGTGAATCCGCCGCCGTCGAGAACCACATAGCCCCAGCGCCGCAATAGCGTCTCAGCCCGCGCAATCCAACCGGGGCGGGCGTTGCGCGCCGTGCATCCGGCGAACACAGCCACGGGCGTCCCCACCCCCACCTGCACGGCAGGCTTGATCCGTCCCCACGGCGCGGCGGTCTCCTGTGGCAATAGGGCGCGGGCGGTTTCCAGCGACGAACAGCCCGGCAGGAAAGGCAACGAGGCGATGCGTCCGGCAAGCGGCCAGAGCGGGCCAACCCGCCGAATCCAGATATCCCAGACAAACTGGGTCCAATGGGGATGCTGCGACCGCAAATCTGCCAGCAGCTCGCTGGTGGAGAGCTTGCGGGCGCACCGCCCGCAGCCCGCGCACAGCCGGGAAAGCCTGCGGATCGTCTTCCAGGGCAAGGGCGTCTCGCCCGCCCCCCAGCCGTCCAGCGGCTCCATAAGCAGACGTTTCCCCTTTGGGGAGTATTCCTCCCGGCGGTAAAGGGCGAAGATCGGACAGACATCCAGACAATCGCCGCACTGTGTACATCCCCGCTTCATAGGCAATCCTTCGGAGCAGTGCGCTCCGTGCTGAATCGAAACATGTTGCCCCTTCCCACGCGGGGCCTGCCCGCAAGGAAAACAGATCCCCTTCCGGCCCAATGGTGCCAAAAAACGGCTCCGCAAGAAGCCTTCCAACAACTTGATACCAATGCTTCACGGCCGGAACGTACCGCTGCATCACTGCGGACTGTCTAGGGATGCCCGCCCCCGCATCCTTTCCGCTGCGGAACCCCTACTGTCGGTACGCCCTCAGTAGCCCTTCCCGGGATTGAGGATTCCTTGGGGATCGAACAGGCGGCGGACCGCACGCATAGCTTCAAGCTCGTCAGCGCCGAGCTGCTTGCCCACATCCTTGAGGCAGCCGCCTCCGTGCTCACCGGAAAGGCTCCCGCCGAATTCGAGCGCTGCGTCGTCGAGCGCATGATGAGCCGCCGCCGTGCGCCGCGCGTCGTCAGGATCAGACGCGTCGTAATGCAGGTTGGCGTGGATATTGCCGTCTCCGGCGTGCCCAAAACCGATGAGGCGCTTGCCGTGACTGGCGGCGATAGCCTCGAAACGACGCACGGCCTTGAGGAGCGAACCGCGCGGCACGGCCATATCCCCGCCAATGCGATCCGGGCCGAGCACATAGGATGAGGAGCTGACCCGGCGACGAAATGCCCAGAGCCGATCTTCCTCTTCCTTTCCGACGCCCTGCATACTCCAAAGCGCGTCGTCAAGCTGTGCGGCGAGGCGGGCGTTTTCCAGCGGCACCGTCTCCCGGCTGCCGTCCACCTGGAATAGCAGCAGCGATTTGACCGTATCCGGCCACGGCACGTCGCCGGTTCTGGACAGGATTTCCAGTACGGTTTCGTTCATGAATTCCACGGCACAGGGCAGGATGCCTGCGGCGAAGACCTTGCTCATGGAGGAAAGCGCCGCATCGAGCGAGGGGTAGCCGACAAGGACCGACGCCGAGGATTCGGGCTTGGGGAGGAGTTTCAAATACAGTTTGGTGACGATGCCGAGCGTGCCCTCGCTGCCCACGAACATACGGGAGATATCCAGCCCGATCACGTCCTTGTGGGTCCGCCCGCCGAGCTTGAGCAGCTTCCCGCCGGGGAGGACGGCCTCCATGCCGAGCACGTAGTCCCGCGTGACCCCGTACTTGACCGCGCGCAGGCCCCCGGCGCAGGTCATCACGTTACCACCCACGGACGTGGCCTTACCACTGGCGGGATCGGGCGGGTAAAACAACCCTTTTTGTTCGCAGGCCTGCTGAAAGGCCAGCGTATTGACGCCCGGCTCGATGACCGCCACAAAATCTTCACTGGAAATATCAAAAATGCGATCCATGCCGAGCATGGACACAACCACCCCCGCCCTGGTGGGCACGCACCCCCCGGAAAGGCTGGTTCCCCGCCCGCGTGGATGGATAGGGATGCGTTCGACCTCGGCCCAGCGCATCAGTTCCCGCACCTGTTCGACCGTACGGGGGCGCACCATCGCCAGCACGGGGCCTCTCCTGAGGCTGGCGTCCGACGCGTATACCCGCAGCGCGTCTTCCTCGAACGCCGCGTCATCCTTGAAAAGCGCTTCGAGAAAAGAACGCTGTTCCGGCGTGAGGGCCGGTTTTGCTGCATTCATTGCCTGCTCCTTGTCGGCGTGCGCCGGAAAAATCGGTGATCTGGCCCCGGTGGGCGCGGCGTGCTCCGTCACGGGGACAACGGGAATTGCATGGGGTTGCCACACTACATAGGACGTTCCCCACCGTCTGGGCAAGCTCCCTTTTCCGCAACGCCGCTGTTGGCGTTTCGCAGCGGAGAGAAAGCAAATATCCACGAAAAGTATTTTATGGCAATATATTGTAGCTTAAAGGGGAGGAGAAATGGCCTCTGTATCCGATCGGAACACGGACGCTCGGGGTAAACCGGGCACGGAACGTACTGAAAAAAATTTTCTTCCATTACAACCGATAAAGGACAATTGAATGCTCCGGGACGTTGCCCCAACAATGAACAAGGTATCCCATAGGATGGGGTCGGTACAGGGCGGGCATGAGGGGAACATTCCGGTTGAGGCCATGCGTTATTGTATTGTTGTGGTTTGGGTTAGGTTTGGCTTGAGAGGTACGGATAAAAAGTAACATAATATTTATGATTATGAGATAAAAATGAAACAGTGATGTTTTACAACTCTTTTTTAAATATTCATACGTTAATGAATCATGCAGTCCTCAAAGGCAGAATGTCGGAACACCCCCAAGAGAAGATTCCGGCATTGGAATGGGATGGCTGTAAACACCAGTCCGTTAACGCGTAAACAATGGCCATAGCGAGGGGCCGCGCCCACGGATGGCTTTTTACTCGCATCGAACGGGGACCACAGAGGGAAAAGGGCACACCGGAAACCCCAGCTCTATCCTGTTACTCGCAAAAAAGGAGGCGCCTCACAGGGAAAACCCTCTGAGACGCCTTACGGGAAGCCCGGCGGCCCGCGCCGTTCCGGTGAAAGGTCAGCGCTAGCTGAGCGAACGTTCGGTATACTCGGAAAAATCGTATGTCGATTGAGGATGTTCCTGCAAGAAGGCCGGCGACGAGACAAGGCAGTTTGCTGTGGCGACATTACAAGCCGTAGGGATATTGTACAGATTGGAAATGCGCAGCAGGGCCTTAACGTCCACGTCATGCGGCTGGGCCAGCATGGGGTCCCAGAAGAAGATCAGGGCGTCGATCCTGCCTTCCGCGATACGGGACCCCATCTGCTGATCGCCCCCGAGCGGACCGGATTTCAGGCACTCCACGGGGGTCGACGGGCTCTCGTCGCCAAGCAGCTCGCGCAACGCCGCGTCTATAAGACGTCCCGTGGTCCCCGTGCAGGTCAGGCGATGGCCTTTCAGTTCGTTGACATGCTCCCGCGCCCACCGGACCAAATCCTTTTTGCAGTTGTCGTGCGCCACCAGCGCGATATTCATGAAAGCTCCTTTGGGAAAGAAGATAGCAAAGAACGACGCCCTCCCCCCAGCCTGTTCCGAAACGGCGCGGGCGTTCCTGCAAAAGGATACGAGAGGCGCGGACGGAGTCAAGAAAAAGGTTTTCCGTGGTGCCCGGCTACCGCCACGGGCCCTCGACAATCTCACAGCCCTTCCGTTCCAGCGCGCCGTCTACCCATCCACGATCAAAAAGCCCCCGGCGGGCATTCTCGGTCTTCGCCAGATCCCGCTCATGGGATTGCCGCGCCGCGTCGTACAGACTGGCCGCATCTCCCGACGGGATGACGATGACGCCGTCGCGGTCCCCGAGGATGATGTCCCCGGGCTCCACACTCTGGCCGCAGCACACGACGGGGACGTTGATTTCGCCCGGGCCTTCGCGGTATGGTCCGCCCGGCGTAAATCCCGAGGCATACACGGGCAGCGGAAAACCGCGCAGGCAATCCGCATCCCGGATCGGGCCGTCGACCACAATCCCGGCGAGTCTTTTGGATGCGGCATACCGGAACATGAGTTCGCCCATAAGGGAACGCCCCGATTCCCCACCAGACACGATGAGCACGTCGCCCTCCTCCGCCATGTTGAGGGCTTTATGGATCATAAGGCTATCGCCGGGACGGGCCTTCACGGTCAAGGCCACACCCGACATGGTTCCGACCGGGTCCGAGAGCAGACGCACATCCGGAGTCATGGCGCACATCCGGTGCATGGCATCCGCGACCGGAGCCGTGGCGAACGCTCCATAGGCCCGGACCAATTCGGGATCAGGCAGAGGACGTTGGGTAAAAATACGAAAACCAACCGACATAAAAACCTCGGGATGGCGGAAGCACCGCTTCCGGTTGCAGCTATCAACGGAAAGGGCCGCACCGCTCGGGGGGAGAGAGCGGCACGGCCCGCCGGGAGAGGCTTTCGTGTATGGGACTCCAATTTCAACGTATCGTTTGAAGCCTCTCCACAAGGCTATCAAGGAAAAGGTAACCAGCATGGATACCCTTTCCATCAATCTGTTCTGATTTTTTTAAGAAAGGTTCCACCGAACTTCTGTCGGATTTAGGCAACCCCGGCCCTTTTTCGGAGATCGTTATACAGTGCCTCTGGCAGGTTCACGCCTGAAACCCGGTTTCGTTCCCGCAGCATGAAACGCCGTTCCCCGGGCAGACGTACGCCTTCCTGTCCGAGCAGGTGCCCGCACAAGGCCTCAAGCCGTGCCGAAAAATCAGGATTCAACGGTTTCGGGTCCAGCAGGATGAACGTCTGTCCTATGCCGGGCGCGCTTCCCGTGGGCTCAAAGAACGAGCTGGCTTCATAGGCGTGATTGGCACCCGTGAGCGTAGCGGAAAGGATTTCCACCATCAGGGCAAGGGCCGCCCCTTTGGCATCCCCGACGGGAATCATCGTTCCGCCCAGCGCCGCCACGGGGTCCGTGGTCGCCCGGCCCGCCGCATCCAGAGCCCAACCTTCGGGGATCGCCTCACCCCGCTGTTTCGCGCCCATGATCTTGCCCCGCGCCACTTTGCTCAGGGACATATCGATCACCAGCGGATGCTTCCCCTCCCTCGGACAGCCAAAGGCTAGCGGATTCGTCCCAAAGGACGCCTTTGATCCGTTCCACGGAGCCATCGCCGCCGGCGTGTTGGAAAAAATCAATGATATGAGCCCCGCTTCCGCGATCCGTTCCGCATACAGCCCAACCACGCCGCAATGGTGCGACCGGGTGACTCCCAATACGGACACCCCGTTGCGGCGCGCCAGAGGTATGGCTTTTTCCAGCCCCGCCAGAATGGCCGGAAAAGCGAACCCGTTTCCCGCATCCACCAGCACGGCCGCAGGAGCAGCCTGACGCACCAGCGGAATGGCCCGCGCTTTTACCTTGCCTGACAGAGCCTGATCCACATAAAAGGGAATGCGGGAGAACCCGTGTGAGGGGAGCCCATCCAGTTCGGCCCGCACCAGCGCCTCCACGACGCTGGCGGAGGACTCCTCGGGCACGCCCGCTTCCCTGAATACGGCCATGCCCAAATCCTGAAGCTGTTCGGGAGTCAAAATCATGCGGCACCTCTCAGGCATTCGGCAACCTTCCGTGCCACGACGGCGCTGACCCGGACGTTGGATTCACGGGTTACCCCGGCGATATGGGGGGTCAAGAGGCAATTGGGAACGTCCGCCAATGGCGAACCCGCCGGGAGCGGCTCCTTCTCAAAGACATCGACCATCGCCCCGGCGAGCCGACCTGAGCGGAGCGCATCCGCAAGGGCCGCTTCTTCCACAATGCCGCCCCGGGCCGTATTGATCAGTACAGCTCCCGGCTTCATGCGCGCCAGCCGTCCCGCGTCGAAAAGCTGGCGGGTATCAGACGTAAGCGGTACATGCAGGCTCACGGCATCCGCTTCGGCAAGCAGGGTCTCCAGCATCACCGGCTCCACGCCCAGCTTTTCCCAATCCGGTGCGTCCGCCGGCAAAAAAGGATCATAGGCCATGACCCGCATCCCACAGGCACGGGCGCGCAGCGCCACGTCCCGGGCGATCCCTCCGAATCCGACAAGACCGAGCACCTTGCCGGATATCTCGCCGCCCACCATACGTTCCCTGGGCCATGCCCCGGCGGCGACAGCGAATGTTCCGCAATAGCAGCCTCGGGCGAGCATGAGCAGCCCGGCGAGCACATATTCGGCCACCGCCGTGTTGTTCGCGCCTGTGGCCGGAATAACCGCGATGCCCCGTTCCCGGCAGGCCTTGCAGTCAATATTGTCAAGGCCCACGCCAAGGCGGCCCACTACGCGCAGATGTGCGCCTTCCAGCAACGCGCCACGCACCTGCGTCCGATTGCGGACGATGAGCGCGCGGCACCCAGCTGCGGCGGCGGCCAGTTCCTCGGGCCTGTCCACGAGGGTTTTGTCATAAAGAACATCAAACGACGCCCTCAGATCGGCGACGGCGGCCTCATCCATGAACTCTGAAATAACGATTTCTGCCATGTCGTACTCCCGGCCCGCCCGCCTTCCGGGGAAAAAGCGTTCAAGCCATTTGATCTTCTATATTATATAAGATAAAAAGTACTGAAAGATTCTCCGGAGGAACCATGACCCCATCATCGAAACTCACATTCGCTCCACTGTACGAACAGGTGAAAAAGGCCATTCTCAACCGCATCATTGCCGGAGAATGGGGGCCGGGAAGCTTCCTGCCCAGTGAAATTGCACTCGCTAAAGAATACGGAGTCAGCCAAGGAACGCTGCGCAAGGCCCTTAATGCGCTTACACGCGAAAAACGGCTGGTCCGCTACCAGGGCAAGGGAACCGCTGTGGCCGTACTCGACGAAGACAGTTCCCTGTTCCCCTTCTTCCTTCTCAGCGACAGGAACGGAAAACGCGTCTACCCGCTTTCACAAATCTACGGCGTGCGGCTCGCCACGCCGTCGGACGCCGAACGGGCGGCTCTCGAGCTTGCTCCGGACGCCAAAGTCATCCACATCGACCGTGTACGTATGCTCAACGATTTCCCGGTCATCAACGAACGGGTCGCGCTACCGACCGCCCGTTTTCCCCATTTCAACTTCGAGTTCGATAAAGTGCCGAACACCCTCTACGAGCACTATCAAATCCATTTCGGCATCACCGTGGCCCACGCCACGGAACAGATCGAAGTCACCATGCCGGACAGCGGAGACCTCAAGCGGCTTAACATAGAGCGGAACCATCCGTTGCTGCTGGTGACCCGCACATCCTTTGACCTTCAGGACCGCCCTGTCGAATTTCGCATCAGCCGGATCAATACGGGCAACCACGTGTACCGCGCCGACCTGCGCTGAGCGCGCCCCTTCCGTCCCTGAGCCCCCGAAGCGGGGTTTCGGAGATTCTTTAGAGTGATATATTGAAGGCAGGAGGTTCCCCTCCCGCCTTCTTTTTTATAGGGATTCCAGCGATATTAGGCGCTTTCGTACAGACGGGTCATAACGAACTGGTTCTGCTTCAGAGCTTCGGCGGCGGTCATGCGGCCGGCGATGGTCTGGAACATCATGTCGAGCAGCTTGTCGCCAGCCTGGTCGAGATTCATTTCGCGGCGCAGGATACCGGACACGTCCACGTCCATGTGTTCGGACATGGTACGGATGGTGCGCGGGTTGGCGGACAGTTTGATAACGGGCACGATCGGGTTGCCGATGATGTTGCCCTGCCCGGTGGGGAAGAAGTGCACCACGTAGCCGGCGGCGGCCACGAGGGTGATCATTTCGGCAGCGGCGGAGGAGGAGTCCATGAACCACAGGCCGGGGCCGGTAGGCGTCACAGCCTTGTCCAGCGTGCCGATGACGGGCGCCTTCGTGCCGATCTTCTGGATGTTGCCGAGGGCCTTTTCTTCGATGGTGGTCAAGCCGCCTTCGATGTTGCCCTTGGTCGGCTGGGAGTCGGAAAGGTCGGAGGTCTTGTGATCGTCAATCACCTTGGCGTAACGGTCAAAGAACGCGGTGAATTCGCTGCGGACCCGGTCATTGGCGCAACGGGCCTTCACCAGATGTTCGCCGCCGGTGAGTTCGGTGGTTTCACCGAACACCAGCGTGCAGCCTTCTTCATACAGCTTGTCGAACGCGTTACCGACGGTCGGGCAGGAGGCCAGGCCGGAGGTGGTGTCGGATTCGCCGCATTTGCAGGAAACCCACAGGTCGGAGATGGGGCATTCCACTTTCTGGAGGGCGGAGGCGTACTGCACGAATTCCTTCGCCTTGCGGGAAGCGCGGGCGATGGTGTCGATCTGGCCGTGCTGTTCGATGCCGAAGCCGGCAACGGGCTTGCCGGTCTTGGCAATGCCGTCCACCACGTCCTGGGTCCACTTTTCTTCGATGCCGATAACGATGACGGCGGCAACGTTCGGGTTGCTGCCGGCGCCGATCAAGGTGCGGAAGTGGAGGTCAAGGTCGGCACCGAACTGCAGACGGCCGTAAGGATGCTGGATGGCAACGGTGCCGCCGATGTTATTGGCAACGGCGTTGCAAGCGGGCTGGGAAAGGTCGTCCAGGGGCAAAATCAGCACATGATTGCGAATGCCCACGCGGCCGTTGTCGCGGCGATAACCGAAAAATGACTTTTGCATGTGACCTACCACCTTTTGGTCTTGACGTTGTGGACATGAAGATGCTCGCCCTGACGGATGGGTTTGACAACCTTCCCGATATCGGTGCCGTACTTGAAGACGGTATCGCCGACATTCAAATCCTTGAGAGCGATCTTGTGCCCGATCGGAATGTCATCGAGAACCTTGAACGTAATGGTCTTGTCCTCTTTCATGATCCAGCCAGTCAGTTCCTGACCGGCCTTCACGCCTTCCACGGTGATGACGCCGACGCTGTCGCCGTCTTCATGAACCAGAAATTGCACTGACATGATTGCCTCCTAAGGTTTGGTTCAAATGCGATTCTTCTGTATTATGTCTTATACAAGACTGTCAAGCAAACAACTGATCCTTTCCGGACGAACGTTTTAATATAGATAAAACTATATCTTCTAAAACGTTTCAGGCCAGGGGTTAAGAACGGGTTATGAATGTTTCACGGAAACAGGCAACGCACACGGCAGGCTAAAGGAACATCCCCTCAGGTACCGGAACGTTGAGCAGCAGCGTAAAGCCCGCCCATACCAGCAAGCCGAAGCCAATCGCAAATGCGATCGCCGTTCGCGCAAGACGCGGCAGGCCGCGGCTGTGATCGCCGAGGATGAGCGTGGAGCCAGCGATGAACCCCATCGTGGTGACGAGGAAGCCGAACACCGGGATAAGCACGGCGTAGCACAAAGAGGTCGCGCAGATGATGCCGATCTTGCACCACGCCACAGCCTCACCGCCTTCGGGTTCGGCGGCCTCACGGGAGCGGCGCCACAACCCCTTGCCGACGAAATACGCTCCGCCCGCGCCGATCAGCTTAGTCAGCACTTCGGGAAAGACACGGCTGACCCCTTCCAGACCTTCGTACTGGACAAGGAAGGCGGCGGCGATGGCGAGGAAACCAATCCCCGCGAACAGATCCGTCTTCCAGCCGGGACGGGGGCCTTCAGGAAGCAGAGCGGCGTGCTTGCGGTTGCGCAGCTTGAGTAGAAACGGCGTCAGCAACGACAAGAGCAGCGCGGCAATGAGCACCTTATTGATCGAGCCTTCGAACATGACGGACATCAGGCCGCCGTCCACCGAACGGGACAAGTCCACGCTCTTTCCAAGGTTCTCCTCGATCATCGGCCCAAGGATGACGCCAAGAGCCATTGCACCGGTGTCCATGCCCACCTTGCCGCCAAAGAACCCGACGAGCCCGAAGGCGAGCACTACCCATATGTCCACCAGGCTGTTGCTGATGGCGTAGGCCCCGATGAAGGCCAACACCACGATGCCGATGGCGACCAGCGTAAGCCGGATGCTCAGAAGGCGCGCCATACATTGGCACAGCACGAAGCCGACGGGGATCATCAGCAGGTTCACCGCGAACTGGGACATGATGAACGTATAGGCCAGATCTCCGGATGCGGTGAATATCTTGAATCCCGGCTGGATGCCGTGAGCCATGAGCGCCCCGAGGATGACCGCCGCCACCGCGCTGCCGGGGATACCGAGGGTCAGCATGGGGATGAGCGAGCCGCCGATGACCGCATTGTTCGCGCTTTCGGAGGCGGCGACCCCCTCAAGGCTCCCCTTGCCATAGCGGGAAGGGTCCTTGTCCCACCGCTTGGACTCGTTGTAGGAGATGATCGAAGCGATCTCGCCTCCCGCGCCGGGAAGCATCCCGATCCACGTCCCGAGCACGGAGGACCGGACGAGGATCGTCTTGCAATGGGCGGCAAGATACCGGAACACCTTGCCGAAGGCTCCCTTGTGCGGGTGGTACTCCGCGATGAAGCTCTTCCGTACCGATGAGGTACAGTACTTGCGAGAATGAGAACAGGCCGATCATGCAGGGTATCACGGACACGCCCTGCAAGAGGTCATAGGTCCCGAAGGTGAAGCGCGGCGCGCCGGTGTTGGGGTCGAGCCCGATGGTGGAAACCAAGATGCCCACCGCGCCGGAAACGATGCCTTTGCCCATGTTGTCCGGGGTCATCACCGCGATGGTGGAGAGCCCGAAGAGACACAGCCAAAAACTTTCCGGCCCGCCGAACTGGAGCGCGAACCGCGCCAGCGAGCCGCCAAGGCAGAGCAGGAACAGCGTGCCCACAATGCCCCCGAAGGCCGAGGACAGAAGCGACGTGTACAGCCCGAGATCCGCCCTCCCCTTCTGGCACAGCGGCCAGCCGTCGAACGTGGTCGCCACGGAGGAAGGCGTGCCCGGCGTGCAAATGAGAATGGCCGAGTTCGCGCCGCCATAGATGGCCCCAGCGTATATCGCGCCGAGCATGATCAGGCCGCTGGTCGGGTTCATGGCGAACGTGGCCGGGACCATGAGCGCCACCCCCATGGTGGCGGAGAGCCCCGGAAGCGCCCCAATGATGATCCCGCCTGTGAGGCCCGCGAGCATCAGGATGATGTTCAGCGGCTCGAACAGGTGGAGAGTGGCCGGCAAAATGAATTCTGTCATGCGAAACGTCCTTTCGAAGCGGTGCAGCGCTCCGCTCCCATAACGGGAGCGGAAACACTATTTCTTGAGCAATCCGGCTGCGGAAAGGGCCTCTTGAGCATGAGCCTGCTGCCCGGCGATGTAGGCCGCAAAAGCTTCGCCGTCCATGTATTCGGCGGGCTGCCCGGCCTTCTTCATATCGGCCAGATACTCAGGATCTTCGCAAATCTTCTTGAAGAGCACCCGCAAAGCGTCGAGCTCGGCGGGCTTGATGCCCTTGGGCGCGGCAAAACAGCGGCGGATGTCGGACACCATGTCGATGCCCGCTTCGCGCAGCGTCGGGACGTCGGGCAGGAAGCCATTGCGCTTTTCGGCGGCGACATTGAGCACCCGGAACTCGTCGATGGAACGCATCACATCGTTGATGTTTCCGAAAATCATGTCGATTTCCCCGCCGAGCAGCGCCGCGTTCTGGTCTGCGGCACCCTTGTAGAATACGCTGGTCAGCTTGGCGTCGGGATACTTTTTGCCGTAGTCGAGGAACATCAGGTGGTGGCCCGACAGAGGACCGACGAGGCCGACGCGGATCTTGCCGGGGTTTTTACGAGCTGCGGCGATGATTTCGCTGGTCGACTGGTAGGGGCTGTCCTTGCGGACGGCGATGCACTGGGGATCGTTGACGACCTGGCAAATGTACTTGAAGCTGTCAGGGGTGAACTGGGCGTTCTGCGCCAGTGGCTGGAGGATGATGTGGGGGACGTTCAAGCCGCCGATGGTGTAGCCGTCCGGGCGGGCCTTGGCTATTTCCGTAAACCCGATGATGCCTCCCGCACCGGGCTTGTACACGAACACCCACGGCTGCGGCGCATACTTATTCCAGTACTTCTGCATAATCCGAGCCTGCACGTCGCTCGAACCGCCCGCAGTGAAGGCGATGATCATGTTAATAGGTTTCTCGGGATAGGCCGCCGCTGCGGGCATAGCCAGCAACCCCAGCAGACACAACGCCGTACGCAAACAGGACAACAGTTTCATAGAGGCTCTCCTTACTTGTCGGTGATACAACACTCCTGACGCTGTATGACAACGCGCCGTTCCCTGAGCGGGCCATCCTTGAAGCGGTATCAGTTTCAAGAACGCCATTCACGGGAAAACATGATTTCCCGTAGATTCGCGGGTGGTTCCTTCCGAATCCGGACGTTCCGCCTCCTTCAAGGCCGAGATGCTCCGGTTCGGCGCGTATTGTCCCTCTCACTGTGAATCTTTTGTAAGATGTCTTATATAAGATTGTCAAGTGAAAAAGAACACAGATTGCCATTAAAATAGATAACTATTTGAAACTGAACATTCTTTTTCTATAAAAAGAAGCTGTTCAACCCCGTGGCATCCATTATCCTGGTGAATACCCTGAAGACATCGGCGCTTCAGCACACTCAATTTCTTTTTTTCACAAGATAGAACGTCAAAACGGATTCACTTTGAAACGCCGTTAGAGCGGATTGTACCTCTCTCAAGGCCTCATCCTAAGAAAAACTTGAGCTGCCCCTGCGCACTCCAACACCCTGTCGGATATCCATCCGGCACAAACGGCATATTTCTTAGAAATAATTACAAAAAAATACTGCAGGAAACGGATATGCCCTTGTTACGGAGCTACGCGAAACCGCCTCCGGACAAGGAGGCCGGGCCCTCCCCGCGCCGTTTCATACGCCACTCGGTTAAAACAAAAAAAGCCGTCCCCGCCTATTGGCATGGGACGGCCCGTATTTCACGAGGCGAAACGCAAAGTGCTTATAGCCCCCACTCCGAAGGCGCGACCCGGTGGAAGTCTTCGTTCTGGGCGGCGATGTCGAGGGGGAGGGATTCGAGATCATCCAGCGCGGGGATGCTCTCTCGGCCGAAGAATTCGCGGAAGTCGGCTATCTTGATATAGCTCTTGCACGAGCGGCAGACATGAACCTGGTACCCCGGTTCGTTTTCCGTCGTGAAATAGTCCAGTTTCTTGGCATCTTCCTCAAGACAGAACGGGCATTGGATGCGCTTGGCCCGGAACGTCGTCCGGCAGTACGAACACGTATGCATCCGCTTTCCGCCCTTGTTGATGTCCCGGCCCTCGTTGCGCGACGGCTCAGGGCCGCTCAGATGCCCGATGAAAGCCGGGCTCCCGCATACCGGACAGTGCCCGTGCTGCCAAACGTCGTTCTGCGGATAGGCGGAGGAAAGCGCCTCGCCCGCGGCTTCGAGCCACGGCTCCATGCTGTTGTACACAAGGAACGGCAGCAAATTGGGCGCGTCGGGCGCTTCCTTGGCCCATGCCTCAAAGGGTTCGGCGTTTTCCAGCATGTAGGCGCGGAACAGTTCTTCGGGCCGGATGTCGCCCCGGATCAGCTTATCCCGGACAAGCTGCGCAGTCGTGCGGAGCTGCGGCAGGGATTCCGCCACTTCCAAGATAGCGCGGAAAAGCTTCTCGGCCCCCTCCGCATCGACGGGGAATTGCTCCCTGGCCAGCAGCGGCGCCCCCTGCCGATGCTCCATATCGCCGCAGACCAAAGCCGGATCGACGGAAACCGCCAACGAAGCCCTCACCTCACTTTGCAGGCGGCATACGTCCTTTACGAGTTCCAAAAGTTCCTGCGGAAACCACGTCTTATCCTCAAGTGCGGCGAACTTCTTCACCAATCTGTCGTTCTTCGACGCTTCCATCTATCCTCCCGTGCACGGGCGCTGGGCCGGCACCTCAAAAATGCATACTAAAAGCGAGGCCCAAGAGAGGCACACGCCGCTGATCAACTTCATCCATAACGGCCCAACGGTGTCAGCGCAAGGCGTTTTGGCACCCTCCTTTATCCAAGCGCCGGGATCGCCTCGTCAAAACTTCCCCGGATCGCCCAACCATGGGCCATATACAGGCACGCGCGAAAAAACTCTTTCTCACCCGCGTCTGAAAAAGCCCCCTTCTCTGCGGCGGAGGGCTCAATCCTTCCCTAATAGTTCAAGTGTTCCTTGAAAAAAAAGCCTTTTCACCCCAAAAGGAGTTGCGGGGCGATCCCATCGCCGATTCGGAATAAGAAGCCGCGCAGACGGCAAAAACCGATCCAGCCCGAAGGATACCGCCGCATGGAGGCTGCACATTTTCCTCTGCGCTTCCCCACGGGATACAAAGCGGGCCTCCCTGCTCTGCGCAGCCTCAGATCCGCAACCGTTCCGCCTTGCTCCTGCGGGTCAGCGTCGCCCCGTCCAGCTTGCTCATGGCGTCCATCAGAAGGACACGGTACGTCCCCGAACCTCCGTCCACGGACAGCAGTTTCTCATACGCCAGCTCCCCGCAAATCCCCATGGCCGACATGGCGCAGACGCAGGACGGCAAAAGCGCCTGCGGGTCGGCTCCCACGCAGCAGCCGATGACCCCCGCCGACATGCAGCCCGTCCCCGTGATGTTGGCCATCATAGGATGCCCGTTACGGATGGCCCATGCTTCATGGCTGTCCGCGACAATATCGATAGGACCGCTGATCACGATGGCCGCGCCAGTCTGGGTACTGACCTTCCGGGCAAGATCCGTATGCCAGCGCAGATTGCCTTCCGTACTCAGGGCGTCAAGGTTCGCGTCCACCCCCTTGGTTGTGCCGATCCCTTCCGCCAGATACGCGATTTCCGAAATATTGCCCTTAATGACGTCAAAACGGACTTCCCGGAGCAACATCGCTGCTGTTTCATTGCGAAAACGGGAAGCCCCCACGCCCACGGGATCGAATACCACGGGGCGGCCCAGCCTGTTGGCCTCCTTCCCTGCCGCCAGCATGGATTGTACCGTCCGCTCGCTGAGCGTGCCTATGTTCAGCACCAGCGCGGAGCAATGCCCGACGATCTGCTCCACTTCACGCAAATCATCGGCCATGATGGGCGAACCGCCCAAAGCCAGCGTCATGTTGGCACAATCATTGACGGTGACATAATTGGTAATAAAATGCACCAGCGGCCTTTTTTGCCGTACGGCGCTCAGTATATTTTCAAATGAGTTCATCCTTCAGCCTTCCTTTCCCCATCGGCGGGATGTTCTTCAAGCACACGACCCAGCCATATGGGGCCGTTTTCACCAGACCTCGGCAACCGGCTCCCGGACACCGGCCCGTACAGCGGAAACCCGCCGACCCATCAGAGCCTTTCCAGCGCCTTTCTTCCGGGCGGGAAACCTTGCCTTCAGACGCGAGGCATCCCATGATTTGGCCATCATGTCTATGCCATTCACTCCCCCCTACGCAACCGAGAAGGCCTGGGCTTTGCCTGTCCGCCATCCATGTTGCCCGTACCATTCCGGCCATACTCCTTGGGCGTTTCACTGTAGGGAACCCATTACATTTCGCCGAGACGCCTCTCCCCGCTTTACGGGAAGACCGCCTTTTTCTTCCCCTTATTTTCCGCTTTACAAAGGAATATTTCCACAAGCCCCTTTTTCTCCGAAACAGGATTGACACAAGGCCTATGCTGGACTAGCAGTAGGGTATCTGTAACCAGATCATGCAATGATTTAAACTATATATGCTTACATGAGCATATATCGGCATTCCTGCGGCGGAACCACCGTTTCCGCCCAATATCGGGAGGATCACCATGAGCGTATCACGCCGAGGCTTTCTGAAGTTCGGTCTTGGGGCCGCGCTGGCGGGCGCCGTTTCCGGGCTCGGATTCAACTTGCGCCCCGCTTTCGCGCAGGCCAAGGAATTCAAACTCAAGTGGACGAAACAGACCACATCCATCTGCTGTTACTGTGCCGTGGGCTGCGGGCTCATCGTCAGCACCAGCACATCTGACAACCCACTCGGCAAGGGCCGCGCCATCAACGTCGAAGGCGATCCGGATCACCCGATCAACGAGGGCTCCCTCTGTCCCAAGGGCGCGTCCACGTGGCAGCTTACCGTCAACGATCAGCGCCCCAAGAAGCCGCTTTACCGCGCCCCCCACGCCACCGAATGGAAAGAAGTGGAATGGGAATGGGCGATGGAAGAAATCGCCAAGCGCGTGAAGGAAAGCCGCGACAAGTCGTTCACGGAAAAGAACGACAAGGGCCAGCTCGTCAACCGCACCGAAGCCATGGCTTCGTTCGGTTCCGCCGCAATGGACAACGAGGAGTGCTGGGCCTATCAGTCCATCCTCCGCAGCCTTGGCCTGGTGTATATCGAACACCAGGCGCGCCTCTGACACAGCGCCACTGTTACGGCTCTGGCAGAGTCGTTCGGACGCGGTGCAATGACGAATCACTGGAACGATTTGGCGAACAGTGATTGTATCCTCATCATGGGCAGCAACCCTGCCGAAAACCATCCCATTTCCTTCAAATGGGTGCTCAAGGCTCAGGATAAGGGCGCGAAGGTCGTCAGCGTCGACCCGCGCTTCACCCACTCTTCGAGCAAGGCCGACTTCTATGTCCAGCTTCGCGTGGGCACGGACATCGCCTTCCTCGGCGGGATGATCAACTATATCCTTAACAATGACAAATACTTCAAGCAGTACGTCATCGACAGCACCAACGGCCCCACGGTCGTCGGCGAGCAGTTCGGGTTCAGCGACGGCCTCTTCTCCGGCTTCAACGCCGACAAGAAGAGCTACGATAAGAAAACGTGGGCGTTCGAAATGGACGCCAACGGCGTTCCCGTGCGCGACGAGACGCTCACGCATCCCCGTTGCGTCTTGCAGCTTCTCAAGAAGCACTACGACCGCTACACGCTCGACAAGGTGTCCGAGACCACCGGAACGCCCAAGGAAGACCTCCTGCGCGTCTATGAAACCTTCGCGTCCACCGGTGCGCCCGACAAGGCCGGGACCATCATGTACGCTATGGGCTGGACCCAGAAAAGCGTGGGTGTGCAGAACATCCGCGCCATGTCCATCATCCAGCTCCTGCTCGGCAACATCGGCGTGGCGGGCGGCGGCGTCAACGCGCTGCGCGGCGAATCCAACGTGCAGGGTTCCACCGACCAGGCGCTCCTCGCGGACATCTGGCCCGGCTACCTGCCCGTGCCCACTTCCACGCTGACGACCCTCGCGGACTACAACGCCACCACGCCCAAGACCAACGATCCCAAGAGCGTGAACTGGTGGGGCAACCGGCCCAAGTACACGGCGAGCTTCCTCATGTCGCTCTATCCCGGCGTGACGCCCGATGTGGCCTACAGCTACGTCCCGCGCCTCGACGCCGACAAGAAGCGGACCGACTACATGTGGATGTCCATCTTTGACCGCATGGTCGAAGGCAAGCTCGACGGCCTGTTCGCCTGGGGCATGAACCCCGCCTGCTCCGGCCCGAACGCCAACAAAAGCCGCGGGGCTATGGAAAAGCTCAAGTGGCTGGTGAACGTCAACCTGTTCGACAACGAAACCGGTTCGTTCTGGCGCGGCCCCGGCAAGGACCCGACCCAGATCGCCACGGAAGTCTTCTTCCTGCCCTGCTGCACGTCCATTGAAAAGGAAGGCTCCATAGCCAACTCAGGCCGCTGGATGCAGTGGCGCTATGCCGGCCCCGACCGTTACGGCGAAACCAAGCCCGACGGCGACATCATGGTCGAAATGATGCTCGCCATCCGCAAGCTCTATAAGGAGCAAGGCGGCGTCTTCCCCGAGCCGATCCTTGGCCTCGGCATCGACAAGTGGATGGAAGGGCACGAGTTCTCGCCCGCCAACACCGCCAAGGTCATGAACGGCTACTTCCTGCGCGACGTGACCATCGGCGACAAGCTGTACAAGGCCGGGCATCAGGTCCCCGCCTTCGCCATGCTGCAGGCCGACGGCTCCACCGCCAGCGGCAACTGGCTGCACGCGGGCTCGTGGACGGACGAGGGCAATATGATGGCCCGCCGCGACAAAACGCAGACGCCTGAGCAGGAAAAGATCGGCCTGTTCCCGAACTGGTCCTACGCATGGCCCATGAACCGCCGCATCATCTACAACCGCGCCTCCGTGGACAAGCAGGGCCGCCCGTGGAACCCGGACAAGCCGGTCATCCAGTGGCGCGACGGCAAGTGGGTCGGCGACGTGGTGGACGGCGGCGGCGATCCCGGCACCAAATACCCCTTCATCATGCAGAAGGACGGCCAGGGCGCGCTCTTCGGGCCAGGCCGCGAAGACGGGCCGCTCCCCGAGTTCTACGAACCGATGGAATCGCCCTTCGAGAAGCACGTCTTCTCCGCGCAGCGCAGCAACCCCGTGGCGTTCAAGGCCATCGGCGAAGTGCTGGCCGTGGCGGACGAGCGCTTCCCGTTCATCGGCACGACCTACCGCGTCACCGAGCACTGGCAGACGGGCCTCATGACCCGCCGCTGCTCGTGGCTGGTGGAAGCCGAGCCGCAGGTCTTCGCGGAGCTTGATCCGGAGCTTGCCAAGGAACGCGGCATCGGCAACGGCGACGTGGTGCGCGTCAGCAGCGCCCGCGGCAACCTGCTTGCCAAGGCCATCGTGACCAACCGCTTCCAGCCCATGAACGCCAACGGCAAAACCGTGCACATGATCGGCCTTCCCTGGCACTTCGGCTGGCTGGTGCCCAAGCGCGGCGGCGACAGCGCAAACCTTCTCACCGCCGCCGTGGGCGACCCCAACTCCGCCATACCGGAATCCAAGGCCTTCATGGTCAACATCGAAAAGATGCCTGATCAGGATTTGCCGGAGTAGTTATTGAGATGGGTTACGAGACCGGTGGAGGGCGTTTTTTTAAAAAGCGCCCTCCCCCGGATCCCCACCCGCAAAAACTTTGACTGGAGGGGAGGCGGCGCGACGGGAGTTCCGTTGACCGGACGGCTGAAAGGCAAAGGTTCCCTAGTAACTCTCCCTCCGGGCAACCGAAAAAATGTT
>ERZ791914.797-NODE-797-length-26316-cov-14.223792_pt1 | contig 26316 bp, 20 predicted proteins | sample MGYA00510140_ERZ791914 | MGnify/ENA primary metagenome ERZ791914 (study PRJEB30046, sample SAMN00792079) | human gut metagenome | study: EMG produced TPA metagenomics assembly of the A metagenome-wide association study of gut microbiota in type 2... | reverse complement strand
CTCGGCCTCGGCGGCGCGGGCGGCCTCCTCGGCGGCGGCAGCCTCCTCCTCGGCCTGCTTGGCGGCCTCGACTTCCTGAGCGCGGGCCTCGATCACCGAAGCGAGCTGCTTGCGGACCATAGCGACATAGGCGTCCTCCAAGGTGGAGGAAGCGGACTTAGCGGGAATCTTCATATCGGCGAGATGACCCATCAGTTCCTTGGAGGTCATGCCGAACTCTTTGGCCAGGGTGGACACACGGACTTTTGCCATATGACTTCACCTACCCTTTCTGGCACCTTGGGTGCCTAGAGACTGAACGAGCGTGGGAGATGCGCCGGGACCCGCCCGGCGCGACCGCGCGCTAGATCAGGTCCTCCGCATCATCGAAGGCGTCGGTGTCGTGGACACCGCAGAAACGGGAGCCGGGACGAGCCTGGTTGCGGCACTGGATGCCGTCCTCGGACACGTACTCGCAGCGGCGGACATCCTCGTCCTCCTCGTCACCGATCAGGTCGGCGGCGGGCTCCTCGTGAACGGGAACGTTCTTGAGGATGTCGGCGGCAAGCGTCTCGGACTTGATGTCGATGTGCCAGCCGGTCAGGCGCGCGGCGAGGCGGGCGTTCTGGCCCTCCTTGCCGATGGCGAGGGACAGCTGGTCGTCGGGCACGATGACGCCGGCGTAGGCCTTCTCCTCGTCGATGAGGACGCGGGTGACCTTAGCGGGCGAAAGGGCGTTGGCGACGTAGACGGCAGGATCGGCATCCCACAGGATGACGTCGACGCGCTCGCCACGGAGCTCGCCCACGACAGCGCGAACACGGCTGCCCTTGGGGCCGACGCAGGCGCCCACGGGATCCAGACGATCGTCGAGCGAGTGGACGGCGACCTTGGAGCGCTGGCCGGGCTCGCGGGCGATCGACTTGATCTGGACGGTGCCCTCATAGATCTCGGGCACCTCCTGCTCAAACAGACGACGCATGAGCTCGGGGTGGGTACGAGAGATGACAATCGGCGGACGGCTGTGTTCGCCGCGAACAGGCTGCAGGTTGGAGTTGGGGTCGCGAACGTCGATGATCACGGCCTTGATGTGCTGGTTGTGCAGGTAGCGCTCGCCCATCGGACGCTCGTTGCGCTCGTTCTCGTAACGGCGCTGGTCGAAGTGCGGAAGCTCGGCCTCGACGCCCTCGCGAATCTTGACGATCGTAAAGTCGGGGGTGGACTGCAGCACGGTACCGCTGATGAGGTCGCCGATGCGGCCGGAGAACTCCTCGTAGATCTGCTCGCGGGCGGAGTTGCGAACGATGGCGTTGATCTCGGACTTGGCGTGCTGGGCGGCGATGCGGCTCGTGTTCTTGGGAGTGACGTCGATCTCCTCGAACTCGGTAAAGTTGCCCTCCTCGTCCATGGAATCGTCGATCGGCTCCAGGCGGTAGACATAGATCTTGCCGGTGGTGCGGTCGATGGTCACCTTGGCGCCCCACTCAAGATGCAGGATCTCGGCGTAGCTCTTGGCGAGCGACTGCTCCAGGCGGTCGATCAGGTAGAGCTGGTCGATGTGCTTCTCCTGGCAAAGCTCCATCAGGGCGGACATCATGTCGGATGCTGCCATCTTACTTTCCTTCCTTCGCGGGCTTGAAGTCGTAGGTGGGCTTCAACTTGCATTTTTTAACATCAGAGAAATCGAGGGTAACGGACTCGCCGTCCTCGAGCTCAAGGGTCACGTTCGTCTCGGTGGCGGCGGCAATCTTGCCGGCGTACTTGCGACGGCCCTCGGTGGCGGTGGAGGTGAGCTCGCAGTCCTCGCCCACAAAGCGGGCAAAGTCGCACGGGCGGCGCAGCGGGCGCGCCATGCCCGGGCTCGACACCTCGAGCATATAGCTCGAAGAGATGGGGTCGAGCTCCTCAATCACATCGCCGACCCACTTGGTGTTGGCTGTGACGTCGTTGAGGGACAGGCTCTGACCCTCGGCACCCTCGATACGCACACGCACGCAGGGGGCCTTGGTGGCACCCACGAGCTCGACGTCGACGATGTCGACATCGTGCTGGGGAGCGACGGCCTCGAGCGCGTCGATGATCGCCTGCTCGGTCTTGGTCTTGACCATTGCGGCACCTCCATCCATACAAAAAAGAAGCGGGGCCGAGACCCCACTTCTTTCAATTACAACTTCATTTGCAAGCAAACTATACCAATACCTGCGGAAACACGCAAGTGCCACAGAAACCCGCAGGTCAGCGTGCCCACAGGTTCTCCACAAGAATAGAACAATTGAGCGAGGGCTTCCATCTGGCTCTCCCCCAAAATCCCCGAGACGGGCCATGCGTCCCAACCAGCCAGCCATTACGGGCCCCATGGGCATTCCGCCCATGGGCGGCCATCGGTCAAACTAGCGTCAAGGGCAATCTGCGCAAGAAAGCCTAACGTGCGCTCTGGTGGCACGACCTTCCAGACCCTCTACGGCAAGGAGGCATCATGAAACGTCTAGGCACCCCCTGCATGACCGCGCTCGCCATCGCAGCCTGCTCGTTCGCCATCGCGGGTTGCAGCAACACCGACGACAAGACCGGTCCCTGCGAACCAGATCCCGGTAGCTCCAGTTATATCGAGAAAACGACGCCATCGGAAAGTTTCGACAAAATAGACGAGGACCTCATCGACCCCCAGGCCTTGGGTGTTGACCCCCAAGAACAGTTCCCCATCGACCTTGAGGCGGACGAGAACATCCACGTCACCTGCGTGGGCAAAGATACCGACGGCTACGGCGACGCCGTTCTGGTCTTTACGGTTACCAACAACACGGGTGTCGACATGATGTTTGGCGACGTGGACTCCTACGCTTACGTCGGCGGCGTGATCCGCGACGTGCGTATGCGCCAACCGGTCGCGGCGGGCGAGGAAACGCGCGCCATGCTCACCTTTGTGGGCACCTTCGACGACCCGGACTTTGATGTGAACAACGACCTCAACGACATCTACCTCAACCTCTGGATGTTTGAGGAGCAAACCGGCAACGTCTACTTTAGGGACCTGGTACACATTCCGTAGAAAGATGACGCAAGACGCAAGCAATGCAGGGCCTATAACGCAAAACGAGGGACGACCCAGCCGGATCGCCCCTCGTCTTTTACACGTCAGCTGCGCATGCGGCGTTTACTTGACCACCAGGTTGACCAGCTTGCCGGGCACGCAGACGGCCTTGATGACCGTCTTGCCCTCAAGCCACTTGGCGACGGCGGCCTCGGCGGCAGCCTGCATCTCCTCGTTGGAGGCATCGCGGGCCACGTCGATGCGGCCACGGACCTTGCCGAGTACCTGGACGACGATCTGCACCGTGTCCTCGATGGACTCGGCCAGGTCGAACTCGGGCCAGGCGGCGGTGTAGGCGTTGCCCTCGCAGCCGAGTGCCTCGTGCCATAGCTCGTCGGCCCAGAAGGGGCAGATAGGAGCAAGGACGCTCACGATGTCCTTAGCCACGCCGTAGCACAGGGCCTTATCGCGCGCGGCACCCTCGGTGGCGTTGAGGTAGGCGCTCGCCGCGTTGACGAGCTCCATGACGGCCGAGATCGCGGTGTTGAACTGGCCGCGGTCAAAGTCCTCGGTGCACTTGGCGATGGTGCGGTGACGCTCGCGATAGAGCTTGAGCGCGGTCTCGTCGAGCACGGACTTGTCAAAGGCCACGTTGGCATCGCCGGACTGGACGAGCTGCCACACGATACGCCAAGCACGCTTGATAAAGCGGTTGGCGCCCTCGACGGCCTTGGGATCCCAGTCGAAGTCCTTCTCGGGCGGGGCGATAAACAGGATTGCCAGACGCATGGTGTCGGCGCCGTAGGGCTCGATAACCGAGCTCGGGGGCACGACGTTGCCCTTGGACTTGGACATGGTGTCGCCGTTCTCGTCCTTGACCATGCCCTGGCACAGCAAGTTGGTGAAGGGCTCGTCCACGCTCAGCAGGCCCAGGTCGCGCAGCGCCTTGGTAAAGAAGCGGCTGTAGAGCAGATGCAAAATGGCGTGCTCAATGCCGCCGATGTAGTTATCGACGGGCATCCAACGGACGGCAGCTTCCTTAGAGAAGGGCAGCTCGGTGTTGTGCGGGTCGGTATAGCGCAGGTAATACCAGCTGGAGCAGGTGAAGGTGTCCATGGTATCGGTCTCGCGCTTGGCCGGGCGACCGCAGACCGGGCAGGTGGTCTCGTAGAAGTCCTTGCACTCGGCGAGAGTCTCGCCGGCGCCCAGGTCCAGGTTCTCGGGCAGCGTCACCGGCAGCTGATCCTCGGGCACGGGCACGATGCCGCAGTGCTCGCAGTGGATGGCCGGGATGGGGTTGCCCCAATAGCGCTGACGGCTGATGAGCCAGTCGCGCAGGCGGAACTCGACCTTGCGACGGCCGCAGCCCATGGCCTCAAGGTCGGCAACGATGGCAGACTCGCCCTCGGAGTGCTTACCGCCGCGCATGCCGGTGTACTTGCCCGACTGCACCAGCGTGCCCTCGGCGGCATGGGCGCAATCCCAGTCGACGGTCTCGGCATGGAAGGTGTCGATGGTCTCGCCGCTGGCCTCGACGGCAGCGCGATCCTCATCGTCCAGAATGATCGGCACGATCGGCAGGTCGTACTTGCGGGCGAACTCAAAATCGCGCTGGTCGCCGCAGGGAACGGCCATGACGGCACCGGTGCCGTAGTCGGCCACGACGTAGTCGGCAACCCATACGGGGATCTTCTCGCCGTTGACGGGGTTCACCACGTAGCGACCCGTAAAGGCGCCGTGCTTCTCGAGGGTGCCCTGGGCGCGCTCGACGGCAGAGATATGCTTGGAGTCCTCGACGATCTTGGTGACGGCTTCCTCGTACTGAGTGCCCTCGACGAGCTCGTGCAGACGAGCGTACTCGGGAGCGAGGACAAAGAAGGAAACGCCAAAGAGCGTGTCGGCGCGCGTAGTGAAGACGGTGATCTTGCCCTCGTCGCCCTCAATGGGCTCGCCATCGGCATCGCACAGGGTAAAGTCGACCTCGGCGCCCTCGGAGCGGCCGATCCAGTTGGCCTGCATCTGCTTGACGCGCTCGGGCCAGCCGGGAAGCTTCTCCAGGTCGTCGAGCAGCTCCTGGGAGTACTCGGTGATCTTGTAGTACCACTGCTCGAGGTCGCGCTTCTCGGGCTCGGTGCCGCAGCGCCAGCACTTGCCCTCGGTCACCTGCTCGTTAGCCAAAACGGTCTTGCAGGTGGGGCACCAGTTAACCGGGTTCTTCTTGCGGTAGACCAGGCCCTTTTCCCACATCTTCTCAAAGATCCACTGACCCCAGCGATAGTAGTCGGGGCTGCAGGTTTTAACGGTACGATCCAGATCGTAGGAGAAGCCCATGCGCCTCATCGTGGCGAGCGCCTGGTCCATGTTCTTATACGTCCAGGCGGCAGCCTGCGTGTTGTGCTTGATGGCGGCGTTCTCGGCAGGCAGACCAAAGGCGTCAAAGCCGATGGGATGCAGCACGTCAAAGCCGCGCATGCGGGCCTGACGGGCCATGGCATCGCCGATGGTGTAGTTGCGCGCGTGGCCCATGTGCAGGTCGCCCGACGGATACGGGAACATCTCGAGCACATACTTCTTGGGCTTGGTGGCATCGGTGTCGACGGCAAAGAGGTTCTCGTCGTCCCACGCCTTCATCCACCGGGACTCAATGGCCTGCGCGTCGTAGGCAGGGATCTCGTCCTTATGATCTGTGCAATCGCACATATCAGCTCCTTTAATCTTAGCTGGGGTCGGACGGCTTAGCTTTATTCGCTACTGCGGACAGTCCTGCGCAAGACGAAGAGCACATTAAGTGCTCTTCTTTGCGTGCGGAACTTGTAGCGAACAAAGCTAAGCCGACCGACCCTAAGGTTAACTCGCATGATGATAGCAAATACAACAAGCGAGATGTCTGCGACTTGCAGGCATCTCGCTTTATCTAAATAACGTGGTTGCGAGTCAACCGTTATTTGTTACCCGTCCTAGTATGAACGGGTTTTCCAGGTGCCGCAGATTGGGCCGAAAGAGGAGCGACGCGTACTTTGGTACGCGAGCGACGGTTTGAGGCCCAAGATGCGGTGCCTGGGAAAGCCGCCTAGCGGTACGTGACGCTCTGCTGGGAATCCTTGACAACAACGTCGTGGGCTCCGCCTTCGACGATTGAGGTCGAGGAGACCAGGGTCAGGCGTGCCTTTTCCTGGAGCTCGGGGATCGAGAGGGCACCGCAGTTGCACATCGTGGACTTGACCTTGTAGAGCGTGCCGCCCACGCCGTCCTTGAGGGAGCCGGCGTAGGGAACGTAGGAGTCGACGCCCTCGACGAAGCTGAGCTTCGCCGCGCCGCCCAGGTCATAGCGCTGCCAGTTGCGGGCACGCGCAGAACCCTCGCCCCAGTACTCCTTCATGTACTGGCCGTTGACGTTGACTCGCTCGGTCGGGCTCTCGTCAAAGCGGGCGAAGTAACGGCCCAGCATCATAAAGTCGGCACCCATGGCAAGGGCGAGCGTCATGTGGTAGTCGTAGACGATACCGCCGTCGGAGCACACGGGCACGTAGACGCCGGTCTCCTCGTAGTACTCGTCGCGAGCGCGGCAGACGTCGATCAGCGCGGTGGCCTGGCCACGGCCGATGCCCTTGGTCTCGCGGGTAATGCAGATGGAACCGCCGCCGATACCGACCTTGATGAAGTCGGCACCGCAGTCGGCCAAGAAGCGGAAGCCTTCGGCGTCGACGACGTTGCCGGCACCGACCTTGACGTCCTCGCCGTAGTTGGCACGAATCCACTCGATGGTACGCTTCTGCCACTCGCTGAAGCCCTCGGAGGAGTCGATGCACAGGACATCGGCACCGGCCTCGATAAGCAACGGCACGCGCTCGGCATAGTCGCGGGTGTTGATACCGGCGCCGACCATGTAGCGCTTATCGCCGTCGAGCAGCTCGTTGGGGTTGGTCTTGTGGCTGTCGTAGTCCTTGCGAAAGACGATGCCCATGAGGTGATCGTTGTCGTCGACGATCGGCAGGGCGTTGAGTTTGTTGTCCCAGATGACGTCGTTGGCAACCTTGAGGCTGATGTTCTTGTCGCCCACGATGAGCTGCTCACGCGGGGTCATGAACTCGGAGACCTTCTTTTGGTGATCATCGCGGCTGGGGCGATAGTCACGGCTGGTGACGATACCCACGAGCTTGCCTTTGGGGGTGCCATCGTCGGTAACCGGCATAGTGGAGTGACCGGTCTTTTCCTTGAGGGCGATAACCTGCTCCATAGTCATGTCGGGAGTCAGCGTGGAATCGGACTGGACAAAGCCGGCCTTGTGATCCTTGACGGCCTTGACCATGGCGGCCTCGGACTCGGGGGTCTGGGAACCGTAAATGAAGGACAGGCCACCCTCGGTAGCGAGCGCGACGCCCATGTCGACGCCCGAGACGGACTGCATGATGGCGGAAACCATGGGGATGTTCAGGGTGATTGCCGGCTTCTCACCGCGCTTAAAACGGGTCAGCGGCGTCTTAAGAGAGACGTTGTTGGGGATGCACTGCGAGGACGAGTAACCAGGGACCAGCAGATACTCCGAAAACGTGTGGGACTCACCGGGAAAGAACGTAGCCATGTTTCTCCTTTTTCCATGCGACCGGTCGGCTGCAGGCCTCGTAGGACCCAGCCCAACCTTGGGCGCCCAATACTGGGGAAGTATCTTAACGCACTTTGACTGCTACAAAGCATGAATTAAGAAGAGCACACGAGGGCTTGACGCAGGCTTTGTGTTTGCCCAGCAAACACTTTAGCGGGGAGACGTGGAGCATATGGAGTACAAGACTACGGCGCGACTGGTCATTCAATCGTGCGACAACGATCTGCCGGGCGTGTTCGGCCACGGCTGCGTCTTGCTGCTGCAGGGTATCGCCCGCGAGCACTCGCTCAACCGCGCCGCCAAAAGCATGGGCATAGCGTATTCCAAGGCCTGGCGCATCATAAATGAGGCCGAAGGACAGCTGGGTTGCAAGCTTATCGAGCGCGACGGCGCCCGCGGATCCACGCTCACCCCCGCCGGCGAGCGAGCCGAAGCGGTCTACGAGGGCCTGCAAGCAGAAATCAACCAAGCGATCGCCACCAAGGCCAACGACCTCATCGCCAGCATCAAAGAGTAGCTAATTTGGGACGGGGCTTTTTTAGCTACCCATCCAGAGCATTCTTGACTCATAGCCAAAAATTGACATTGGGTAGCTAAAAAAGCCCCGTCCCAAATTAGCTACTTGCGGAGGGCGTGGTCTAGGGTGGCCGCTACTGCCAGAGGATCGTCGGTGCCGGCGAAAAGGCGGATGGTACTCCCCTGCTTGCCGCGTGGAGCAGAAAGGCGCGTCGCGGCGCCGCCGGCGGGCGATGTGCGAAACTCCCCCGGCAAAGCCTCGAACAGCTCACCTGCGCTGCACTCGATAAGGTCAAACTCAACTACCGGACCAAAGCCGTGCTCGAGGATTCCCGTTGCAACTGCATGATCGGGATGCGAACTCAGCCCGGGGTAACGCACATTGCGCACCATCTCGTTCGCAGCCAAATACTCTGCCAGCGCACGGGCGCGGTCAAAGTGCGATTGCATGCGAGCGTTGAGCGTCTCGAGCTCGCACTCCAGCACGTCGGCCTCATCAACATTCAGATCAAGCACAGGCGCACCGCAGCCGGTAAGCAACGCATGCGCGCACTCGGCAGCGGTGTCCACACGATGCCGTTTGAGCTGCGAGCGCGCAACCGACGCCGCCACAAGCTTGCGCGGAGCCCCACCGGCACACACACGATCAAGGGCCTCGAGCGACAGCACGGCTCCCAAGCGCAGCGGATCGCACCCAAAGACGCTTGCCACAGTGTTATCCACCACGAGGAGTGCACGGGCATCACGAGCCGCGCGGCCCAGAGCACGAAGATCGGGCACGCGCAGGCCAAACCCGCCAATGGAGTTAACGAACCACCACAGATGCGGGCCCGCGGCATCAAACGAAGCATCAAAGCCCGCGGACGCGGCGTCAAACGCTGCAACCGACAGCTCCCCCACCATAGCCACGTTGAGGGCATCAAAGCCGTGCGCAAACGCATCGACAAAGTCATCGGCAAACGCAACTAGGCGGTCACCGGGGCGCACAATCCCCAATTGCGACAACGCTGCTGGCACATGCGAGGCCGTGAGCAACCGCGCTTCACGCGCGCCGGTCCTCAAAACCCAGGCCTCTTCTAGCTGCTGTACGCCCATACGGCACCGTCCCCTCAAAACAAAAACCCACGCTGCGGGTGTTCCCCGCATCGTGGGCAACGGCTGCAGTATAGCGCCGACATGAGACGAATCACCTAGATGATGAGCGTGTGATAGTTCACGCTCGCACCCGGAGCGTCAACGGTCACGCCATAGGCCTCGGGATAGATGCGTGTCGAAAACACGAGCGCGCCATCGTTCACAAACACCTCGACCGACGAGACATCGCCAACAACGCGCACGTTACGAACCTCGTCGACGGGCTCCCAGCGCACGGTACGACCGCAGCCGGCAGAAGCGCGGCCTTCATCGGCAAATCGCATCTCAAAGCGCGCGGGCAGCTCGCCCTCGGCGGGCACAAACGCCAGCTTCAGCTCGTCATCAACGGTCGCAGTAAACGCGTCGTTGACACCGTCGACAACAACGTCAAAGCAGGTATCGCCGGCAACCTCCAACGAGCCCACCCCCACACGCACCGAGGCATAATGGCGCTCGATCTCGCGCGCCGGCTGCTGCAGCACCACGCCGCCGGCACCGGCTGTAAGCTCACGCGGCACCGTCATGCAGTGCTGCCAGCCGCACACCACGGTGGGCGCGTTGCCATAGGTCGGCTCATCGGGCATGCCCATCCAGCCGATCAGCATGTGGCGACCGTCCTCGGCCGTGAACTCCTGCGGAGCATAGAAGTCAAAACCGGCGTCCCACAGGCGGAACTCGCCCAGCTCATAGGCACCGTCGCCGCCGGTAATGTCGCCTGTTACAGGCATGTAGCCAGCAGCGTATACGTTGCCGCGGTCCCAACGACCGCCTTCGAGCCCCTGGGGAGAGAAGGACAGCCACTTCGCCGGCGCACCGCCATCCGCCTCAAGCTCAAGGTATCCCGGGCACTCCCACATAAAGCCAAAACGCTCGGGCGTAGACACACGGCTCTCGAGTTCCCAGCTCAACATATCGGCCGAGCCATACACCAGGATCTCACCCACATCGCGCCCGGCACCCTCGCCGTGCATCGCACAAAACCGGCTCTCGACATGCGGCCCATCCACGCGACGACGCGCGCCCAGCACCATGTGATAGCGCCCATCATCATCGCACCACAACTTGGGGTCACGCACGTGGCAGGTCAAATCCTCGGGATAAACCTCGGACGCCAGCACCACGCGCTTGGCGCCGAACGCCTGACCGTCGGCGCTCTCGACATAAACGGTATCAGCGCGGCGGCCGGTATTGACGTAGTCGTACGTACCGTCCGCATCGGAAAGCTTAACGTTGCCCGTATAAAGTACGCGAATGCGACCGTCCTCGGCAAGCGCGGAGCCCGAGTACACGCCATGGCAGTCGAACGGCTCGTCGGGAAGCAGCGGCGCGCCAACATATTCCCAGTTCATAAGGTCGCGGCTTGTGGCATGGCCCCACATCTTTACGCCGCCGTTCACATCAAACGGGGCATACTGGAAGTACGCGTGGAACACGCCGCCCGCTTGGCAAAGACCGTTGGGGTCATTGAGCCAACCCGCCGGCGGCATAATATGGAAGTGCTGGCCATACGCGCCATGACCGCACTCAGAGGCGGCAGCGTCAACAGCGGCAACCAGCTTTGCAAGGTCGCGACCAAGTGCATTAGACATATCAAAGTCCTAACGGATCGAAAGTTACACGGCACCAGATATCGGCACCAGATACGGGAAACGCCCGCGAGCATACAACCCGCGGGCACCCCCTCAATCAAAAGCCCTTAGGCCCGCTCGGAAGCCTTGGGCTCGTCCTTGTACAGGACAAACGAGACGCCAAAGGAAACCAGCGCGGCGACCGCAAACATGATCGCGTACTGCACGGGCTGGGCCAGGCACAGCAGGATACCGAAGATACCGGTAACGCCCGTGCCGGAGGCAGCCAGCGAGGTGAGCGCGCAGACCAGGGCACCGCAGCCGCCGCCGATGCAGCCGGCGATGAAGGGCTTAAAGAAGCGCAGGTTCACACCAAAGATGGCAGGCTCGGTAATGCCCATAAAGGCGGACAGAGCCGAAGGAAGCGCCAGGCCCTTGATCTTGGCATCGCGGGTCTTAAAGGCAACGCCAAGCGCGGCGCCACCCTGGGCGATATTGGCAGCGCTAGCGATGGGCAGCCAGTAGGTCACGCCGTACTGGGCGAGCTGGCCCAGGTCGATGGCGGTGTACATCTGGTGGATACCGGTAACGACCGTGGGGGCATAGAACAGGCCGACGATAAAGGAACCGATGCCGAAGGGCAGGGTCAGCAGGGTCTGGATCAGACCGAGGATGGCGTTCTCGGCCCAAACAAAGATGGGGCCGACGGCAACGAGCGTCACGAGCACGGTCACGAACACCGAGACAAGCGGGGTCACAAAGAGGTCGAACATCTCGGGGACAACCTTGTGGAGACGCTTCTCGAGGAAGGCGAGAATGGCGCAGGCGATAACGATGGGAATCACATGGCCCTGATAGCCGACCCACTCAAAGCTGTACACGCCGGGGATGACGGTGACCATGGTCTGCACGCCCTCGGAGGCAACCGTGTAGGCGCTCTGCAGCGAGGAGTTGATGAACGCACCGCCGACGACGGCACCCAGGTACGGGTTGGCGCCAAAGGCCTTGGCGGCGGAGTAGCCGATCAGGATCTGCAGAATGCCGAAGGACGTTCCCGAGACCAGGTCGGCGATCTTGTAGATAAAGTTATTGGTGTCGAGCGCGATAAAGCCGTTGGAGGCCATAAAGTTGAGGGCGCTCATGATTCCCAGCAGCAGGCCCGAAGCCACGATGGCGGGGATGATGGGGACAAAGACGTCGCCGAGTACCTTAATGGCGCGCATAAAGATGTTCTGCTGCTGCGCCGCGGCCTCCTTGACCTCGGCCTTGGTGGCAGCCTCGACGCCACTAAGCGCGATGAACTCCTCGTAGACCTTGTTGACAGTGCCGGTGCCAAAAATAATCTGAAGCTGGCCCTGAGCCTCAAAGACGCCCTTGGCGCCGTCGACGTTCTCGATGGCCCCCTTGTTAACCTTGGCGTTATCGGCGATCACCAGGCGAAGACGCGTAGCGCAGTGCGCGGCCGAAACAACGTTGTCGGCGCCACCGACGTTGTCGAGCACCTCTTGGGCTGATTTGCGGTAGTCCATGACTTCCCTTTCCTCCAACGGGTGCATTCGCACCCGGCCATCTTTGACACTTATACTGTAATCGTTTTCAGTTTCATAATTCTGCAATCGTTTTCATAATAGGGTGAACGGTAGGAAAAAGCCGGCGAAAGGTAGTTTTAGGGCAAAAACAGGCGACTCAGAGGCAGACAGACGTGCCCAAAACCTAGACATTCATAAGCTGATGGCCGAGCTTGAGCGTCTTGAGACCGCTCTCCCCCTCCACGCCATCGAGCGTGTTGAGCAACATATTGGTCGCCTCAACGCCACTGGTCAGGTAGCCATAGTGCACGGTGGGAATGCCGCCCGTCAGCGCGCGCAAAAACGCGTTGTCACCAAAACCGCTTACGCGGTGCATGCCCTCGCCCACGCCGCGAACCTCATCGGTGGCACGCAGCGCACCCGCCGCCATGGTGTCGGTCGCGCAGGCGATAAACGAAACATCGGGAGCGACGGAAAGCAGTTCACGCGCCGCACCATAGCCCGAGTCGAGCGTAAAAGACCCCTGGCGAATCAGGCTCGGATCAAGCGCCACGCCCGCGGCGCGCAAGCCGGCCTCAAAACCGCGACGGCGGTCATAGCCAGCAGCGCGGTCCTCCTCGGTAACTCCAATGTAGGCAATCTTGCCATCCACGCGACCCGCAAGCGCATGACCCAGCTCAAAGGCGGCCTCGTAATCGTCGTGATAGACGCACGCCGCGCCCTCAACATTCTGACCGATCAGCACGATGGGCACGCGGCACGACTCAATCGCCCGGCGATGCTCGTCGGTAATCATGGTTGCCACCAGCACAATGCCATCGACCGGGTGGTTTTGGAATAAATCGAGGTATTCGAGCTCGCGATTGGCCGCGTTGTCGGTATTGGCAAGCAGCATCTGGTAGCCACGGCGACCGAGCACCTGGCCAATGCCGGCGGTAATGCGGCTCACGGATTCCGAGTTAATCTTAGGTACGATGACGCCGATGAGCTTGGTGGAACCGGTGCGCAGCGCGCGAGCCTGGCTGGACCGCACGTATCCGGTCAGCTCAATCGCCTGCTTAATGCGCTCGGCCTTGTCCGTCGATATGTAGCCACCGTTGAGGTAGCGCGAGACGGCGGCGCTCGAAACGCCGGCCAGCTCGGCCACATCTTTCATCTTTACCACGAGTACCCCTGTCGTTGAAATCGCTTTCACCATGATACCCGTGAAGACGGCATGCGAACCAAATCGGCCCACTCAGGTCGAGCAAACGTCAGCGAGCGGGCAGCTGCCGTGGCGAGGTGCCGCGAAAGAGGAGCGAAGCGTACTTTATGTACGCGAGCGACGGTTTGAGCGGCAGATCGCCCGGCAGATGTTCGCGCAGCGTCGACCGGTCCGGCGTTCGGTAGAACGCCGGAAATAGTTAGCCGTGGTACTCGCCGTTGTACTGGATGAGCGTCAGGTCTTCCACGCCGTCGAGCACGCGGATGGCGTCGGCATAGGGCATATCAACGCCGTCCGAGAACACCTCGGCGGCCATCTCGACCTTGTCACCTCGCATGGTCTTGGACTTGACGGTGAACTTGGTGCGGCCAAAGGCGCGCACAATGTCGTCGCCGGCGGTCTGGCCCGTGTAGTGGATGACCATCATGTACACGCGCGCCTTGTCCTGGTGGCTCGCAAAGCCGGCAATCATCACCACAATCACCACCGCCGTGAGCCCCACGAGCGCATACATGCCGGCACCCGCCGTAATGCCCGTGGTAATGGCCCAAAACAGATACAGCAGGTCGAGCGGGTCCTTGACCGCCGTGCGGTAGCGGACAATAGACAGAGCACGGTACCTTCGTCCATCACCCACGGCTCACGCTCATAGTCCACGATGGCCCACGGGCGCACCATGTTGTAGATGCACTCGATGTAGAACTCGCGACAGAGCGGATAGGGGCTCCTCAGCAAAAAGCCGTAGTCGCCAGCCAGAATCTGCTCAAACTCACCGCGTGTAAGTGGCGCGTCCTCCTTGTAGATCCAGCTGCCGTACTTCTTTTTGCGCTCGAGCTTAATCACCTTGTCGCTGCCGTTATAGATTTAGAACAAACGAATACCCAAACCCCTCTTAATCGCCTTATTCAAAACGTCGTTAAGTCGCTTAGGCCAATTCGAAATAAAGAATAGACAAGTGCAGCATGCGCAAAATGAATCATTGTTCAGACGATCAATCTCGTTGAGCAAAAGTTCAGAATGATTGATGTCCGCCACAGTCGCAGCTAAGTCAGCCATACACTCGTTTGCATTTTGCGTCGCCTGTTCATTAGTTAACCATAGCGACCTCAGGGCATGAACGGCAATAATGCAAGCAAATGTATAGCCATCAATACGCCCAATATCCGCAAGCGAATCTCCCCTCCTGGCAACCCAGTCCTTGTAAGATCGCTGGCCAAAAATCACATCTGAAGGAACAAGGGCATCATCCAGAGAGAAAAACTTCGAGGGATCAAAATCACGATATGCTTCAACCGATGGATAGCTTAGATATAGCTGACCCATATCAGTGCTGTCGCAGTAATAGTCTTGCATTAGCTCAAGCCGCTTAAAATCGAGCCGATTGTCCTGAGGATCTAAGTCAAATATAAGCAAGGTGTCTGTAAAACTGGATTCGAGAAGCTGGGCCGCATCATCTTTATCCGAAAGAAGCTCTGCGACAAAGGATTTAAGATCAATGGACTCGAAATCGCAACCGCATTCTTGAAAGAGCTTGTCTAGAAAGTCATGAACATTAATCTCGACAGGAACAATTTGATGATCATCTGCGAGGCTAAAAGAATCAAACATGCGCTCCATCAGCTGAGGCTCGCGTTTAGCACCTTCGACAATGAGCAGGACGTTCTTTACGGACGCATTGTTCATGACTAGTCAAACTCTCCGGCACGGAGGAGCTTCTCAATGTTGTTGCCAAGCCTCAACTCGCGATCGGTGGAATCGGCCAAAGTTCGAATGCCCCCTTTTGCAGAGATTTGATAAACGCAGTCAGGCCTCATTACGCCATTCTTAACAAGCGAGGTATTGTGGGTCGAGCACAGTATCTGACACGATGCCTTTGAAGCAAAGAGCTTCAAAAGGCTCTCTGCCATCTCAAAGTGACAAAAAGCGTCAAACTCATCTATGAACAAAAAGCTGGCCGACTCGTTAAGCTCAAGCTCAGAGAACAACTTAACCAGAGTTCTTGTACCGCTAGAACATGCCTCGACAAACGGGATGCATCGCATGGGATGATTGAAATACAGAACAGGTAAGCCGTCGGACTCTTTAATAACGATCAGGGACTCATCGACTCCAAAATTGCGAATAAATGACTCGAATTCCGCGACCTTGTTCTCGCGTATGATCTTGTCGATTACCTTTCTTGTTTCAAACCCTTTCAATCGAAAACTGTCCATGCGAATCAGTCTCATGCGCGAGACAAATCGGCGCAACTCCGCCAAGACGCCTAAAACATTAGTTGGAAGACTGCTCGTTATGTATGAAAGAAGGCTCAACGAGGTATCGGAGAATTCAAAATTGATCCCAGCAGCACCGATTCGTTCAAGATGGTTCTCTTCGAAAACGCCGCTTGCATTATTGAATTCGAAAATTCGTTCCCCATCAATCAATAGGGTCTCGTGAAGCCAAGTAGTCGGAGAAGTCTTCTCATAGCAGTAATTGATTTCGCGACCGTCAAATTCAAAGACATAGGTGAACTGTGCCGTACCTCGCCCGCAGTCAGCACTCAAAAACAGACGATCATCCTGGTCAGAATAATCGAATGCCTTTGGAAAGCCGAGTGTAATGTCGAATAAAGCTGAACCGAAATTCGATTTACCAGACGCATTTCTGCCGATCAAAAGTGCAGTTTTCACGGTTCCGTTTTTAACGTTATTTTCTGCAAACTGGTAATCACGAGAAGCTGCGAAATTAAATGAAACCGGAGTCGAAAAATTCCTATAGCCATCAACAGTAAAACGCTTAAGCATGAGAGTCTCCTATCTCTTGCCGTAATTATATTACGGCAAGAGATAGGAGACCTGCATCAATTACGTAACTACTGGAAAAGTCACGTAGCCAAAGCCCATCCGAACCATGAAAACCTACCGCGAGGGCCGCTCAAACCAGAAGTATGCGGCAAATTCCAGACATTTCGACCACACTGGATAGTGACAAAGCTTCTACCTGCGGTTTTGTTTCTTGAAAAGGGCGGCGTGCTCGAGAGTTCCGAAATTTGCCGCATACTTCCGTCGAGCGGTTCCGGAAGTGCGGTGAAAAACAGAGAGCTGTCGACCACACCCCGGTTTTGGGCATCAGCGACCTGCGGTTTTGTTGGTAAAAATCCGGGTGTGCTCGGAGGTTTCCGATTTTTCCCCGCACTTCCGGAAAACACGACAACACCAAGCACCCTAAAACTGAAGACGCGATAAGAGACCCCTCAGAAAACAACCTTTTGAGCAGATCGACCTAAATCTCCCGAACGACAAGTCGGCCTTCGAGCATGAGCTTGTGTGCAAGGTTGTTGCTACGTCCGGCAATACCAAGCGAAGCGCCATAGTAATCGAGAAGGGCAAGTACCTTGGCCACCTCTGAGTCGCGAACACTCTTGGCGTAGCTTGAGTATAGGAAGACCAGGCTGGTATGCCCGTTATACAAATCCACCGTGCTAAAAATAGACTCAAAATACGAATAATCGGCTCGCGAAAGCGAATGGCCAAAAAAGACTATCGAAGATGTCTTAAGACCATCCCCTCCCCTTTGCGAAGGATAAGCAATCGAGCCACTTGGAACCCCTCGGGCAGACTTCAATACACGATATGTCTTGGTAAATGGGAGGATATCCCGATTATCCAAATTGCCGGAACCGTCGATTCCAAAAATGCATTCACCATCAAGCGTGCCGTGGATATTGACAAGATCGGCATCCCCAAACCGCTGTTTAAGCCACCGATATGGAGACGTATAGTTAAAGTTGAGAACAGTCACCGCATCATCGGGCACACCATCGGGCACCACGGTATGCTCAATCAGCTTGCGCATTAAGTTATCCGAACAATCTGAATAGCCATCGTTGCGAGCAACCTCATCTTTGAGATAGCAATTGAAGTAGTGTTCCATACGCTCGAGTTCCGACATGAGGATGGAAGATAACTGCCCCTCGGGATCCTCAAGGACCCGAGGGAACGCATGGGCGAGGTAATGCCCCACACGCTCGGTCCAAGGATTGGGCTCGTGTCCCAAAAGGCGAGCACCCTCTCTCAATAGAGCAGAATATACCTCTGAGTCATCCGAACTCTCCGAATCTTCAATGCTCAGCTCAGAAAGAACCCCTTGATTACCATCGTCAATGCCGTCTCCAAGCCGTTCGATCTCGTCGACCCGATTCTCGATGTAGTCACTTACATTGAGAGCGTTCGCTTCATTTGCTATATAAAAGTAGTCCTGCAGAGAACCGAACGAGACGGCATAGTCGGATATCATTACGCCCTCATCGTCGATGCCGTCCTCGGGCAGGTTGATGCCAAACACATTGGCAATAGCCGTCTCGACATCGCATCAGTTCACGTTGAAGGCTCTTGCCTCCATGTCCTTCCGGCTTCTAAGGATTAGATCCCAAGCAGTCAGGCCTCTCGCTTTGATGGCTCCGTAATCACAAGCGCCCTCTTCCGAGACAAGAGAATCTATGACCTTCATTCGAGGCTCAAAGAAATCCTTAAACGAAGACGCCAGGCCACAGGAAAGATCGAAACCGTTGCCAACCACTATAAGATGATGATTGCGGCATCTCTTCCCATCATCCTCACCGGTAAACCTGATATCTTCTGCACTCACATTAGTCCTTAATACACCGTTTAGACTCATTCTCAGTCAGATAACGCTCAGGCATCCAGACCATTCGGATGTAATTAACGATTTTATGTCCGCCAACCTTGGCGTAATAAGCCCTCACAATAAGCATAATGAAGAAAGACGGCCATCCAAAAGAACGGCCGCCTCTCCGTAGGACGTAGGCCCGTAGGTTGACTACGTCAATACCAACTATTTACTCTATCGTCCAGGCTCCAAGGGGTCAATTCAATTTAAAGAGCGGCACCGTAAACATCGCTGTCCTGACTACCAGACGATTGATCGAGGAGTTCAGGTACGCCGACGGCTGAATCGGCATCGTGAGGTATGCCTGCTTTGAGCGGCCGCTGGATCGCAGGGGCAATTCTGGAGATGACATTATCCAGAACGATTCCATGCAGCCATCTCACGCATGCTGTAAAGAAATCGACAAAAAAGAGGGCCGACGCATCAACCCTCTTCAGGTGTCGCCCGAGGGCTTCCACCGCAATTGGCTATATTTTAGTCGATATCCTATGTTTGTCTACGGGCCCAGCACCAAAGAATGTCATCTCCATCTTTAGCCTCCATCTTTAGCTACTGCTTCCTAAGAAGCAGCTATATAGCTGCGAAGTGCATCCATCTTGCTCCTAGCCCCAGTCTTTACTATTTTATGAAAATCTGAGGAAGACAGGGAGCCGTGCAAGTCTTCCAGCACGCTAGAGTAGTTCCGAATTAACTGATAGCACTCAGTTTTGGAAACCATCATCTTTCTGAGCAGATAGACAATTAGGACGACATAATCAGTAATAGTTGAAAAGTCTATCGAAGGAACGCCAACCTCGGATGACAGCATCTGGCCAAGCTGATTTCCCACTTTTGCCCTCTTAAACCTAACGTCATAAATGGCACTGTTATGAGCAATCGCGTTACGGAGATCTTTGAGCACAAAGATAGTACGTTCGAGAAGCCCGGGGCCGTCGTAATTGTTCGGAAGCTTTAGGTCATCAGATATGCTCTGTCTAACCGAGCCCTTTAAGCACGAATAGAAAACACCGAAGTTTCCTAGAGTCATGACCTCGAATAGCGCCCAAATAGGCAAGGGTTTATCGCTGTCATAAAAATGCCTAACAACAGGGTTCTTGGAATAATTGTACTGAATCAACCTATTGATTTCCGCACGCAGGCCTAAGCGCTTTTTCATGGCATCGCTATAGTTGCTACTTTTTCTAGGGTAATCACGATATGCCACGAGCGTTCGAGAGAAAATATCCTCCAGCGCGAACGAGCGAGAATCTTCAAGCACGGCCTCCAGCGTATAGTTCTTTAGCGCAGTTTCAATAAACATTACGCTTGGATACAAGAGCGCCTTAACCGCCATATCAAACTCATTTAAAGCAATTACTTCATCAAAGCTTGTTAAACCCAAACAGTTGGAAGAATTGCCCACAAAACGATGGCCCTTATAGCCATGGTAATAACCGTAATTCTTCATCTTTCTTTTATGGACAGAGCCATGCGTCTCTATCCCTTTATCCCTAAGATGTTTCATGAGGCCATTGAGAGTTTTCATTATGGGTCCTTAAGCGCGGAGCCGAAATTGAATTAATTATATCCGCTACCGGGCAAACCTAGGATATCGGTACAAATGGCCCAGCCCCACTTCCCTAAAGCCGTAGAATAAAAAGCTATACAGCGTCGCGCATCCTCAGAAGAATGCCCTCAATATACTTAAACCCGCAATTAGGCAAACACCAAACCCATAATCCGGACAACAGAGGTGAGCCATATGCATAGCCCCATTGATAGCGAAAGCTACGTAAAGCCCATCCTTGGCAGGACCAAAATCGATATCTGGGAGTGTTATGCGAGACATATTCTGCAATTTATCGATAGCGACAAATACGGCAATTTGGCTTACAGCGATAAACCGGATCTGATCGATCGGGCACATTCCCTGGGCATCGAGGTAACAGCTTCCCAATCACAAGACAGCAGAAAGGCAGAATCCCTCTATTCCAAACTCCTATACGAGAATGATTCCTCTCAAGAAAAACGCCGAATCGAACTTATTGAGCAATGTGGAGCACATTTCGAAAAAGGAGTCCTGTTTGGTCCAAATGGTACGGATTCATTCAAGCAGGTTATTGAAGCTCTTCGCAAAAAGCTGGACAGACTCGACTCTAATGACTACGAACTCTTTAGGAGAAACGAGTTGTTTGTCAGATCCAATATTCTTGCTGACGAGGAAATGCTTCGCGAAGCGCTCTCCAACATGAAAAAAGAATCCAGTGGCCACTCATGCCGCTTCGCATCTGTTATCGTCTCGGTCCCTGGATACAATTATGTTTTCGATCTCGATGCATCGACATGCGTATCTCTTGAATTCGGATACGAAGACCAGCATCGTATTGCTCGCGAAGCAAACAAGGAAGTGAACATCGCACAGTCAAGCTGAACCGAGCTGCTATAACCGATCTACTAGCAGACCATTTCTTAGCGGGTCGGAAAAAAGCCCCCGGAGCTCTTTGCTGCGCAAGCCTCAACGTCCTAATGAGCCAGCACGCTCAAGCGGCGCAGATTCACGCCAATCCGGCACGAAGGTTCTTAAAATATCCCTTATCTTGGCAGTGAGAAACCGGAATGCACAAGGCGACCCGGGCACCTCCACCCAAGAAAGGATCTTATATGCTCAAAGACGGCATCGCATATCTACTCAAGTTCGCCCCCAAGGAGGCATACATCGTCGACCTGCTGAATGGTCACCTCTACATGAACTCGGCCGGCTACTACCATGGTCTGCCTGGTGAGCAGGGCGATCCGCTCGAGGCTTCCATAGCTCCCGGGGTGTGCCTCTACAGAAATGCCTGCCAGCCCATCTACTGCATGTACACGGTCCGCGAGAACGATATCGTCGACAACACCGTGAAAATCCCGATGCGCATGATCCAGGAGTTCGGGTGCGCGGACGGGCGGATCGGTATTGTGCAGTACGACAGCTTCGCGCGCCTCGCCGACAGACACATAGCCGACGACGGAAGCATCTACGCTCACGGCCCCATCTCCTACGGCGTCCCCGGGCCAAAACTGATCCGCGAGATCTTTGAGGGCATCCCGCACAATCTCGTTATCAAAACGCCCAAGTACGCATATCAGAAGGAGTATCGAATCATCGGGTCGCGACCGGTCGAATGTCCCCTTTTACCAGACGAGGATCACACCGACCGCAGAATTGAAAACTACGCCCATGCAGAACTTGACCTAAGCAGCAGCCTCGCGGACTTTTCCTGGAAGGTCTCGGTGGCGAGTCTCGAAGAAGCGCGAGACGGCCTCATGCTGGAGCTCCCGCATCGCGTATAGCCAACGAAGCGCGGGCGGGACGCCACCAATGGGCAACGTCCCGCCCGCTCTGCGCGATCTCATGCGCATCCAACTTGTAGGGTAAATTCATCACTCGCGTCGATTACGACCCCAATATTTCCTTAGGAAACACGCTCGGCAAATCGTTAACGCCCATAGCGAAAAGCACCTTTGCGCTGGCATCGTTGCTGAGCTCGTCACTCAACTTAAGTGCATCAAGCAGTATGTTTCGGCGTAACATCTTATAGTCATCCTCAGTCAGCACTAGCTCAAGATCGCTTAAAACCCCTACTAGATTGACATCGCGAGACGGAGACACCTTCGCGCAGAACAGACGCTCGTCATGCGCGCAGATGTTTCGAAAATCTTTGATGTGATCGTATGCGAGCCTTAGCCTTCGGGGGCTGATGCGCTTATCGACTTCATGCGTCTCGGAATAGAGATCGGAAAACGACTTGGTAATGGAATTTCTCATGCTTTCTGGTTGAAACTCGTAAAACTTGAACGCCTGACCAAGCATCAAATAATTCATAAGAATCCATACCGGCGTATTGTCATGATTATTCTCATAATGCCGAATGTAGTCCCTTTTATAATCGCTTTTCCATTTTTGAGACCTACATAGCACCTTCTCGAAATCACCAATAAGCGTGTCGATCTTTTTTCGATAACTAGCATCGGCACGGTAGGATCTTCTATCCAGATATGCTTCCGGGCTATCTTTATGGGCCATCGCGAAACGATAAGAACAGACGGTTTTAAGCACTGCTTCCGCCTTGTCAAAGTACTCAAACATGAGCAGACGCAATGAACGGTCAAATTCGAATAAACGATATATATCAGAAAACTTCGTACCTTTTACGAATAGCTCGTGGCAAGAATCTCCACGCTGGTCGAGAAACAAATCCTTGTAGCCGTTAATAACCGGATAGTATCCCTCGCGTTCCAAAACTAAACGAGTATTGTTATCGCATTCGAGTCCACGGCTTTCAAGAATAGCAATCTGCTCATCAATAGATTTAAATGGTTTATCCATTTGGGCCCCTTAAACGCGAAAACCGCCTTTCGGCGGTTCCCACGGACCAAGCCGGACGTACCGTCGCAAGGCCTCATCACAACGATTACTTTAAGGGAGAACTCGGGGTTCGTCAATCTGATATCGCCAATCTGAGCGGGACCGACATATGTCAGCGCTGAAAGGTCGTTATTAGCTGACAGCAGCCGACACTCCCCTGCCCGGAAACAGCCCCCGGAACGCTCCACAGACATGCAACCCCGGCGCCGAGGGCGATCACAACCCCAGCAAGCGCCAGGCGCGCACCATTCCCGCACGAGGGCCCCGCCTGACACCCTTACCTTGGTAGCAAGCAACCCGGACACACAAAGCGACCCAGAGCATCACTACCCAAGAAAGGAAACACCATGTCCAACAACAACATCGCCTACCTACTAAAGTTCGCATCCAAGGAGGTGTACATCGACGACCTGCTGAACGGACATCTCTATATGAATGCAGCCGGCTACTATCATGGCCTGCCTGGCGAACAGGGCGATCCGCTCGAGGCGTCCATGGTCCTCCCGGCATGCATCTACGGCAATTACCGTCTGCCCATCTACTGCATGTACACGGTCCGCGAGAACGACATCGTCGACGGTTCTGTCCAAATCCCGAAGCGCATGATCCGGGAGTTCGGATGTGCAGACGGATGGATCGGCATCCTGCGGTACGACAGCTTCGCGCGCCTTATAGACAGCCGCACCACCGGCGGCGAGGAGGTATACGCCCACGGCGCCATCTCCTATGGCATCCCCGGACCAAAGCGGATCGAGGAAATTTTCCAAGGCACGATCTGCAACCTACTTATCAAAACGCCCAAGTACGCTTACCAGCAGGAATATCGAATCATCGGGTCGAACCCGGTCGAGTGCCGCCTGAGGCCCGATACCAAGCACCCTGGATGCAAAATCGAAGAATATGGCCACGCAGAGCTGGATCTGGGTAGCCAACTCACAGGCTTTTCTTGGAAGACGCCCGTGTCGAGCCTCACGGAGGAACAACACAGACTCGCACTGAAGCTTCCGCAGCACGCATAGACAACCCAACGCATGCCGCATAGCCGCCAGATGGGGAAACAGAAAGCCACCGCCCCTCCCCTCCCCAACAAAATCCAGAAAGTTCGCTGATGTTGACTGGGATTCCCGTAGAATAAACCCAACAAAATATGTGCGGAGTGCTGGCCTGGAGCTGCCTTCGGACCCTATTGGCTGCTCACCGAGAGGCTCCGCTATGAAACGACCCCTTTACTACCTGCTCTGCGCGATCGCGTGCACGTCCATGATCGGCGCGACGATGCCCATGGCGACCATCGCAGAAGCCATGCAGCCTCAAGAAACCGCCGAGCAGCAGGCGCAAGCCGACGCCACGAGCAGCGACACCGACAAGATCGAAGAAACCACAAGCTCAAACGCCACCGACTCAAGTGACCCCACATCAGATACGCAGGGCAACAGCGACACCCCCGTCGACGCGACCAACGCGACCGACACGCCCACCCCAGCAACCCCCAATCCCCAACCATCCCTCCGCGCCCAAGCCAACAGCACGCCCGAGGCGATCACCACAGCGGCAGAAACGGGCTATGCCCATAATGTTACCGCCAATCAAAACGGCGTCACGCTCACCCTCAGTTGGGACGATGCCGCCGCAGGCGAGCCCACCAGATTCCACCTGAGCGCCACGGGCGGCTCGGGCGCGTACAAGTTTCGTATGGACGCGCCTTTCTACATGAACCCAGGCGAGGGCTATTTCGGCGAAATGGTTGCCGATACCTCCCGTGGCCAGTGGATGACGTGGACCAGCTCCGATACAGGTTGCGACTACGAGTTCACCATGACGGCCAGCGGACGCTACTACTACCGCTTCTACCTACAGGACGCACAGAGCAGCGTCTGGAGCCTTCGCGTAGCCGCCGAAGCTGAGGTCTCAGACGATGCACATCCCTCGATTGATCAGATAATCACGAACGCCGTGGCCCAGTGCCGGCAGGAAACCTCCGGCTCGGAATACGACATGGCCTTGTGGCTCCACGACTGGACGCTCGACCAGCTGGAGTACGACCACAGCCTCAACTGGTGCTCGGCCGAAAGCGGCCTCACGCGCCACCAGGGCACCTGCGAGAGCTACCAGCGCATCTACTCCAAGCTCCTTGACGCCGCGGGCATCGCCAACGGCCGCATCACCGGCAACGGTCACACCTGGAACGCCGTAAAGATCGACGGCAAATGGTGCCAGATGGACCTAACCTGGGACGACACCAGCGACAACTGGTACGGAGACCTGGACCAGCGCCATCTGTACTTTGGCCTGACCGACGAGCTCATGGCAATCGCCCACTCCGACCACACGGCAAATTACCAGATGGACGACTACGCCTACCGCTCGACCGACCTATCCAACAATTACTTTGTGCGAAATGGCAAGGCAGACGAATGGGCAGGGAAGTATGCCGACCGAATTCAGGAGCATCTGGATGCCAAGGAAGAGAGCTTTTCCATCGATGCTGACAACCAGTCGTTCCCGCCGAGCATCTCGGGGATTCAGAACGGGATTGTTGCGTACGCGATGAATCTGAGAGAGTGGAAGATCGAAATTGAACAGGCAGAGCTAAAAGCGGCATCAATAGTCACTACACAAACCAGCACTACTTGGATTGCTACGTTCAAATTCACGGCAAAGTTCTTGCAAATCAACCCAGCCGCTACACCGGTTTTGCCCAACGGAATGTATTCCATATACTCATGCCTCGACCAATCAAAAGCCCTAGACGTTCGCATGGAGTCGAAGAACGATAGGGCGAATGTACAGCTCTGGCAAGATCATGGCGGCAGACAACAAAAGGTCAACCTCCAATTCCAAAATGACGGCACCTATCTTATTACGTTCGTTCATTCAGGAAAAGCGATGTCTGCTGAATCAAATCGTGATGGATCGAATGTTAGTCAGTCAAGTTTAGATGGTTCCGATCTACAGAGATGGGTTGTCGAACGAATGGGGGCAGGATATACAATAAAAAATAAAGCAGGGAACCAGTGGCTAAATGTTAGAAGAGCCGACACAAGAAACGGCACAAATATTCAAACTTGGTCAAATGGCGGTGTGTCCGAAACAATCTTTAATCTTGTTCCAACTGAACTCGATGCACTTCCAAACGGTAGGTACGCCATAAAAACCAAACTTGACACGACAAAAACAATCGACATTCGCTTGGCGTCCCAAGATGATTTTGCAAATGCTCAAATTTGGACTGACTACAATTCCCCAAATCAATCAGTTGATCTTAGAAGACAGGGAGACGGAACATACACATTTATTTTTGTACACTCCAAAAAGGCGCTAACAGCAGAAGCTGTCAAGGACGGCGCAAACGTTTCGCAGGCAACATATACCGGTTCAAATCTTCAGCATTGGAAGCTATCAAAACATAAAAATGGATTCACCGTACAACTAGCTGAAGCAAATGAATACTTAAACGTTAGACTTGCAATGGCAAGAGATGGAGCAAATGTTCAAACATGGTCAAACGGCGGAACAATAGAGACATTATTTATGTTTGAAATGAGATAGATATTTCATTACTACAAGACATATTTACAAGTGATACACACATGATATGACCCGCCGCGACGCAAATCGTGGCGGGTCATATTTCAACAATTTCTGACAGTCTAGGAAACGGGTGATGGATTCGCTATGTCGAGCTGCGGAAACG
>ERZ791914.796-NODE-796-length-26334-cov-52.161079_pt1 | contig 26334 bp, 29 predicted proteins | sample MGYA00510140_ERZ791914 | MGnify/ENA primary metagenome ERZ791914 (study PRJEB30046, sample SAMN00792079) | human gut metagenome | study: EMG produced TPA metagenomics assembly of the A metagenome-wide association study of gut microbiota in type 2... | reverse complement strand
TACGTTGTATTCAAACAATCCGCCAATAATGGTTGTTTCGCAACGTTCGTGGTCGCTATATCCGTTGTCGTTATTGTCGTGGCCCCAACAATCAATCATCGTTGCAACGGTATGTTTCGCCAATGCCGGGTCAGTCATTGTGCTGTTTGCGTTGAACCCGTTCCCGGTTTGCGAACCGCTAAACGCCCGTGCCGCTTCGCATCGTATCAATTCCACACCAATTGCCGCATCCCACGACCACGCACCGTAGCCCAATGCGTATTTTGCTGCGCAATCAATCGCCCGTCCGCCGTGGCAAGACCTTAACAAAATTGAACCGTACCAACATTCAATATTAACCATTTCAAAAGCAACGGAACCGTCATTGCCGAAAATACCGGAACCGCCCGGAATGTAAACCGGGTTGGCGGCTAACGTTGTACCCTCTTTGATTTTGACGTACAACATTTGTGCGTCTGTATCATAAAAGAACGTGTAACCCTCGGACGTTTTCACGGCATCCAACGACGTAACTCGGGTTATCTTTGTGCTATCACAACGGTACGTTTTCCCACGTTGTAACGGGTGGCGTTCGTTGTCCGGTATCAACGTACTTTCGTCGAATACCTCATGTTGGAACAATTGGAAACGGGCGGCGGTTGAAAAGGACGACAACGGGGTTTGGTAAACGTTCGTTGTACCCGCAACTAATGTTCCGCTATCAATTTTTGTTCCGCAAATGATACGGTTAACTAATCCACGTTTACCGATAAGACGGACGGAACGTTGGTTTGACTTGGTTTTGATATTCAAACGTTCGGTCGTGTCCCCTATCAATATAATTGTTGTATCAACGCCTGTTTTGGAAAATGCGGCGGCAAACGTCGCTAATGCGGCCCCTTCCGTTGTGCCGGGGTTCGTGTCGTCTCCGTTGACCGCATCCACGTAAACAACGTCCGGCAAACCCATTCCCCCGGTTGTCGGAGTTTCAAACAATACATTTGCAGACGTGGCGATTGTTTTGGACCCGTAAAAAATCGTAAACCCGTAATAATTTTTGGTTGGCGTTATGGTTTTCGTTGTCCCGGCGGGCGTTGATATCATGGAGCCAATAACCTCAAATGTTCCGTCGGCTTTAATACCCTGTATATCTACCGAGACGCTGTCTCCAACGGGCGTTAATGTAAATCGGTATGGTTGACCCGCAACCAAAAATGTACGCACCTTTTGGGACCCCGTATTTGACCCCTTTACAATATCCGTATCCGTGTACGCATAACGTCCGGTTGCGTTGATTTGGTTTATTGTGTTCGCAAGCGCAATAACGCCGTCCGAACTCATGCCGATAACAAATTTATCCCAATTGTTCGTCCCGTTGTATAATATTGCCAATTCGCCGGGTTTTACGGTCAAATTACTCGCCTCGGATTGGAAATTTACATAATTCCCCGCCTTATAAGCGATATAAAAAACGTTACTGTCCGGCGTGCCGGGATTGGTATTTTCATTTGCTATGCCAACAAAGGTTCTATTGGCTCCCACGGTTGAAACAATCGTATTCAACACGACTTGCATTATTGCCCCGGTAATCTCGTTATTTCCGTTTGCTTTGATAGCGGCGGCAATTGCGGCTTTTAATTTCGTGTAACCTCCCATAATTGTCAAATATTAAAATCGTTATTGAAATCATTATTAAAATCCCCCTTTGTACCGGGCGTAATATATCCCCGCCCTATCTTTTTGGCAACGGTCGCCGTTTTAAACTCAATTTCGACGTTTGCCAAATCCCCCTGCGTTTGCCATTTGGGGGTAATTAGGAACATATCGCAATCGTATTTCCTGCCGTATTTATCTGTTATATGAATATAATCAGCCATACGGATAAAACGCATAACGTCGCAAAGGAACTCCGGTGCCAATATTGTACATTTAAACGTTTTTACTGATATTTGTTTTTCCGGGAAAAAATACCCGTCCCGTTCTTCGCCATCCTCTTCAAATTCATAATCCGGTTTTCCTAACTCTGTACAAAGATACAATGTATTTTTGAAATCCGGGTTTTTATATACTATTTGCCCGGCGTCAAATACCAAATTTTCAATATCCCACCATTGTATTTTTAAGTAACCGGAAACATCTTGTACGACCGTGAACATTTCAGAATACCACGTTTGCACGCCATCCGATAGCATCATATAATATATTCCGTCCAACTGATTTAATGGCATGGGTAATATTGACGGGTACAATATAACATCATAACCCAACGTTTGAAACCGGACAATCTGCAATCCGGTTTCTTCCATATACGTTGTTATGTTTGCAACTTTCTTTCCGGTCTTTTCATACAATACCACTGACGTAACATTGTTTGACCGTGTGTTTCTCATTATCTGAAACGGTAACAATCTATCAGCCGGGGCAAATAACGGGTAAATTGCGCCGTATGCGTAACTTTTTCTGTGGTTCTGTTCATTTATTGACGTGTACCACGGTAAAACGCTCATGTTGTTATTCTGTATCATATTTCAACGTTGCTTTAATGTTTCGACTACACAAATTTACGCTTAATTTATCAACTTGACCGTTACCGATATACGTTTTTATTAGTTGCATCGGGTTTGGGTCGTCATTTGCCGGAAAACTAAACGTTTGTTTCTTCTTTCTCTCAATACCGTATGCGTAAACCTCGGAACCGTTTATTGATACACGATGGGCGGGTAAATCATATAACCAATACAGGGATTGCAGATTGATAAACGCCAAATATCCGTTTTGCAAAAAGTATTCGACCCCGTTAATAGTTTGGCGGGTAAATGGTAATATCCATTGCGACCCGGACGTTGGCGGAACGGCGGCAAACAAGGCGAACCCGTCCGAACTCATATTGCCGGGGTTTAACAACATCATATCAATATCGGACGTAAAGTTTGATATATTAATTTCCTCAACCTTTCCGGGCGTTACATACTTGCTTATTACTTGTATCGGCAACCCTTCAAATGCCGCCGTAACGTCGTCCATCCATTCAAATTGGTAACGTTCCGGCAAATCGACCTTATCAAACGAATATTCCGACGTGTTGAACGCCCACGGTTTCCCGTTGCGCAAATTCAATTCCTTTGTCAAATCGTGGCTTAATATAGCCTCGTCGGAATAGGAACCGCCATTGCGGAAATATTGGATATGTTCGATTTTAAATTTGCCGTCCTCAATGAACCAATAACATTTAAAACAATCCCGTAACATATTGGTAAATTGTTGTAAGGTCGTCGGGGCTTTTTGTGCGGGTTGCTGATATTCCCCGTTTATAATATTGGTTTTCTGTGATACAAGCAAACGGAAATTCAACCCGGATATTGGGTTGTTATCGCTGTATAAAAATTGGCTGTATTCCGCCGTGGCTGCGTGCGTTATACCCGGTGCAATCTGATTGAGCAAAACGGATATACAAGACGCAACCGGGAACGCATCCCGCAAAGTATATGCTTTTCGTGCTTTTTTCTCTAATATCCAATCCATCAAAGAAAACCCAAACCATAACGACGCATAACGCCACGTTGACCGGGCAATTGGATAAAACGGTCCGTAAATGGAATAGGGCGGCGCAAAATACTTTCCGTTATCCGCTAATCCCCACTCGGTCGGGGTATCTGAAAAGATGTTTGAAATAAACGCCACGTCGATTGCGTAACCAATCGCACGCCTATAATTACGGTTATTATCAACTATATCATCGACGGGCAATGGATATGTATTAAGGTTGTCGATTTTCTCCACGTCGCACAAATACCGGGCGTATATATTATAACTTTTCATATCGGCGTGCATTTTTCCGGTTGCCCCGGAACCATTGACGGCGGTTAAATTAAACTCCAATGTATCAAACGGGGACGTTGTAACCTTTCGATAACGGAACATTGCCACATTGTTCGACTGTCGGCGTATCTCAACCAATGCATCCCCAAACGGTGTGCCGTTAATTCGTTTTTGTGAAATATAGATATAATAATTAACATTCGATTCCGGGTATAATTTCCCCTCGAATACGTCCGCACTTGCACCCGTTGCCATTCGTCCGGTATAAAGCCCGGATATTACCGCCGGGGAACCGTTGGACGTAATTTGTATTTCTTTCAATATATTGCACAAAGCAAAATGATAGGTTTGTACTAATGCGTTTTGGTCGGTCGTGGCGTTTGCGTCTTGTTCCCAATTCGTACCGCCCAAAAAACAAGAAACAACACTATCCCCCGGAACGTATATTTGAATTAATGGACGCTTGTTTATCGTTATCCGTTGGATTGTCGGGGCTAACGCTATTAAATTGTATTCCTTTTCCAATCCCGCCAACACGTCGTTATAATCGTCGATTGCGTCCGGTTGTACAACAACCTTTTTATCGTAATCGGTAAACGTGCAATCGGTTTTCATAAACTTGCCTTGAAAGTATTGGAACCATGTACGCCCGCCGTCGTTGCTCTTTTCAATGCAATACAAAAATTCATTGTCGAACGATTGACGGTTTATATAGTCGTAATCATCCCGGACAAAGGTAATTTTGCCGGATAATTTGGCACGATAAAACCGTTGGTTGGTTTCTAATTCGTACTCCTTTGCCAAATCGTCCTTATAAATCGGATGCACGGTTTGACCTTGTAAGATGTTCGGGGCGTCCAACGTTCCCAATCTCAACCATGCCGTCCCGTCGGCGTATTGCGCTTTGATTACATTAAACCGGATATATGCGGCATTGCTTGGTATGTCAAATTCCGTATTTGTGGCGGACGGGTTGCTCCCCCAACCGCCGATAATCTTTTTATTGCTATCGTAAAATGCGCCCCCGGATTGCGTGGTGAAATTCTGAAACAATTTGCGGGGGTACACATTCCCAACCGGGACAAAAGTACGGGTATAATAGAACTTTGTACTATTCCCGTTTATGTTCCCGGTTGTGTGACTTATCGACCCGTTCGCTAAAAACGCATTTACAAATGAATGTCTATAAATCGGATTCATATCAATTTTTAATTTTACGTGTCAAATTCTTGTAAACCTCAATAACATTGCCGTTGCCATCGACGTAACGACGGCGGCGGTTTTGTTCCTTAATCTCCCTTACATCGTCTTTTAAATCCCGCAAATCCGGTGCGTTATTTTGTTGAACCGCTACCTTAATGCCGTCGGTATTGTAGGCATTAAGGTACTTTTGGGGGAATGTTCCCCGGTTCAAACTATTTATTACGTCCGGGATTAAACGACGGAAACGGCGGGAATTACGTTTATTGATAACGGCGAAAAATTCCCCGCCCTCGGCACGCCTCCGGGTTCCATCCGGTTTGGTTCCTAAATCCACGTCGTCCCCGGATTGGTGGGAACCGCCCGCCAACAATTCAACCGTACCGTCCCCGTAACTTTCCGAACCCTCGGCGGCTTTACTCATTTGTGCGGCTTTAATTTTGGCGGCGGCAAATGAAGCCCACATAACAGCGATTGCCGGGATTGCGAACGGGAACCCCAATTGCGACCAAATCAAAGCGGACGCCGTTACAAGGTTTCCGATTTGTTGGATTGTCTGTATTGCCTGTTGTGCCTTTTGCGCTTTCTGTTGCTCTTTCAACGCCTTTTCTTGGTTCCGCTTTGCCAAATCCAACTCCTTTTGTGCCATAACCACGTTTGAGGCATAACCGTTCGCCCGTGCTTCCCTTTCGGCGTCCAACGTGCGTTGTGCGCTTTCAACCTCTTTGTCGGCGGCATTTACGGCGGCTTCGGCGGCTTGCAATTTCGCATCTAAAAATACCTGTAATTGCTCCATTGCAAAGGATACGGACGTACTTATTGCCTCCTTTTGGTCGTCGTCCAAATTAAGCCCAAACAAACCGTAAATGTCTGTTCCTCGTTCCTCTCCTTTTGACTGCTCAATTTCTTGGTCAATCTTTTTTATTGTGTTTTGAATTGTTTGTACTTCAACATCTGACAATTTATTGGCTGCTTGCTCGTTCAATTCTAATACCTTTTGCAAACGTTCCTTTTCTGCCTGCAAACGGAATTGGGTTTTCCGGGCTTCTGAATTTCTTAATAAATCAAATTCAGATTGCACCAACGCTTGTTGTTGGTCAAACATCATTAATTGCGTTTGCAAATATTCGTCGGCAATTGCGCTTCCCTTAACGTCAAATCCGGCATTAATTACCCCGGCGTCCTGCTGTTGTCCGGTCGGCTTTTGCTCATTCTGCAACAATGCTGTTTGTCTTTCATTCTCTAACAACTGCATACGCAATTGTCGTTCCTGCTCGCTTCCCTGCTTAACCGCTTGCAAACGTAATTCAATGCTTTCTTTCTGCAATGCCAATTCTTGCAACTGCCGTTCTTGCTCTATTTTCAACAACGCCTCTGTCTGCTGCTGTTCTAACGCCGTAATTGTTGCGTTTATCGCCTGCCGTCCGGTTTCGTTCAAATCCTTTTCGGTCTGTAATTGGTGTTGCAAATCCTCAATCTGTCGGGAATACTGATATTGCGTTTGCTGCCTACGCTTTGCCCATTCGTCGGTTTCCAACTGCAATTGTACATCCTGCAATTTCCGGGTTGCTTTCAAATTCTTTTTATAAGCCTCTTCAATTTGCTTTGCTTGTTGTTCTGCTGCCTTTTCCGCATCGCTTTTACCCCTTGGCGTTACGGTTGGGTTCTGTGTCGTTACGGGCTTATTGTCTGTTTGTGGCGTCGGGGTATCTCCAACAGAAACCGGGATTGTTAACGGTTTTATTTTCTTTTGCATACCCTCCAAACCCTCTTGGAAATTTTCTGTTATGTCTTTAACTTGGGCTTTAACCAAATTTCCGTACGCTACTGCATAATCTGCCAATCCTTTTTTTACGTCGTCAAAATCTAACGTAAGCGCCCCCTTTAATACGGTTCCGGTTGCTTTGACTATATCAATAAAGAATCCAAACAAATTTCCCAACGTATCAAATGTTGTTTTGAATCCGGCAACAATCCCATTCCAAATTGCACGTATCAAAACACTTTCATTGTATAACTCAATCAAGTAATTGACAACATCAATAACCCCTTTTATTATCGCCGTCAATCCTTGGTTAACAAAAACTTTTGCCTGCGTTGTCAACGTTTCAAAATTTCCTCCGGTTGCGTCAAACAACCCGGATAATGCGTTTTGCAACTCAATTTGGCTTTGCAATTGTTCCTCCTGCAATTGCGCCAAAACTCCGGCTTTCCCTTTTACTTCATCCATGTTTGTTGAAATATCTTTCAACGTGCGCAAATACTGCAATCCGGCGTCCTCTCCGGGACCCCCGAATATATCTGCAATTGCAGCCCCGACCGTCGCCGCATTATCCGGCAATTCTGCCAATTTTGCGGAAACGTCTTGTATAACATCGAACGTTGTTTTGGTTCCGGTCTGCAAATCTTTTTGAACTTGTTCCGACGAAATACCGATACCGTCCAAAGCCGCCGCCGTCGCCGTCGTCATTTCACGCAAACGCAAATTTGCCTCCTTAATTGCGTCAACGCCTTTGTCCGAAAAGATACCCATTTTGTTTGTTTGGGCTACAATGGCAACAAATTGGTCTGCTGATATTCCCGCCTCCTTAAAATATGCCGGGTATTCTTTCAACGTGTCCAAAAATTCCCCGTTCGCATCGGCTCCGGACAAAAAACCATCCTTAACCAACTGCAATGCCTCATTTGCAGAAATACCAAATTGTTGTGATAATGCGTTTGTTGCAATCAATGTTTCCCGAAAATCTGCGCCGAACGAATCTGCGACGGCTTGCACCTCGTTTCTAAACGCTTTCAAATCGTCGCCGCTTTTCCCGGTAAATTGTTGCGTCAACCTTGTTGCCTCAACTAATCCGGCGTTGTAATCGTACCACCATTTGAACGCCGCACCAGCCGCCGCAATCCCGGCAATTGCTAAAAATACGGGATTTGAAAGTAAACCCAACAAAGTTTTCCCCAACGCCTTTGCGCCATCGCCTATTGCTGTAAATACTGCTTTGCTTTCTGCTCCTCCACGACCTAACGCCAAAAGGCTATCGCCAAATGAATTGTTAAGCCCCAACGTTTCTTTTAATTTGTCGCCATAAGCAATTATTGCGTCGGACGCCTCCGTATAATTACCAACGTTCAATTGATATTTCCCGGTTGCCTCCTGCAAACGCTTCATTTCTTCGTATATTTCCCGTGTCTGCTCAACCAACTTGCGCCCCTCCTCGGTATTTTCTCGCTCGGCTTTCGTCATGTTGTTCAGATAGATTTTATTTAACGAATATTGCGCCGACAACTTGTTATAACTGCCCCCGGCTGACTGATTGATTTTTACAATCAATTTGTTTATTTGGTTGGCTTCCTGCTGTGCCAATTTCAATTCCGCCAACTTCTTTGCGTTCTCACTTTCCGCAAACGCCAAATCACGTTGCGCACGTGCCAAACGTTCCGCATCGTCTGCGGCTTTCTTGGTTGTGTTCCTGCCGTCCTCGGTTGCCCCGGAAACTTTTTGCAGAACCGCCGCCAACTGAATTGCTTCCGCCCTAATATTTTTCAACGCATTTGTATATGTGTCTGAAAGTTCATCCAATTGCTTTATCAAATCCGTAATCGAATTATCGGGGCTTACCAAATCCGAATATTTAATTGGGTTGTTGTTATCTGCCATATATCCGACTATTTATTTTGTTATTTGCGGGCAATTTGCCCTATAATCAATTTCCTTTTCTCAAATATATAATTTATCGTCTGAAAAATAAAAACGCCTTAAATCGCCTTATTTTGGCTTTTTCCGCTTGCTTGCTTTTTCGCTTGCTCCTTAATGTATTCAAATGCGTTGTAATATTCCAAAACGGTAAACGATTTTGGGTTTACGTGCAAATGTTGGGACAACATCAAACACATACTTTCAAACTGCTTGTCGTATTGTATTTCCACACTATCCGACCCGCTAAACGATTTGGGTTTTGTATAAGTCAACAACAACGTCGTAATATTGTCTATTTCCGCCCGTTTGTCGCTTTCGTCCCCCTTTATTATCGCATCCAACATTAACATCGTGCGTTGCTTCAATTGGTCGTAATACTCTTTAATCGTGGCGTCGTCGAATAGTTTAGGAAAATACAATTGCAATTCTTCATCTATTTTTTTTTTGACCGCTTCCAATTGGGCGGTCAACTCGGCGTTCGGCGCATCGGCGAATAAATCCAATACCTTTTGCAAACCGTCCGCCGTCATATCGTTGTATTCGGTTCCGTCCACGGACTTAACCAAACAGGCAAACGCCAAATACTTTGGCGATATGGCGGATTGGACGAAATAAACGTTTTGCCGCAAATTATCCAATTCCTTTTCCGCCAAATCCGGCTTTTCCTTTCGGATAAACCGGATTGCCTTTTCAATATGCGCATCCCAATCGTTCAAATCCGACCCAACCCCGGCGTCGATAAGCAACATTTTGTTATATGCGTGAAATCGCAAAATCGGCAATTCGTCGATACTGTCGTACAACACAACCGCCCGTTCCCCTATCTTTGTCGTTTTCATAAGAGTATGCGGGTTATGACTGTTGAACAAAACGGAACCAATAACAATGCCGGGTTCCCGGTGCATATAGCAAACAGGACGGACAAAACGACCCCCGCCCACCATGATAAGCAAAAGCCGCAATTGAACATCTTAACAAAAAAGTCATTGCCGTGAACTTGGACGTACTCAATAACGCCCCACTTTTTCAACAGGGTCAACAGGAACGCCGCCACGGTTGCCACGACCAAAACCCAAATAATGAAAGTTACCATATCGTTAAATGTTACAAGGTTGATTAACTGACAATACACCCTCAAAGCGAAAACCGCCGAACGGGTGCATTAAAAATTGATTATCTATTTCGTCCAACGTAAACCCACGGTACACGTTTTCCGCCAACTCATAAATCCGGTTTATTACAATCGTCCCGTCTTTCAGCCAAAAACCGCCATTTAGGACGGTCAATATTTCGTTCTTCAATGCCTCGGTATTCCGGTTGTTGAGTTGACCGGGGTAAACCTTGCGCAAATCGAACCAAACAATAAGGGAAAACGGGGCTTTAATCTCGCTTTGCTCTTTGGGAACCCAACCGACCGTTTGCGGGTCGTCTATCCAAAAGAACGAAAAATTGCCAATATTGGCATCCGGGGAAACGTCGATATAATCGTTGTTGCCTCTCCATTCCGTCCCGCCCGCATATACGTTCGGGGTATAATAGCGTTTGCCCTGTATCACTTTGGCGATACGTTGCGCCCGCCCAAATGCGACGTCCAACCAATCGACGTTATCCATTAACCCGGTTTGTATGTTCCCCAAAACCCGGTCGATTAAAACCGGGTTGGGAATTATAGGGGTTGTTCTCTTATTCGTTGCCATATAATACGTTTTTTGCTTTTTTCATTAAGTCCGGGAATATATATTGCCAAATCAACGCCGCAATATTTTCGTCCGTCAATCCCAATATTTGCCGCCCGTACTTTTTTATTAAGTCCTCCGTTTTGAAATCCGACGCTTTTATTTCAAACTGTTTGTCGCCGACTTCCAAAAAAAACGACGCTTCAAAATCCCCGGTATCCCGTAACGTTACCCGGTTTGTAGGTTGTCCCTTTTCCTCCTTTATGGCTATCGTCAACGGCGAATACGGGGCGTAATCCATAATATCCACGCCCAAACGGTTAATACCTTGTTCAAACAATTGTTCCTCGGCATTCATATCAACAATATAGGCATCATTGTCCCAAATGATTTGTTGAATGTATGCGCCGGACGATAACCCGTTGTTGAACGTGGCAACCCGGTTGCGTAAATCCTGTATTGACTTTAACCCCGCCATAATCTTACGTTGTCCGGTATTTTACGCCGTGGTTATTACAAGTAAGGCAAATACGGTCGATACCCTGCGTATCCAACCGCAACGCCTCGTATGCTTTTTTAAGGTCATAACCCAAACCGCCGGGGCGACCCTCAACGTTGCCGTCCAATTCGTAAAGAATTTCCAACCGGGTTGCGTTTACTTGGTTCCGGTTTACCTTAACATCGGGGTTCATTGCCAACGTGCGCAACATGATTGCGGCGACCTGTCGTTGGATAACCGTTTGGAAAATTTGCCTTTCCTTAATGATAAAATCCGTTAGGTCGCAACCAACGGTTATTTCGCAATTCAACCCGTAATTCTGCGTATTGGTGTACATCGTCAACGCAATATCCCACAACTCCGGGTATTCGTCGAATGTTTCCGGGGCGTTCATCATAAACGGGGATACCTGTAAATACTTGGTTATTTCCCGCCAACGCTCCAAATCAACGTAACCCGTACACGTCCCGCACGGCTCCCGGCTCCAATCCTTTGTCATGTTAATTGCCTGCATCCCGGCGGGCAAATCGTTTTGGTTGTAACAAAGGAACCACGACCCCCCGGCGTTGTTTCCGGTACTGATATACGGTAAATAACAATCTTTCAACGGGAACCATTGAAAACCGCCGTTTGTCTGCGTAAAATTCAAATCAAACGTCTTTATCGGGTCAATTTGGGACGAATGGAAAAGATACATACGAACAACCCCGGTTGCGCCCGTCATTTGCAACCCGATTTGTTCGATTTTCATTGTTACGCCCATAGAACGAACCGGGACAATTTCAAACCCGACTAATTTATGATTATTCGGCAACGTCGCCCGGATACGTCCCGCACCGTCAAAGAACGTGCGCCGTTCTAACAAGTTCTTTGTTTCCTTATCCAATCCCTTTATTTGCGTGAATGTTTGTACCATTTGCGCAATACCGTTACGGGTCAACCGCTCCAAATAATCGGAAATGAAATTGTACGATTGCCAATATGGGTTGCCGTTATCGTCGTTAAAATCGCTTTCGGTCGGTTCCTCGTTTTGGTTGTCCCGTGCCGCAATCCAAACTTTGTTGTTGTGGCGAACCTTTGCCCCGGCTTTGTATTCCGCTATCATATTCCAAACCGGATATTGAAAAACGAAATCATCCGGGACGATTGCCCGGACATTATCCAAAGTAACAAGGGGGTGTGCACCTTGAAACGTCAAACCGCTTTCCGTCTGCGTTAAATTGTCGTCTATCGCCTTTGCCGGGTCGTATGATTGTTCCCACCCGACGACGTGCAATAATGCGTCCTGTATTTCTTTTAATCGATACATCTGCGTTTGAAATAAATAAGGGGGCGGGGATAACCACCCCGTCCCCTCGGTTTAACAATTCGTTATGCTCCGGCGTTATGCGCCCGCACCTCCGGCGGGAAATTCCCCGGCGTTGGTTACATATACAGGCATACCCAACGGTTCGTTTGGATTGCGGGCGGCAATCTCGGCTTTGATAATCGGGTTTGCCACAGTATCCGGGTTGCTGTTGTAAGCAACCATATACGCCACGTCAACGGAAAATCCGAAATACTCCTTAACGGCGCACGTCAAATCGGCGGTTGCGGCGCCCATGATTGCGGACTGGTCGCCAACGGCGGTGTAATAGTGCGAACCAACGGGCAAATCAATGTACGGCAAACGTACAACGTCCCATTCGTGGAAATTCGCACGGGTGCGGCGCAATGCCTCACGGTCAACACGGGTAAGGATACCAACATTACCGTCAGCAACGGCAAACATGGTTCCCATTTTGCCCGCTTCGTCGGTTACGTTGTTCGTGTAGTGCAAAACCTTGTTGTCGTACTCCATGCGCTTGTTTACGTCGTTGTAAACGCCATGTTGCGCAAGTTTACGGATAAGGCTATCAACCCCGGCGTTGGCGATAATGTGGATATATTCCGGGTAACAGTTAGCCCGCATAATCGGGTTAATATCGCCCAAAATCTCGGTCGCCATTTGGGTTGGAACCTGTACCACGTTGCCCGCCTTCGTGTAGTTAAGCAACGTTTTGAACACCTGTGTTTTGTTTGCCTCCAATGCGGCAACGGCTCCGACGTCCAATTTGTCCGCCAAAGCCCGGCACGTCTTTTCCATTTTGCGCAAAAAGTCGTGTTCGTAGGAAATTTCGTTGTTCATGTATGCGGCGGGAACCATTGTAAAGCCAATGGCATAAGTCGCCCAAACAACCGTTACCAATGCGGACGTATTTTCATCGTCAGCGATAACGCACGAACGGACATTGCTAACCTGTACATCGCCGTCGTAATTGATAACGGGTACTTGTACCGTGTTACCAATGGACGCAAACGCACGGTCACGCAAATTGGGGTTAATGATTGAGGACGGGGCGTTGGTTTGCTCAATGAAAAAATCCAATGCGCCATACTCACACGGGCGGGTCATATTACGGTCTAATTCCGGGTTTTCAATCCGCCAATTTTGCAATCTTGTTGCTACTAATGACATAATGTTAAAAATTTAATTGTTATTAAATGCGGGTTCACCCTTTACCCGTGATTGTTTACTTTTCCGGCAATGCGGCAATATTGTTGTCCTGCCATGCCTGTTTCATTGCGGCGTCGAACTTTTCGGAACCCGCCGTTAAACCCTGCGCCATAAGGTTTGCGGCGATTGCTTCGTAAGCCTCGACACGGGTTTTTGCGCCCGTTATGTCAATGGTTGTTCCGCCACCACCGCCGGAACCGCCCGCCGGGGGAACCGTTCCGCCGCCTCCGGCTTGGCGTCCCTTATCCAAAATACCCATTGTTTCCAATTCCTTTGCCAACAGGTCGCCGGGGGTGTACGGGTTCAACTGATTGTTCGGGTTACGCATAATTGCGCCGCTTTCGTCCTTAAAAGCAAGGATTTTACCGCCTTTTCCGTCGTCGATATATTCGGGGTTCATACCCTTAATTTTGTCGATTGCTTGCGCTAACAAAACCTTTGTTGCGCTTTCGGGCAATCCCGGTTTGAATTTCAACCCGGCGGTTGCGGTCTGCAATGCACCCTCGATACGAACGCCGAACAACTCCGTTTGGAATTTCTTTTCGGCTTCATCATACTTGCTTTTGAGGTCGTTAAACTGCGTTGTTACCGCCGTCAAATCGGCTTTCGCCTGTTTCAACGCCTTTGCCGTTTCCGCATCGGTCGCACCGTCGGCAATTGCCTTTTCCAAACGTGCCTTTTCTTTCGTCAGACTGTCGATTTGGGTTTGCAATGCGCTTGCGCTTTCCGCTTTGGTTTTGAACTCAGCGACCACACGTTTTGCGTAATCAAACGTCTTTTCGGTTCCGTTCTTCGCTATACCGGACGCCGCCAAAATATCGGCATCCAATCCGCCGTAAATTTCGCCCGTCTTTTTGGCGATAACGCTATTTTCGTCGTTGGCGGACAATGTTGTAATTGCCGCAATTTGTTCGTCGGTTAATCCGGCTAATGCCGCATTTGCAACTAAAATTTCCCTCGTTAACATAATTCTTTCCCTTTGAATTAATTAAGTGCGATTGCTACTACTGCTCCGCTGTTTGCGTCAATAATATCAATTGTGTATTTTGGGGAATCCCCGGTTGTGTCAACCAACCAACTAACAACACGTGCATGGCTGATTTTCTTTTCAACCTCTTTTGTTACCAAAATGACGTCGGCAATTGCTCCGCCCTCAATACATTCAATCAACTTTTTCTTTGTGTCACTATCCAATGCGGCGGCGGTTGTTGTTACTTCAATAACCAAATTGTCCTGCTGTGCAATCTGTGCCATAATCGTATTTTTAATAGTTTAATACTCTGTTACTTTTTCGCTCCGGGTTTGTCCTCGGCTTCTGCCTTTGCCTTTGCATCGGCTTTGGTTTCTTTGGCGGGTTCCGCCGGGATAACTCCCGCCGCTTTCAATTCCGCCAAAATTTCAGCCTTTAACGCCGCTTTTTCCTCGGCTTTGGCTTCCGCCTCGGCTTCTGCCTTTGCCTTTGCATCGGCGGCGGCTTTTTCCTCGGCGGCTTTCTGCTGTGCGGCGGTTCGTGCCGCTTTTTCCTCGGCTTGCGCCTTGATGTACTCGTTGGGGTCGTGCAATACGGTAATCGTGTAACCCTGTTTTTTCAGTGCGTCCAAAATGCCGTTTTCAAACGACTTTTTGCCGAACTTTTGGATACGGGGAACGGATAAGCGTTTGCCCGTTTCGCTGTCAAACTTGCGCACCTCAATAATGCAATGATACAAATGTTGTTCGTTGCTCGGTACAATGTAGTTTTCGGGGGTGACGTCGGTAATTGCGACGTCCTTTGTTTTCCCATCGTTTACTTTTACTCTCATAATTTAATTTATTAAATTTCCAAATATAATTTCCGGCTGTTTTATACCTACCAATACAACATGCATGTATATTTTGATATGCAATTCCTGTAATAGTTTGAGCATCTGTTAATGTCGTCCTGCCAAACCTCACTACTTAACATTGTGTTCATTTGCGTAATCATTAAATTTACTTGTTATTACTGAAATCTTTTGGTCGAATGGTATTTGTGTTCCAAATTCCAAAATGTTTGTATTCTCCCGCTCAAACCTGCGGACAAAGTTAGCGAAATTCAACTTTATACGCAATTCATTCTCCGGGATTAAGTTACGCCCGTACAAATCCAATACCTCGTTCCGGGTCAAATGGCGGTACGGCTCCAACTCTGCCAATATCAACATACGTTGCAATTGGGTTGGGTTGTTCCGGTACTCCGTTTCGATAATCTGATTTTGTAGGGCGTCCAATTCTGCCTCACTTGTGCCGCTTTCCTTTGCCAACTTATAACGGTTCCGCAACTCGCTTGCGTCGTACAAATAGAACTCCGTGCCGTAATTGACTTTTGCAGATACGAACATATTGCCGTATCGCAATCGGCAAACCGTTTCATCGACGAACTGTTGGGCGGCTTCAAAGCCTTTTTTCACTCGGTTTAATACCGTGCTTTGGCTCTCAAATGCGGCTTTAACCTGTTGTTCGTTGAATGCCTCCCGTTGGGTTACTTCCTCGTTTTGTCCGACGACGGCGGTAATAATGTTTTCCCGCAATCTCTTTTCTTCCTCAACGTTGTAATCCAAACTTGAACGGTCAACGGTCAACATTTGTACCGGGTTCCGCAAATCGGGTTGTTTGTCCCCGTCCGGTATCGGTATTTCAACAAAGGAACCCGCCCCGGTAATCCGTTTGTCGCCGCACTTGGGGCAACGCATCAATAACCCGGCTTGGTCTAACCTATAATACCCTTGTTTGTCTTTCAAAAATCCACCGTCGCAATAATCGCCGTTTTCGGCGTTTGTAAAATCGCACGATTGTTCGTAACCGGAATATATCGGGTACGCCCCGTACATATCCAAATGCCGCTTCGATATATGGAAAAACAAAAACCAATCCAACGCCTCCAATTCTTTTGTTAGCGGGGATTGTTTAACGTCCGGTTCTCGCAAATTCATTGGCTCGTTCCAAAAGAAACGGGCGGGGCAATAGCGCAAATCGTGTGGGTTATCAACCAATAATTCGCCTATGTTGCCGCCGTCGTCCTCTGCAAATACTCTGTATCGTTCATCGTCAATAACTGCAATACGTTTATCGGGTTGGCGGAAAATTATCCAATCCATAACCCCGGTTGTCCGGTTTGCCTCAAAGGTTATGACGCTTTCGATAGGTAGCCAATAAAAATACGGGGTCGGGTATCGGTCGGCGGGGTTTTGCTCGGCGGGCAAATCAACTATTAAGACGCTGTTTATTTCCGTCTTGAAAAACTCCCAACCTTTCGTGCTCCAAATTTCCGGCTCCTTTAATACATCTTGGCGGTAATACTCCCAATCGTCCCGTTGTTCCGTGTTTTGAAATTGATAGTTGAACGCCGGGTTACGACCGTCGAAAATACGGCTTAACTTATCAAAACAAATGCCCGTTACCTCGTTGGTACGAACGGGGTAACGGAACAATGTTTTGAAGATTTTGAATTTATCGTGCGGGATAAGATTTTGAACCCATGCCAAAAAATCGGTCGTGGGTAAACACATTAAGGGCGTTACGTTGGTTTGGGCGTGAAATTTAATGCGGTTTTGGTGTATGACCGCTTTATTTATCGTCGCCTTTTTCCTCGGTTCCGTTATTTCCTTTCTTATGCGTTTTATATCTAATCCCATTTTCTTTGCTAAATTCAAAAGGTGTTTTTTCGGGCAACTGCCAACCGCCATTGTTAGGCATCCGCAACAGGCGTTCGGCGTGGTTAATCTCAAATTCTTCGGTCGTGTTAAGGGTCGGACACTCCAACACGACCTTTGTAACTTTCGCCGTCATTACGCTTATGCGGTTTTCAAATCCGTAAGCGGGTTAAACGTCGGGACAACAATCGCCAAATCGTCCGACCAATTCGGCAAAAACGACCATTGTATTGCGTTGCTGTCCGGGGCTTCCAATCCGCCCAACGTCTTATCGCCGATAAACAACGAACGTATCGGTATCGGGTAAAATGTACCCTCCGTTGTGGCGTCCTTAATGGCTCCAATTGCGCCGTTTTCGTCGAAAATGAAGATACCCAAATTGTCGCCCCAACTTTCGCATTGCATTTCCTTTAATGCCTTGACAACCGCCTGCGGGGCTTTGCGGATAACTCCGGTAAACGGGGTTGGTTCACGTCCAATAATCTCTTCGACGCCTCCTAACGTTTCGTTACCGCCTCCAAAGGTGCGGGCGGCCCCCGCCTCGGCGGTCGGGGCTTGGATATACGGCGAAACAACTATTTTCGTGCTATCCGCCGCCGATAATAGGGGCGTCCATGACGCTAACGCCGTAATCGCTTTTTCACTCGTAAAACTGTTTTTGCTTCCGTTGTCTTTCATAAGACGTTGAAAGGCCACTTTCTGAACCTGTCCGAAACTTTCCGAACACGTAATTGCGGGTACATCGGGCAACGCCGTCCCCGCCGGACATTTACAAATCATACTTCTTTGTTTTTAACGTTAAAAATATTGTTACTTTCTCCGGGGCTGTCCCTTTGCCCCCTCGTTTCGATTACAAAGTTATAAACTTTTTCCCGGATAATCTTGCATATCTCAAAAATATTGCTAATTGCGTCGTCTTACGCCTCGGTTTGCGTGTGCGTATGGCTGTATATTGCCGTCCACAATCTCCTTTTCATATATCCCGGTCAATCCGTCCTCCGGGTCGTCGTGCGTATTGGCTCCGAAATTGCGCAAAAATCCGGTTACATGGTCGTAAACGGCTTTGTACCGGGTTTCCCAACCGAACGGCATAATTATATGTTGATTAACCATTGCGGACGCTGTTATTATCCGGCTTTCCTTGTTGCCCCCTTGATAAAACGGGTCGGTAATCGCCCGGACTTTCTTTTTGATAACCTTTTCGTAACCCGCACCACCGTTGTTGCTCTCAACCCACGCTTTTTGCGTCCCGTTCCGGTTAATCATCGCCGGGACGGTTACGGTTGTAACGTCCGTATTTTCGTCCGTCATTTCCATATCTGTAATAAGGGCAAACAATATCGGCTCCATGCGCTTTGTTTTCTCGTTGAAAAACAGATTGTCGGACTTATACACGTCATACGTTGCGGCAAACAACAGGTCGTCGCCCTCGTCGGCAACGTCAATGTATGCGCCGGAACGAATGTACGTGCCGTAATCGGATTTTTCGACCCACGTTTTGAAAGGTTGGTACAATCGACCCTCGGCGGAACCGGGGTTGCCTTGATACAGGCATTGAAATTGCACCGGGTCTAATGCCTTTTGCGCTTCCAACTTTTGCTTACTGTGTCGGCTTTCCCATAATGCCGCCCCCGGTTCCCGTGGGTCTATCTCGGTCGGTTCCCCGGTTTTCAACCCCTCAAAGTTTATGCGCACCCACGCCCCCGGCGTTACGTTCTCCAAATCCGCCCAACACTTAACATCAATAATCGTTTCGCCGCTCTTTTCAATGCGCCCGATCAAATCGTCGTCGTGCCAACGGGTAAATACAATCAATTCTTGACTATCATTGTGTAAACGGGTGCGTACAACGGTCGTGTACCATTTCCACGCCGCCGCCCGTACTATCGGGCTGTTACCCTCGGCGTAATCTTTATACACGTCGTCCAATATCGAAACGTCCACGGTTTTAGACGTCAGCGAACCGCCACGACCGACGACACGCAACGACCCCTTACGCCCGACCATCTCGATAACATCGGAATTGCGCAAATAGGTATTCGCCATTGTTACGACGTTCGACCCATTTAAGTACGTGCCGGGGAATAATTCACGATACCGGGGCGTGTCGATTATTCGTTGAACGTCCCGGTTAAAATCCCGTGCGATTGTCGCCGCATACGAACCGATACATATTTTGCGGTCGGGGTCTAACCCCAACATAAATGCGGGTAATTTGCGGCTTGACCCCTCCGATTTGCCATGTTGCGGCGGCTGTTGTACAATCATCCTTCGTATTTTGCCATGCGCAAACATATCCAACAGGGTATAATATACAACATGAAACGGTTCCAATACCAAATCCGGTTGCATATACCGGGCAAAGTTGATAAGACGTTTACGGGCGGCGGCTCGCACCAATTCGCCGGGGTCTGCCTTGATTGCCTCGTACATCTTCAATAATTCCTCGTTGCTCATGGTCGTACAATTTTATCGGGTGTAACTATCAATTCGCCGGGCTTTTTCGGTATCCAATTCAAACACGCCGTTTTGCTCCTTATCCGGGAACGGTTCGGGGTAAACGGACAACGGCAACAAATCGGCAATCTATTTGCAAAATCTAAATTCTCATGGTCGAAATACCAAACACCGTGTCCGCAATCCCCGCAATAATGGTTCGTTTTGGTTACAACCTGTTTAACAACATTCATTCGCTTTGCCATTATTGCGCCCCTCCTTTCTCGGCGATTGTCTTTTGAAATTCGGCGGACTGCAATTTGTCGGCGACGGCAAACAACAGGTCGTCCGGGATTGCCTTAACATCGTATTTCGGTTTATCGTCGTCCGTCCCGGCGTTGTATCCGGGTATCTCGATTTTAACGGGTGCATCAAATCCCAACATCTTTGCCCGGCGTTGTTGAATGTTCAACAGCAAGTCCAAAAACCGGGGATTGCCCGCCGACGTTTCAACGGTCGTTTCGTCATACCCGTAATATTCCGGGTCGCCGTCGGTCGCATCCGTTTTGATAGGATGCCCCCGGTTGGTTTTCTCTTTGGTGCGCTGCTTTCCGGTTTTGGATACCTCCCACGCCTCCCACGCTTGTTGCTCCATTTTATCCAACTTGCGCAATTCCTGCGTAACATATTCGTCGATTGTTTCCAACCGTTCCCGCTTCCATTCGATAAGGCATTGTTGCAAATCGTAATAAACCATTTGAAAGGTTATTGTATAACCCATTCCACGGGCGGACAAATCCCGGTTCAATGCGTCCGCAATTTCCCGGTACGAATAACCACGCAAAAATAAATCGGCACAAAACCGAATGTCATAAATTCGTTGTTCCTCGGAACGTTTGTTGTAGCCTAATGGCTTCTTTCTCTTTTTCATCGTAAAACCTCCTTAATCGTCAAATCGTATTCCCACACATACCCGCCCGCCGTTTTATACACTCCTTTACAACATCGGGTAATTGTTATATTTTTTATTCCCGTTTTTCTTTCCGCTTCCCTTATAGATTTATACCGGGCAATTTCGTTTCAAATGTTTTTCGATTGCAAGTTATTTGCACGGAATTTCCATTTTAAGAGGCTTTTTTGTCTTATCCAATACTTTCTATATCTCGGCGGTTATCTTTTAACCACGGGGCAAATTTACGGCTTTTCCGCCGCATTGCCAACCGTTTGTTCTCTCTCACATATAAACGGCAAAACCCCGGCTTTGTTTTCCGGGGCTTTCGCCTGTTATCTGCTTACTTCAACCACGGCGTCCGGGTACTCTTTGCAAGCCGCTAAATACTTTTCCAACCACGGGACAAAATTTTTGTATGTCCCCCAACCGTTAGGGCTGTTGAATTGCTCGTAATATTCCGGTCGGGCTTTCATATCCGCAATTGCCTTTTCCAATGGTTCAATCAATTGTTCGGCGGTCGTTATTCCGTTTTCCTCCGGTCGCCATACAATCTCATATATTCCGGCGGCATTTGCCATTTTCCCCAAATTATGCGTAATGTTCGCATCATATACGGAATAATTCGGGAAATAATGTTGTCCGCACTCACTACAAACACTTTGTTCGTCTGCTTTCCTGTTTAATGATACATCTAAACTCATCTAATACCTCCTTTCGTATTTACCGCACGAACAACGAAAATGCGGTTGGGTTCCACGGGGGTTGGTGTATTCCGTTCCCCTTTTATCATCTTCAACGCCAAACATACCGGGGCGGGTTTCCCATTAACCGGAAATTCCGGGTTGAAATATCGACACGTCCCGCATATCTTTTCGGGCTTCGATTATCCGTGGCAATTACTCTTTCCCATTGTTGCCCCCTTTCCTTTTGTTCTTTGCCCGGCGTTTATCCCGTGGGTTCCTTTTCGGCATTTCGACCCGGTGTATTTCTACTTTGGAACCGGGGAACATCTTGCCGAAAAATTCCGCCATTGCTCGCACCTCCTTTGGGACGTCGAACGCCTCCGGCTTCTTATGCTCCGGGCAAATCCCCCGAACCGGACAATTGTCGCAATCCTCATTCCGCACAACCTCGCCCGGCTTATCGGCTTCTTTGAACCCGTGCCAATTGTCCCTCCGTGCGGACGCTTCGGCGAAATTCTCCATTGCTTCAACTGCGACTTTCGCCAATATGTAATCCGGGGTATCGTTAAAATGCGCCTCCAAAGAATTACGGTTGATAACCTCGGCAATCTCTTTCAAAAATTTTTCTCTTTTGTTCATCGCTTTATTGATTTTTGGGTTTGTACTCTTGGCACGGCATAACGCCGCACGATTGTTCGCATTTGAACGCCTCGCAATAACCGTTCCCGTTGACGTCCTCGTTTGTAAAGTTGGCGCAATTCCCGCATCCCTTATCGCCGGGTTCTTTCGGTACGCTTACGCCTTTCGGCTCAAACTCCCGGTTAAACTCTCTTTCCGGGCGGGTTGTCAATCGTCCGTCCGGTTCCCGGACAATGTAGTACGTTTCCGGGGCGTCAATGAAAATGCCGTTGCCGTCCGTGAACGAATAAAACGCCCGCCCGTTTGGGGTTCTCGGTATCGTCATGGTTCCGCCTCCGGTAAATCTCAACAGGTCGTCCAAATTGTCCCGGCGTACCTGTATTGCGTCAACTTCTAACAACGTGCGGCAATATCGGGTTCCCGCCGTGGCGTCCGGCTCAACTAACCGGGTGCGGATTTGTTCCGGGTATTCCGTCGGGTCGTACTCGACGTTGAAAACAACGGCGGCGTCTAACGTGTGGGTAACTAACAAGCGTTTTCCCAATCGTCCGGCGACTGCCTGTTTTAGTGCTTCAATTGCGTTTCCCTGTATCTCGGTTGTGTCAACCGTGATTTCGTAACGGTCGGGTTTTTCCTCGACCTCCGGTTGGCTTTTGGCAATATCGCCAATCATAACCAACAATTCCGCATCAAACGGGTTTAACTTACTTTCTGACATCGCTCTAATTTTTTATTCGTTCTTACTGTTTTCGGATATACCAACCGCCAAAATATCGTTTTTCGGTCGGTTCTGTTGTACTTATCGCATTGCAAGTGCGCCCCGTTGCAAACGTCCCGGTCTATCTTGCAACGGACGCACCGTTGGCAAAACAGGGTTCCGGGGTCGTCTGCTAACCTTTGGGCGGCTTTCGTCCATAACTCGGCAATAATAACCATGCCTTTGTAAATGGCACGTTCGCCGGGCTTGTACTCCCTTTTCGGGTCGAATATTTCGGGTTGCTTTACTCTCATTCTTTGCCCGCTTCGTTTACATAGTCAAACAATGCGTCCAAATCGTCCTTTGCGCCTTTTACGCAAATTCGTACCCTATCGCCCCCGGCTAATGCGATTTCGACAACCTCACAATTATACCGGGGGGCGTTTATCTGTATCATTGCCGCCGTGGTATTCGTTACAAACTCGTTTCTTTCTTCCATGCTCTCGGATTTTAGAAGTAAATTAAATGCCTCCGTTGGTTCGTTCTCGCTTTGACACGCCCCCAACAAAAGCGTTGCCAAAGATAACAATAAAATCTTTGCTTTCATCGTTTTACCTTTCTTTTAATCCATATAAACCGTATGCCAATGCCGACAAACAATATTTTCGCCTCAATATCAACATAACGGTCGTAACCGTTTATTGCATCAATGGATACCCCAAATTGCCAACTATGATATTGCCAATACTCACGGGCGTAAACATAGACGCCGACCCGCCCAACGTGTATGCCTGTTTGGACGGTGTGTTTGTCCTTACTCATTGTGTGCCTCCTTTCTTGCTAATTCATAACCCTTTTTATCCATTACCATAACTTTAGGATATTCAACAATACAACCTTTTGTATATACGAGATTATAGATACCCAATTGCCCCTTAACCGGAAATTCAATAACCCGGCGGGGGTTGCGCATCAACCACCCGTACCCCTTTGTTATTTTCGCCCTCTTTTCCTTTGGAATCCGGGTGTTTTCCCAATCCTCCGGCGTAAACTCTTTTATCGGCTTTACGTCGTACAACTCAACCAATCCCAAAGTAACGCCGCTTTCCATTCCCGGATAAACCGGGGACGCTGCGGAACATATCAGCACGTCGCCACGGTATGACGTGTTTTTGCTCCTAACTTCAATTGTCTTTTTCCCGTAAACAATACCGTTTTCGTCCTTGTACGCCTCCGTTACCAAATCATTTGCGTATGGCTGTTTTACGGTCAACGCACGCCAACGGTCGTGCCTTTCCGGGTTGTAATCCTTATTGCTGTACTGCATATTTACTTTTTATTTTCGGGTTCCTCGGTTTCGTCGTCGGGTTCCGGGTAATGGATAAATCCAATTTGCCGGACGTTTTGGATTGGCTCGTAAATGATAACGACAACATCGCCGTCCGTCCTTACTCCGACCAATCGGCAATCGGCGGGAACCTCAACCCGTATTTCACTTTTCATTATTAAACAAATCCCAATTAACAGGGACACAATACCCCGGCAATTCTCCCCGGTCAATCCCCAACGGATTAACAATACTATCTTTCCAATAGATACGGGGTTGTTCCGGGCGTCCCTCCCAATGTTCCGTAATCGTGTCGTAAATCAATCGTATTTCCCGTTTCGGATATTTGCCGCCGCTCTGCAACCCGATTTTATACAGGTCAACGAATGGATACGACAATTTGATTATCCCAATTGCCCGGTCGTACATTCCCGGCGGGATTGGCTCCACGCTTGCAAAGGTGCGGAACCCGTGGTGTTTTGCCCGTGCCAACACATTAACCCGCATCATATTTGGGTCGGCGTTCGGCTCCAATTCGTCGCAACCTGTCAACGTTGCGCCCAAAGCGATACGGGACACGTCCCAACCCTCGGACGCCTCGGCAAAATCAATGAAGCGGTTCAACCCCTCGGCGCATTTGCTCAATATCTTAACCGGGACGCCGTGGCGTTGGCATACGCCGACCGCTTGACGGGTCAACCGTTCCGTTTCCGGCAACAACGGGTCGGTCGTGAACGAAAAGAATAACCCCGTTTTCTGCAATTCCTCCTTATGCGCCAACAATTCGTTTTTGAAAATATCCAAAGCGTATGGATATTCCCGCAACGTCTTTTTCAACTCCGGGCGACTGCCTCCCAATACCTTTGCGCCACGACCTTTGCGCAAATAACAGTAAGTACAACCGTTGGAACAACCGACAAAGAAATTGGCGGCGTTCTCGGCGTATTCCCCGGCTTTACCTTTTGGGCTGTAAATAACCCGTCCGTTTATCGCTCCCATATCGTCAACGGCTTAAAATGGTAAATCGTCGTTTCCGTCGGGGGCGGGTGCATCCGGCACGGGCGGCGGCGGTACTTGCGCCCCGGCTCCGGTCGCTTTCGGGGTCAACATTTCCATATCGGTTGCGACTATCTCGGTAACATGCCGTTTGACGCCTTGCGCATCGTCATAACTCCGGGTTCTCAATTCGCCCTCAATATACAGTTTGTCGCCCTTTTTGACGTACTGATTGGCGACCTTTGCCAACCCGTTTTGCAATACGACGTTATGCCATTCGGTACGCTCCGGGATTTGCCGCCCGTCCTTTGTGGTATAACCTCGTTTCGTGGTTGCCAACGAAAAGGTCGCCACGCAACCCCCGTTGTCGAACTCCCTAAAATCCGGGGCTTTCCCGATATATCCCATCAAAATAACCTTGTTTACACTCATACAAAAAACGCTTTAATTATCCAAACAATGATACTATACAACGCCCACATATAAGACGCAACCGTTAACGTCACGAACGTGTATAACGCAATTTTATATCCGGTTTTTGATTTTATTTTCATGTCACTTGAATTTTACGCAATCCAACAAATATTGTTTCTTATTGTCCGACCATCCGGCGGCATGGTTTATCGCTTTTCGGTCGTCGTCGTGTACGAACTCACAAACCCAACCGCCGACGCTTGATTTTTGAACTAATCGAACCAATTTACCAACAATGAAAGAACGCAATTTGTAATAACCTGAATTTTCGCCAACAAACAAAACCCGTCTTTCTGCATTTATTTCGGGCGGATTTTCGATTTGCGGGCGTTTCTCCCTTTCCGGGTATGTTTGTACCCGTCTGAAATCATTTTTGATTGAACGGCGGGAAATTGCCCCGTAATCGGGTTGCCTCTTTTTGATTCTCATTTTTTATATCTCCATTTATAACCCTTATGCAAATTTCCTTTCCCTTTACATACCTTACAAATTGCCGTTGCCGAAAAATTGCCTTTTCGGGCGGCTTCTTGTATGCTAACAAATACATTTACAACAATACCGTTTTTTATTTGCTCAACCGCTTTTTCGTGGTGCGGTTTCGCTTTTTTTTCCAATCCATTTAGATTTTGTTATTGGGTTATTCTGATTTTCTTTAACCGTAACCCAACGCAAATTATCTGCATGGTTATTGGCTCGGTCGCCGTCGATATGGTCGATACATGGTTTGTTTTCCGGGTTCGGAATGAAAGCCGCCGCAACTAATCTATGAACACGGAACATTTTCCCGGTTCCATTTTTCCATAAACTAATTATTTTATATCCTTTCAAATATCCGCCTTTCATTAGAAACGCATCCTTTTTTAAGGAACGAACATTGCCATAATTAGAAATTTGATAATGTCCTTTGTAACCCTCAATATCTTTCCAAATTTGCATACTCATTTTTCATTAATTCAATCATTCTCATATTGCCGGAATATATACGCATTTTCGTTTTATCCCCATTCTCCCAACATGAATGATGTTCAAAACATAGTATATTTATATTTCTTGCAT
>ERZ791914.795-NODE-795-length-26391-cov-3.064626_pt1 | contig 26391 bp, 33 predicted proteins | sample MGYA00510140_ERZ791914 | MGnify/ENA primary metagenome ERZ791914 (study PRJEB30046, sample SAMN00792079) | human gut metagenome | study: EMG produced TPA metagenomics assembly of the A metagenome-wide association study of gut microbiota in type 2... | reverse complement strand
AATTTTCTCGTAACCGCCGCTTCCATATTGGATACGGAAAGTCTAGCTATATAGCGACATTTTGCGCAAAAGTATAGAAATAGTGTGCGAGTGTTCCACGCTTTTGTCACTCCAGTAAAAATTTATCGAGTCTTATGGCTTGTTCTTTTGCTTCTTTATATGTAATAATATTACATTATAGTGACTATACCAAATTTGCCTTGTTCTGTTTCGCTAAGCTTAAAAATAGACTGCTTGGGGATTTTTCTCAGGCGGTTTATTTTTTGCTCATAGATGAGCTGGCCTTATTATACTGTGCCGAACTGATTCCAAGTAGGACCCCCAAGAAAGTGTCAACAGCCGTAATTGTGCCTACGACCTGCTCTCCGTAGGGCAGTCCCCAAATGCCAGCCAGTGCGAAGTACAATGTTCCGACAGCCGGAAGAAAATACTGCGCAATCCACTTAAGGATGTCATACATTTTATTTGTCATTTTCACAACTATACCTCCTGCCTATTTTCCAAAATTGTAATACGGGTTTCATGATCTCCGATACGCTCATCTTGCTCATCGTTGTGCGCCCATAAACGACGATGACTTTCCTTTGCATCCAGCTTTTGAGCGGCTAGCTCTTTTTCAAGCCGATCCAAAATCACATTCGAACGAGCGATGTTGCCGTTCAGTTTGATAATCGGTGCCCCAACAGTCATAAACAAACCGACTAAAGCAACAATTACACCTACTACCGTCCATTCCACTATTCCCTTACACCTCCGCAGCATATGCTTTAAGGTCCGTAAGGCGTTTTTCAATAGCATTCTTTTCGACGGTCATATCGGCCAATTTTTTCTCAAGCTCGGATATGTCGACATGCGGGGCCTGCGCCATGCACGCTTTAATCGCATCCCCAGCAGAAAGAGATACAATCTTGCTGCGGTCTTCCAGAACAACAGCGTATCGCTTCTTGTCACCAGCCTGGATGCGTACCCAATGATACACTCCATCCGTACCAACATCGCTCTGAATCGGGTAGAATTCGCCTTTCGCGAGCCTTCCGTTATTAAAAGTACGGTCGACAGCGTTTACGTTTGCCTCGGTGAAAACTTCACAACGATCGCTTGTAACTTCGAGAAATTCCATATCGTTCTCCTCCTTTTTTACATCTCGCCGCCAAGGATAGCCGCTATCATTCAAAATCTGGACATCTTTACCAACCCACAGTGCATCCCAAACGTTCACCTGATTTGGAGTGCAGTAGGTGCCAGCGCCATTTTGAACCTGATAAGCGATATTCCGGCCTCGGCTCGCTTCAATGTGAAGATGCGCGCCAAAACGGTTCGGGCGACCGCCACCAAAGCCACCCTCATCTCCGATTTTCTCGCCCTGACGTACGATTTGGCCTGTTTTTACATCCAAAACGTCGTCGTGCATGAACGTTAGCGTCATATAGTCGACCACACCATTAGCGAATTCGACCGGTTCCAAGGATTCTAAGTACGACTCGTGAGAAGAATCCGTACGGACACGTACGAACTTACCCGTAAAAGGGGCATATGTCGGATCTTTTTCTGTGTCCTTTCCGCCGAAATCCATAGCCTTACTTCCTTTATGGCTTCCTACATTTGGACCTTGGGTTACCCGAAGAAACTCCATTGGGAATCTTGCTCGTTCCATAGCTTATCCTCCTTTACAGCCCCAGCGCGGCAAGCTGCTGTTCGATGTAGGTGCGCTGCTCCAGCTCGGCCACAAGGTGCATTTCTTCAACGACCTGCCCGGTGGCAATGTCTGTTTTGCTCACGCGCTTTTTGCCAATGCTCGCCACAAGGCAATAGTGCTGGTACACCGTATCAAACACGATTTTCGTGTTGTCCTCGTCCGTCGTTTTTGTCAATCGGATTTTCGCCGTCGCGGCCTCATCCATAAAAGCGGCCTCGAACTCGGCCGCCGTCATGGCATCCTCTGCCATGTGGATTTCCATACGGCTGCGGGCGTTCGGGCTGCCGCTGGGGTATACTGTTGTATCTTCCAACAGTTCATATTCATTTCCGTTTTTCAGTGTGACTTTCAGCATTCTGTGTACCTCCTAAAAATTGCATTTCAGGCTGTAAATATAGCCTGTAAAACTACGGGAATTGTTGTTTGAAAAACCCATCAGAACATAATAGCTGCCGTTATAGCCGGAAGTGTTCAACGTCACGCTGGTCGCTTGCTGGTTACCCAGCACACGGACTGCAGCAACGTATGAGTTGTCCGCGTTGATCGTAGGCCACGCGCTGAGCAGATAGATGTTGAAAGCTGAATAGGTTTCGGTAGGGTCGAATTTATTGATACTCGCCGTCAGTGATGAAACCGCCGACAGATCGACAGGCCAGTTTGTGATGACGCTGCCGCCGCCCAGATAGCTTCCGGTACACGTCACTGAAATATTTCCGGTGTTGAAAACAGGCTTCGTGCCCGTCTGGTTGCGGTAATAAGTATCGGTATTCAGAAAATAAGCGGCGCGGGCATCCCAGCCCCCGGTAAATCCGGAACACTGATCTCCATTGTTGTACAGATACTCCGGCGCGCGCTTCCATACCTGCGTGTTTCCGTGTTTCACTACAGATAACGACGTGCCGTTATAGATCACATTCCCGCTCTGCGGCACTGTGACATTGTTGAAAACCAAAGCCATGCCCTCACCGCCTCACGAATAGTTGATTGTCAGCGTGGTGCCGCTCAAACTCATGGAAAGATTTGTTGCACGATCAGCGTAAATACATGCGTAATATTTCCGCGTGCCGTCTTTGTTGTTCGTCCCGGTAAATGGGAAATACCAGCTATTTCGATTGCTCGGGCCGGGGTTGTCTATAACAGGCGAAAGTCCCGCGAGTTTTGACGAATCAGCCGCTTTCTCTGTTTTCCCCAAGGCCCCCACAAGGGCGGCAGTAAGCTGCAAGATGGCCGCTTCGCTTCCATCAAACGTGGCTACAACTTCTCCCGCGGCATTTTTCAGGGTGAGAGCATTTGACACTTTTTCGGCTTCATCCACTACACCGTCGCCGTCCGCGTCATAGGTGGCCTTGTCCATTTTAGACGCTTGCAGGTTCCCGGCTGCGTCAGTGGAGAGCTGGTCTTTCATTTCTTGAAACCATGACTCAAACTCGCTCGTATTGCTGCTAATCCATTCTGCCCACTGAGCCCCCCACTGTGCAACCAGATTGTCGATATTCATACCTTCAAGAACACCAGTTACGAATGGGCACTCCGAGGTGCCAACAGCGTTTGTAATATTACTCTGAGAAATGGAGGTCGCACCTTTGGGCACCGAAATATAAGCAAGAGGATGCTGGTTCAGAAGTTCGCTTTTCACCAATGTTGGCCTAACGGGATTGCTTGCCGGAGCCCCCTTTACGATTTTGATTTCGTTTCTTCGAACCTCGGTGTTATTATTGATCTCCAGAACGACTGCATCGATCCTGTTCAGAAGCACGTCAGAACTTTCAAGAGTAAGCGGCAAAAGCGAATCATTCAGCGTCCATGTATGGTCGAACCATGCGCGTCCAATACCAACAGTAATTCCCATTCCACCTGATGATTGAACATTCAACGCATCTCCGATGGACATGTAGACGCCGTCTACGATGATGCCGTCGAATATACTCGACATCTCAAGAGCGTTGTACTTTCGGTCTCCATTGATTGAATTATAAAATCCATATGTTACACTCATGAAATATAAATCCCCCTTTGACACAATCAAGGTACGGTTGAAAGTGTGGGATAGGTAACGGTGCCTTGGGTGTCGATAGCGGTCACAATTTCAGAAATCCTAGCCCTACTCTCCATTCCGTATTCGTTGGTGATTTGCACGATGTCGCCGATGAAGAAATCCTTGCCATATTCAAACATTTTTGTCATTTCAACTTGACCTTCAAACGATTGAGCGGAGCTGCATTCCGCAAGTTTCTCATTGCCACGCTGAGCCAACTGCTTCTTGTATTCTTCGTCCGAAAGAGTGACATTGTCCTCTGTCGTAGTCGAAATATCGCGAGCGTCCACAAACAACTCTCGACGCTCCAATCCATTTCCCTCGCCAACAGAGGTAGTTTTTCGTTCAGCGCCCTCACCTTCGCCGGCAACCAGTGCAACATTCTTGTATTCCTTTTTAGATTCGAGATAATTGCTGTTGGCAATGTTTTCAAACTTTGGTGAAAATATAACGTAAGGGTTTTCCGTCTGAGCATAAGTGCGATCGGCACCAGCGTAGAGTTTGAAGACGAACTGCTTCTTATCATTCAATGTAACCTTGAAACCGATTCCCGTTAATCGACAAATTTCCGCGATAACATCGTACAGGTTATCTCCGGTGAACTGTGCGGTAATTTTTGGCTCTGTGACGGCCTTATCAGTGCTTGCCTCGAACACAAAGTTTGGAATTTTGCGGTTGGCATCTTTGGGGGATATGACATTTTCATCAAGAAGCCTTTTGATACAATCCTGAACGCTTCCATCCAAAAGTGTCTGTGCCCAAACAATACGTCGTGAAAGGAGAGACTCTAATGACCGACCCGTAATCGTGACACTGTTGCCATTTTCCGAATCGGTATCAATTAGAACCTCTTCGATAATCATTACGTGCTCAGACGAGCGACTTTGTAGATAATAATCCATTTGCAGCAGAGACAGCGCCTGGTCTGTAACGGATGTGTATATCTCAAAGTCTCCATATTCGTCGTATCGGTCCGTCCATATAAGGGAATTAAAGGTATCAATGATGTCATTGGCTTCCAGAGTCTTATCTAAAACCCAAATATCCACGCTTATACCCCCTCATAGATGATGTTGTTATAGACTGTAAAATATAGCATCTCCGAACCTTTCTCAGCCGTATAAGCAAGGATGTTATCCCCTTTCACCAGCTGAATCCAGGAAGAATCCTTTGTAAGGCAATTTAGAATGTTCGTCCGAACGCCATTCCGGAGCAAAGTGATAGACTTCTTCCCTTTTACAGTGCAAATGTAAATATCGTCACCTACAACAATGGTCGAGCCAGTAATCGATTTTAGCTTTTCTGTATCTATTTTGATAAATTCCCGCGTTCCCGTATTGTAGATCGTAACGTTCTCCACTGTACCGATTGCGTGAATTTGAATCGTGACGCCGATTTCGCTGTCGCCGTTATAATAGACAGTTTGTTCCTGTGCAACCTCGATTTCAGACATAAGGATGTTACGTTCGTTATTTGATCCGCCTTCCGTTTCGTTAGAAAACTCGAATTCAAACATCGGGACAACACCGCTGAAGACCATTGCGTTTGCAGTCGTAGAGTAGAAATACGGATCAGAGCACAGGATTGAAATTTGTGTATGCTCGTTCTCGTCGAAAACAACAGGTTCATTCGACTCTACGTAGCCAGTAATATAACAAGACCGATTGTCCGTCTCGAACGTAAGGGTTAGCTCTTTCTTAATCGGAAAATACTTATAGGACTTCTGCCGGATGGTCTCAATGTCCGGAGCAAACATGAAACGAAGTGTCATAACAATATTTCGTGTCCCAAGCCGAGACGAATTGTATAGCGACCCGTCGCTCGATGTAAGCTCCGTGACATTGATATCCGCTTTTCCCGGACCAATTCCGGTAATGTCAGTAATGGCAATACCGGAATCGTACGGGTTTGTAAGTTCCATCTTTAGACTTTCGCCGAGATAGTTTGTAACCGTGATTGACTTGATCATCGTTTACTCACCGTTCCTTTCATAGCCGAGAATTGATTCTTTGTCTGCCGATAAATTTCAACCCTCGACAGAGCCTTCGGCGAATAGTTATTCTGTGTGAAGTAGTTATACGTAGCACCGGAACCATCTTGGAACCCACCATTTTGATTTCCGCTGGTGTGTGCCCTGTTCATGTTGGCGTTGATTGACATTGCCTGCGTGCGGCTAAACATTGCATTTATCTGTCTAGTTCCGGACTGAACATTTGACAAATCCAGCACAGGACGAATGGTTGGCTGCGTGTCCATGTCACTGTTGATATAGTCCGAAATCTTCGATACGGCCTCTGTAAGTCCAATTCGCGCTTTCGTTCCCATCTCGGCACCGGCACGATATGACTTGTCCGCGTAATCACTGATTGCTCCGACGAAAGCAACACCGAAGAAATCGCCGATTTCATAACCCACTTTCGACGGAGAATGCTCGTCGAGTTCCCGTCTTGCAGCGCGAGCAGCCGCAGCGGCCATTTCAGCAGCTTTCGCTTCCGCAAGGAATGTGTTGGCACTGATGCCATTGGCAAATCCAGCTGCCATGTCGCGGCCGGCGTCGTAGAATTCGATATTTCGTATAATAATGGATGACAGCGCGTCCGTAATAATTTCACCAAATGCGACAATTGGAAGCCCAGCCTGAGAACGAATCCCCATGACCATATACTTTACTGTCAGTTGACCGAAAGTTTGGAAATTGGGGAGTTTTCCATTCAGAGTTGTAAGGACATTCCCTACCATCACAACAAAGACCGAAATTACTCCGCTCTTTCGCGTGTTCACAATAGCGATAATAGAAGAAAGCATTCCAGAAACTGCCTGCGTCAATGTTCCGGTAGCATTTTGAAATTCAAGCACGAGCCCCGATACACTAACCGTCCCGAGATTCTTCAAGCTGTCTGCGAAACTGGTAAGTTCCTGCGATACACCTTCTAATATGACACCATTCCACTTTCTCGCTGCATCGGCCAAATCGCCAAGCGGACCAACCAGCGTATCAAGTGACCACCCGCTCATAAACGAGAAGCTAAATGCGTTCACGCCATCGGCCAACTGTTTGAGCGAGCTGTCAATGCCTTCCGGAACTTTTACATAGTTCCATTTTTTTACCGGCTCGACCAAATCGCCCAGAGGGCCGATGAGTGTCCCAATCGACCAACCTCCAGCGAAAGCGAAACTGAATGCATTTACACCCGTGGCAAGACTTGTAAGGCCGCTTTCCAAATCCTCGGGAACGACAACGCCGTCCCATTTTCTTACAGCGTCAGACAACTGACCAATCCCGGGAGCGGCTTCCGCAATGGCGCCTGCCCCCAATCCTCCGAAGGTAAATGCCTTCACACCGCTTGCCAACGATCCGATTTTATCCCCCAAGTCCTCGGTAATATCGACATTGGACCATTTTGAAATTGAATCGGCCATTGTACCGAGAGGAGCAGCAACTTCAGCAATTGCAGATGCACCCCACCCACCAAAGGTGAATTGCAAGATTCCGCCGGCAAGTTCTCCAAGTTGAGCGCCTAGTTCTTCCGGAACCGTCACTCCGGCCCATTTCTTTACAGAGTCCGCCAGGACTCCGAGCGGCTCCGCTATTTTGGAAATAGATGCGGCACCAAAACCGGAAAGAGTGTTAAGTAAGCCGCCTAGGGCAACTTCGCCCATAGCTGCTCCCATTGCAGCAAGTCCCCTGCCGATTTCATCCCACTGCATGGAACCGAACTTCTTCAAAGCATTGGCAAGGTCATCAAGGCCCTGAACAGCAAGCAACAATGTTCCCGCACCGACAAGGCCTGCCAAACCGGTAAGAGCACCAAGCGCTCCGGTTACGACCCCAACTTCAAGAAGCGCCGCTCCCATCGCAACAAGACCTTTTCCGATTTCAACCCATTGCATTGCGCCAAATTTCGCAAGCGCGTTGGCTAAATCATCAAGGCCCTGAATTGCTAATAGCAATGCTCCAGCGCCAATAATGCCCGCAAAGCCTGTGAGAGCACCTAGTGTTCCAACTACGACACCAACTTCAAGAAGCGCCGCTCCCATCGCAACAAGGCCTCTTCCGATTTCATCCCACTGCATGGAACCGAACTTCTTCAAAGCATTGGCAAGATCGTCGAGTCCTTGAATCGCAATCAGCAATGAAGCTGCGCCAATAATGCCCGCAAACCCGGCAAGAACACCGAGCGTCCCAATCACGGCGCCAACTTCAAGAAGCGCAACACCCATTGCGGTAAGTCCTCTTCCAATTTCGTCCCATTGCATTTCTCCGAATCGCTCAAGGCCTTCTGCCAATTTTCCTAATGATTGAACACCAATCAAAAGTGCCGTAGCAGCAAATATACTTGAAAAGCCCGTAAATTTGCCAAGCAGCCCAAGAACAATACCAAATTCAGCAAGAGCGCCCCCCATTGCAGCGAGTCCTCGTCCAATCTGATCCCATGACAAATTCCCCATCTTTTCAAGATTTTCCGAAATCTCATCAAGCGCAAGTGACGCGACAAGAATTCCGGCAGCCCCAAAGAGAGCCTTACCGCCAGCAAATTTGTTGAGAATCGAAAGCACTGCACTGAATTCCAGCAAAGCCCCTCCCATTGCAGTAAGCCCTCGGATGATCTCGTCTTCTGAGAGAGATGCATATTTGCGAAGCGCATCCGCCAGCATTGAACATGCTTGAGCAAGCGCGAGCATCGCGACACTGGTTCTAAGCGTTATATTGCTTTTGCCAATGATTTTAATGGCAACGGACAATTCAAGCATTGCCCCGCCCAATGCGGCAAGCCCCCGAGCAATCTGCTCCAAAGAAAGATCCGCAATTTTCTTCATCGCCGACGCCAGAATATTGATAGCTGTGGCAATACCGATCATTGAAACGCTTGCTTTTATGGTTCCTTTGGCGTTAAAACTCAATAAGGTTTTAGACAAGGATTTGAAACCAGAATTCAAAGTCAATACTAAAGCCTTTATTGTCGCCAAAGAATATGCAATTTTAACCGGTTCGATTTCGGAAATCTTTCGCAAGGAAGATGCCAAAATCATAACCGCTGTCGCAATTCCAACAAGCGATGCTACTTTTATCCCCTGCTGGAAAGAGTCAAGCGAATCATGAATTGAGGACAGAATATCAGAAAATCCCGATGTGTCGATTTTGCTCTTCCCAAAATTGGAAAGTATGTCTTTTATCTTATCGGCCAGACCACCAAGCTTTTTGACGAGCATAAAAATTCCGCCGCCGGCAAGACCCGCAAAGATATCTCCGGCTGATATATTTTCGGAAATCCATGTCAAAGCGTTTACGACTGTATCTTTTATACGGCTGGCAACGGTTGAAATCACACTTCCGACCTTCGAAAACACGCTTCCAAGGTTGCCAAAAGAGTCTCGCGCAAATGAGCATGCATTTGATATGCCGTCCAACGCTTTTGCAATTGTCTCGCTGACAACCGCAAAGCCATTTCCGTTCTCAATTCCCTCATTCAGTTTGATGAAGAATTCACCGAGTGATGACGTAACGTCCAGAACCGATCTTCCGAATGAAGAAACAGCCCCTCCGGTAAGAAAGCTCGTGACTGGCTTTACAACTGCTGAAATTGCTTTTCCGCCAATATCGAAAAGTGAAAATATTCCTTTAAAGGTTGTTTTTAGTTTTGCAGCTGATTCTTCACTAAGTTTCAGCCGCTCTGTAAAGTCCCGTAAATTTCTGGTCATCTGCGGAAGCTGCCAACCTTTAAGTGCCGGAAACACTTCACGAAATGCTTCCTTTACAGGAACAACTACGCTCAGTAATCCGTCAAAAGAATTCTTGAAGCTGTCAATCAGCGCAGTCCTTCCTCCCGACCGGTTCCACGCGGCAAGCAAATCGTTTCGAGCTTGGGACTGCTGGTCGATAAAACCACCGACTACTTGGCTTACACCTGTCCAGAGTTCTTTTGCTTCTTCGAAATCGCCAAATATTAGCTCAAACGTCATGGCCCAGCCAGAGCCGACCGCTTCTTTGAGTGTATCCATCAATTGGCTGAATGTCTTTACATCCTGAGCCGCCGAAAAAGCTTTCTTACCAATTTCCGTTGTTTCGTCAGCGTAGTCTTTCAGTGTATTAACCAACACTTCTGTGGTCATCCATTGATAATTCAAGCTGTCATTAAAGTTTTTAGTCGCGTCAATTGCAAGATCCATCGTTGAACCCTGATTGTTTTTGGTCAGGACGCGATACATGCCGTCAGCTTGTTTTTTTACTGTTCCAGCGGCTTCCGCAGCTTTAAGTAACTCATTCTTAAACTCAACGGTTGCCATGTTGGCATTTTCAATGGATTTCCAATCGATTAGTTTTACATACCCGGCAGACAACGCTTGAGCAAAGTTATACATTGCTCTAGACGCTTCATTTGCATTTGCGCCAGATACAGCAGCTTCATTGCTGACACCTTTGATTGCTAAGACCGCATCTTCCAACTTAACACCAGCATTTGTAAATTTGCCGATGTTATTAGTCATATCTGAAAACGAATAAATCGTTTTATCTGCGTATGTATTTAACTCGTTTAAGTATCCATTAACCTCTTTTAGCGAGGCACCGGTGCTTGCCATAATTGTCTGAATCGAACCCATTTTGAGTTCGTATTCATTAAAGCCCTGCGATACCGGTTCTATCGTCAGCGAGCGAAGCATTTGCTTACCCGCATTGATCGCGGAGTTCGTAATGTTGGCAAGGGCCGTTACTGCCATGACCTCAAAGGCAGAAAATTTCGCTTGGACTGTTTCAACAGCACTGCTCAAACCCGAAAAATTCAGTTTTTTGCTTGCCGCGTCCACATTTTCGAGACCTTTTGTTACCCCTTCCAGATTTAAACTTTTCTTCAACCTGTCGAGTGTCGATAAACTGGTTTGAACATTGTTTTCAAACTGCTTATTATCAAACCGCATCTCAACGACTTTCTGGTCGATAACGTTGCTCATTTGGCAGTAACCTCCCTCCACGCTTCATTTGCAATTTTGTCAAAAACAGGCTGGATAGCAGGATTGATGTAATCTCTCCCAGCTACCCAGCCGCCAGTTCCCGTTCCGTGGCCGTATTGTAAAATGACGGCAATCGAAACTCCATTTTGAACGTTTGAATTGTAAAAAGAAATCGCAACCGAGCCTTTTCGGTTCTCAATTTTGTAGTGCCACGACCGTGCAGTCAGGCCTGAATCAACAGGTGTTGCAGACGCAAGGGCGGCCACTCCCTCTCGACCGTATTTATCGAGATCACCAAGTCGAACAGCCTCTTTGGCCTTTTCTAAAAATCTCGTCAGTTTGGAAAAGTCGCCCTTTTGTCTGAAACTTATCATCTACAAAATCTCCTCACGCAGTTTTTGTAGTGCCTCCGTTCTTAAACCATCCAGGAAAACAGCACGAGCAGAATTCACGCTCGGCAGCTTCTCTTTCGGCTCTCACTCGGATGTCAAACGGATGTCCGTCTTCGTCCAAGCGCATCACCGCGTATGTGTGAACCGGGTTGGCCGTCAAACTACGACACAGAATGAATTGTTTGGTGGATGCCAATATCTCATAAGCGTCCCCAATCGTACCGATACTTTTCTCCATGTTTTTCTCCCTTCGCTGAATCATCAGCCTTTTGTTCCTAACCGTTTTCTTCGCTCAGCATTTAGAGCTGTGTTTCTACGCATGATTTCCCTTCTGCTGTGCTTTTTAGGCGGCTGATTTTTAATGTCGCATACCTTGATAAGCGTCAAAAGTCGATTGAGATGCCACTTCTGATACTCAGGAGGTATGTTTAAAGCAATCATCCAATAATAGATGATTTCGGAAGTCACTTGCTCGTTGTTAGGGCCAGTTGCTTTTTCGTTAGAAAAATATGTGGCCGTCATTGGAGCGTTGATGTACGCATTTACCGCATCAACGTTTTCTTGTGTAAGGTTCAGATAAACTTCCGGATTTACATTCTGCGTAATGGTCATACATTTTATATAGTCCAGGGTCTCTTCAAGGGTCTTGTCCTTTTTTGAAAGAAATGGAACACACCATTTTGATTCCCATTTGGCAAGTGAAACAAGAGAGTGCTCCAACTGAAGGGTTTGGCCTTTTCTGTATACGAACTCTTCTTTTTTCTCGTCCCATAGTTCGTCAGAATCTGGTATAATTAGCTGAAGCATAGATACTCTCCCTCTCACTGTTATTTTCTTTATCCATTTGCCTTCGGAGCAATCGCCAGCGGAGGTTCAACTTTGCGATTTGGAAGGACGCCGTTCACAAATGCAGCTGCCTCTTCAGCATTTGTAGCGAGTTCCATATACAGCTTCGAGAAAGCCTCGGTTTCGGTAAATTCGGCAAGAATCTCAGGCGACTTCATAAATCTTCGACCATCGGGACTTTTTACACCATAAGCGTTGCTGATAAACTCCCTGAACACCTTGATGAGCGCAGCCAGATCTTTTGCATTTACCATCCTCCGAATCATTTCGGTATAGCCTCCGCTGGTGCCGATTTCCAAATCTATACACTCTGCTTCCGTGAGGTTAAAATAAAAATCCTCACTTCTCTCGGTTCCGTTATAGTCGACGTACTCAATTGTTTTCTTAATCATTTCTGTTTTCCCCTTTCAAAAAAAAGAAGGGAGCCGCGAGTAAAACACTCAAACGGCTCCCAATTTGACAAATATAGTTTAGAAAGTTTACGCCGCGCCAACCAGAGTAACGACCTCGTCAGGAAGCGGCAGTCGCGCTTCTTCCGTATTGCCACCATACAAGACGGCCTCCAATGCTGCCATCTTTTCAGGGGTAACCTTTGTCGAATCAATGGTCAAGGATGCAGTAGGTGCGAAGCCCTTTACGTTGACCGGGGTTGTACTGACTTCCCACGAGAAAGTGATAGCATCGGGGCTGTCATTGATTGTGTTGTACCCTTTTTCGGAGGGAGCTGCCAGACAACCATAAATCAAATGCAGCTTATAGCCATGGTCTGCACCTTCGGTGTCGTTACCAATCTTGGTGCGATAACACATGCCGAATACTTCACGTTTCTGCTGACCAATCATCACGCCGGGAGCAATTTCCGCAGAGCCGTCGCAGACGGCGAATTCGTCAGGATATATATAAGCCTCGATGGTTGCGCCGAACTCTTCTGCACTCATCAGGTTCAGATATTTGATATTATCGGCATACAGCGGAGACGCTTCTGCCCCGGATGGGCTCTCAGTCACAGCCGTCAGGCCATTCCACGGAACACCGCCGGAATACGGTTTATCTTCAGCAGTCGCATTTGGCTTTTTGTATCGATAAAGAACACCATGGTCAACGCCAGTCTCATAAAGGCGTTTTCCGATTTCGTCCCAAATAAGTTTTGCCATGTAGTTATTCCTCCTTAGAAATAGATAGTAAACGGACTATGATAAAGGTTGTTTGAGACATAAGGAGACCCTTCTCGGCAGTAGACGAAGTGCATATGCACATCTGTCGCCAGCTTCCGATCGGGGTCCGTCTCGACAACCACTACATCATAACCCGCCGTATAGGAATATTTTTTGTTGTCAGCAAACCTCGTGTCGCCTGCGGACCGCTTATAAATGATGCAGGGATACGAGAGTTTCACCGATTCGGGAGGTTGAAAATATACGTTCTTGCATAAAGCTTGAAACTCTCGCTGCAAGTCAAGGCTGCTGGCCATTGTATACGCCTCCCACGCTTAAAATAAGTCTAGGTCTTTGAACTTCGACGGCTGTTACGTTCCAGAGAACTCCCATGTACTCAACATACCGGATGAAAGCGAAATGATCATAAGCGAACGGATCAGCCACAATGCTGATTTCGTTGTTTACGTTCACATCGTCATTGACATTACCGCTCGTTTGCCACTTGCGGCTATTTCGAACAAGATCGCCGCAATACGTACGCTCCGTTACGGACTGAGTAAAGACGCCGGGCCGTGTTTCAACCGTCTCAACATAACCGACCTTTCCGTAAAACTTAGCCATGACTCATTTTCCTCGGCTCAGCCAGGATTAAACTCCATAGAGTTAAAACTCACAGGAGTAAGAACACTGAGCATAGTTGAGTTGTAGGAAATGTCCTGTGACATAGCAGTAAAAACGGAAGTGTAAAATTTGTCGTTTCCAAGATTGACAATGGTCATATCATATGGTAAGACAAAAGAATTCTTTATAGAAATCAAGAGACCATTCTTAAACAGCTCAGCCAACGTAATACAGTCGACTCGATTTTCGGGAACATCGCCACCATCTGGATCGATGTAGAGATAAGGACGAGGTTTATTTTCCGCATCGAAAACAACATAGAGAATAGTTTTCTCAATGTTTCGCTCCTCACTATCAGAATAAATCCGATGCAACTTATTCAGATTGGTCGGAATTGACGGCAGCGGATCGGAACTATTTGCCATTCTTTATTACCCCTTTCTCCATTTTGAAGTATTAGAAGCGATTAACTAGCAGCCTTTTCCATCTCAACAGCGATGGCGGAGTAAGGCTTCGTCAGAGCGCTAGAGCAACGGGTCTCGATCAGATATTTCTGCTGGTTGTAGTCGATGTCGAAGTCATCGAACATGTTCACAGCGCCGCCCTTATCAGCACCAACATTGTAGTCGTTCAGGTTGACCACGATACCAAGCAGAGTACGGGTCTTACCCGCAACCTCACGAGTCAGACCCTCCATCACAGGAGCCGTCACGATCTCGCTGACACGCAGCTTCTTCGTTAGTTTCTCGACGGAATCATACAGGTCACGACCCTCATTATCCGTCAGCAGCAGGCAGTCGGTCAGCATGTCCTCAGTCGTGAACAGAACCGGATTACCAGAGCCTTTGTAGTCCTTGCGGGCCTTGACGATGGTGCGGATGAACTCTTTCGCATTTGTATCGGCATCAGCCTTCGCCGTGAAGACAGCCTTGATTGTATACAAATCCTCGTCAGTCCAGATCGGACGGATGTTGGTTTCATTGATCTTGTCATCGCTGGAAGCCAGACGGCCGTCACCAACCAGATAAGCGCGAGCAAGCTCCTCGTTCAGCATCATGCGCATCTCAGTCTTCAGCCACGCCACCACATCGAAATCCGTGATGTCAACCACATCATCACGATCCATCTTCTGTTTCTTGTAAACGGTCGTAGGAATAGTGGTGCGCTTCAGCAGGGAGAAGACCTCTTCCTTCTTCAGCTTGCCTTTGATGTAGCCCTTCGCACGAGCCTCATCCTCGGTGATGTCCGCGAAGATGGATTTAATGCGAGAGAACGGAGTGTGATGAACAGAACTCATGACCTTGTTCACCCAGCCCATATCACGGGAAATGAAAATCGGCTGATTGGTCATGTTCTGAGCATCGGGGAACAGATAATCGATTTGATCGATTCCATATGTACCCGCATGCTGCAAGAAGCTCTCCTTCATAGAGCCAAAGCGCTTGCTGTCGCCAATGATCGCGTTCATGGCGTCATGGCTCAGAACATTGGTTTCCTCATTGGCCTCGGGCTCAAATACGTTGTGTTTCATAGTGTCGTTTCCTCCTTCAGAATCGTCTTTTGAATCTTCTTTCGAATCTTCTTCGTTGCCTGCATCTTCAGCGGCCTTCGCAATCATCGCGTAAACAACGGTTTTCTGTTTTTCAGAAAACGTGTTGAATACGTCTGCGATGGTTTCCTCTTTTTCCTCGCTCTTGTCGGACTCTTCCTTCTTATCAGAAGTGTCCGCAGCATCTTCCGAATGATAGAGCATAATGTTTTCGTCATATCCAAGAATGATGCCGGTTTCAATGCCATCACCATGAGCCATGACAGAATCGATAAATGCTCCGGGATTTGCCCCAGCCAGAACCAGACTCACTTCACGAATAGCGCCGTGAATCACATCGCTGCCGGCCTGCTTCAGCTGATTGGCAAAAATAGAAAGAGACCGAACGTCGCCATGACGAACGGCCTCTTTGATATTTTTTGCGTTTTCAGTGTTGTTGAAAGAACAGTAGGCGTAAACGCCTTCGTTGCGATTCTCCAGTAGTGCATGGCCAAGAACATTATCCGGATCGGAATGGTTGTGGTTCCAAACCAACGGAACAGTTTTACCATCGCAGTGCTTGAATGCATCTTTTCGAATGGTCCGTCCATCCGAACAGAGCAAATCGTTTCTAGTGGCCCAGCCACTAAAATCATATTTCTCCATTTTGATTTTCCTCCTGGCTTTTTATTTGCTCAGTCTTCTCGCCGCCAGGTTCGCTGAGGTTCTTATTTCTAAGTTCGTCAGCTCTCGGATCGTCAGACGGTTTCATACCAATGATTTGTCTGAACTCATTCGATGTCATGATTTCGTTCCGGGTGAATTTGTCTGCAATTTCTGCAATATTGTCAACCGGCACCAGACGGAACGGATCTGTAAAGAACATGATCGACTGAGATTGAGACCGAGCTGTTTTTGTAAGAAACTTTCGTTTCATTTCATCAACAATCGCTGAAACGATAGGCTCTATCGTTCTGTTGTTATAGTTCAGCATCGTTTTCTCGTCAGCGGTCCCATCCATAACGCTTTGAGTGATTCCTAACTGGCTGTATAGCATGCTCGTTAGAAATTCAATCTGCTTCATCAGGTTGTTTTCCACTGAACGATTCAACTGTGTAATGCGCTCCGTACCATCGGTATAAGCGATTCCATACTTTGAACCTGACAACTGATTTTCGATATCTTTACGCCTGTTTTCAGCTTGTTGACGCCTTGCTTCGGTCTTGATGACGTATGGCAGCTGAATGATAAGGTCTAACTTACCAGAGCTGCTTTGCTCATCAACGACATCCAACAAATTAAGTTTCCGAATAAGCCGCTGCATTGTAGAATTGGGCTCATTGATAACGGCGTACAAAGGGTTTTCTACAATTGCAACCGTGCTTTTCGGAACTGTAATGTCTTGCTTCTCCCCTGTCCATTCGTTGTACACACGAACTTTGACATGCTGTGGATACCATTCAAGAATTTTACCGACACGCATAGACAGGATGTCATAGCCCCCGGTTTCTTCCGGATTATCGGTCGTTTCTACCGGAACAATAGCGATACAGCCCTCGTCGAGCATCGACATGATTACATCTTGTCGAAAAGCCCGTGCCGTTTGGTCGAGGTTTGCTTCCAGTGTCAAGCAGTTGTTCAGCTTGGATGAAATGTTTGAAATATATCGCTCGTTTTCATCCAGTCGAACATGTTGAATAGAAATAGCTGCACCGTCTAAGCTGATTCGATTGTAAACAGAAGTAACAATTGAACGCTCATTGCCCCGGCTGAAACGAGTACGGTCCGGACGGTAGAAATATCCGGGTCCGGTATCGTTGTAAGAGTGCGTAGGGTCTCTGTTAAAGAAAGTGTTCCAGGCTCGTTTAAACCTGGAACCCATAGACATGTCCATTTTGAATGTTCACCGCCTTTTAAACAGTTAGTTTAAGCTAACCAACGAATACAATTATTCAAAAGCATCTTTGTTGGCTTTATAGGCAATATAGGCATCCATCATAGCTGCAACAGCGTCGATTTTCTGCTCATATCGCTTCTTTAAAAGTTTCCTGTTTCCATTTGTGTCTTCCAACGTAATGCAGTTCCCCATTGCAAAGGTCATCAAATCCTCGTCAAACAAAAGCATCCGCTCCTCAGAAAGCTTTTTCAGCTCTCCCAAAGGAACGGATTCCGTTTTTGCACCTTGGATTACTTTTTCAATTCCAAAGGGGCCGTTCTCTGATGCCCACCTGTCAACAAACTCCTTTGCATTGTAAGGATCATATCCAAAGCAACGCACGTCGTATCCACAATCGGTGATGTAGTTGTCCAGATCATCGTAGACCTGCATCATGTCCAAGACTGTTCCCTCAAGAACAATCAAGCTGCCTTCTTGCATGAACTGATCATACTTGATTCGCATTGCCGCCGGGAGTTTCATTAGAGTAGACGAGGTGATATAGTTCCTTGTCTTTATTCCAAAAGCACCATTGGATAAAGGGAAAAGGAAGGTAAAGGCACAGAAGTCATCGCCCTGAGAAAGGTCCGCTCCAAGGGAACATGCCATCTGCCAATACGAACGCTTGCGGTGTGGAAGTGTCTCCTCATAGGTAAAGTAATAAGTATAACCTTCCATTGGCAGGCCGAACCTTTTTGCAAGAATATCATTTCGTGCAGCCGGTGCCTTCTCAGCACGCTCCACATCCAATTGATACGTCTCATAGCTAACAGTCTTACCAATGTTAGGCTGTGCTTTTACCCACATCGCCGGATCTGAAACTTCGTCAATTGAATCGAGCTTATACCACCAAATCGATACGTGCGGGTTGATGTAATCTCCTTTGAGAATGTCCATCAACTCCATTTTGATTGTATCGCCGGCACCATTACGAACTGTCCCTTCAGAACTGATCGCAACGATGAGATAGTCGTCGACCTTCGAAGCGCCCTGTTCTATTGCACCAATTACATCCTCTCGAATATCCCCCGAAAGCCATTCGTCGACCGTCGCAACTTTGATTTGCAATCCCTGAAGCTTATCGATTCGCATTGGCCTTATCTCCAACAGCGAACCCGTTAAAAAATTCTCGATACCCTTTTTGGTTGGAGAAAGTTTTACGCGGTTTGCTTTAGAACCAGTCGTATTCTGCAAAGATCCCTCTGTCAAGAATTTGAAGTATGGGCCTCTTGCACGAGTGATTGAGGTACGAATCGGAGACAAAACCTCTTCGGCCTGTTTCATTGTCGGAGCCGTAGTAATCTGGTGCGTTGTGGTTGCGTCCACATTGAGGAAAAAGTTTTGGAGGCAAGAACCGTACATTGATTTCGCTGCGCCACGGGCGACAATTAGGTATTGCTTATTGATCAAACGTTTCCTGACTTTTTTGGTTATGTAATGACCGCCATAACCATCCTCATAGGGCTCATAAATGCTGCGCTCAACAAAGTAATACCATCCAAAGATCTGCTCAGCCCATAATTTAAATGTGTCGAGAAGATTTAAGTCTGCTCCATCGGTAAGTGTGAGTTCGCTTTCGCAATAATCAATGAAGCCCTCTACCGCCCTGTCGTCATAGTAAACTCCGGGATTTGCAATCAAGTCGTCGATTCGATTCATCTCCATCGAAATTTCTTTGTTTACCGGAATTTCGCCACGGATTACGGCATCTCGAAACATGCCGTAGTATTTCGGGACGGCCGTGTTTGATAATGCCATATTGTAACCACCTTATGTTGTTCCTCGCATTGAAAAAATAGCCCAAAATATGGTATAATGCGTTAAATACAAAAAGACCAACTTTTAAAAGACTGAAGGTGACACATTGATAAACTATCATAAGCTATATGTGCCAAAGAAGAATGTACAGCTCATCCCCAGCTATTTGCTTTGGTACAAAGAAAACGCTCAGAGCAAAAAGGTTCGCACACCTTATAACTCTTATTACAAGCGCTCCGATTTGAAGAGGTCGACATGAAAGTCGGCTTCTTTTTTTGTGTCACGTTTCAGCCTTTTAAAAGTTGGTCTTTTTGTGTTGCCAACGGAGGAAAATTTTTCTTTAATTAAGACTTTAACACTGCAATAGAGGCAACGCTTAAAGCACCTATTCCAGCAAGAAGGGCTGTTGCGTATTTCCGCCCGTCCGCAATAGACTTTTTAGTTACAATCTCGTTGACTTTTATCTTTTCGTAATACTTTTCCTCATCCTTCAGATCTTTAATAGTGTTTTTCAGTTTTTCAATTTTCTGGTCATCGTCAGAAGTGTCCGCCCATGGTTGCATCATTGTTTTTAATTTTTTATCAGCACGAGCCTTTGCAAGCTCAGCATTTTGGTACTGAAGGGCGGCCTTGGTCGTCGCTAAGTCCTCTTTGTTCGCCTCTCGCTGTGCCTTGCGAGCGGACTTTAATGTCTCATCTGAAACGCCGTCTTCCGAGTAGAATCTTTTAATTTTTTTGATAATGCCTCCACTTTTTGCCTTTCCGGAAGAATTGGAATTGTTTGTCTTGCGTCGAACGCCCCACTTCATGCCGAGGACACCGTAATGAGCCAGATAGTCCGTTTGATTATAAGTCTGCATAGAATTAAGTCCTCCATCAAATTTTTCTTCACTTATTCTTCGGTTTTGGTGTCATGTAGCCAGCCAATTCTTTGATATCGAACTGATTCGTCAATGCTGCTTTTGCCCCGTACAAAACGGCCCCGGTAACCAACGCTGTCGCAACTTTTTTCCCGCTGGAAGAAAGAACCTCTGAAACAAATTTTTTACCTGGAGAAATCTCCTCCGCAGTTAAGTCTTTTAGCTGCTTCTCCATCTTAATCCGCTCAATCCGCTTTTTCAGGTCAGCGTCGCTGAGCGTTCTTCTGGATTTGACCGCCTTTTTCATATCAGATTTCTTTGCATTATCTTCGGATTTTCGCTTAACCTTACCGTTCGACTCTGCAAGCTGTGCCGGCGTTCTCCGCACTCCCCACTTCATACCTAGAACACCGTAATGATAAAGTTCATTCTCCATTTTGAATTTTCACCACCTTGAAATTCCTATCATCAGCTGATACTATAAAAACAGACACTCGCTCACGATATCACATCCCGCTTCACATGATTCTTTCATCCCTGCTAAAGGAGGTGATATCATGAAACGAGTGTCTGGAAAGGCTACCAAGTCTGTTAGTCATTCAGGTTCTAAGAAAACCGTGACGGTTCGCGTGTCGAATGGAACCACGGCAGTAACCAGAAAGGTTACGTTCAAGACAAAGTAGCCTAAAAAGGGGATGTGATAAGCATCCTCTTTTTTGCATTAAAAAGAGGCCGTGTTTCCACAGCCCCTGGTATAAAAATGAATATTGTGTTTTTTTTTCGACGACTGTCGTAGAATGGTAAGCGAAAGGAGAACAACTTATAACCAGATAGGGGGTGAACATAGTGCTCGACATCTCGGAATTGTCGTGTACCGGTAAAGACGGGAGACCTATTTACGGTACGGCAGCCATTCTCCATCGTATCTTCCAAAAAGAAGATGAGAGTAGCCGAGAAGAAGAATTAGCCGAATGTAAAAGGCTAGCAAAAGAGCTCGGTTATCTTCGAGAATAACCGCCAACAAAAAGAGGAAGTTGTTTACCCGACAGCTTCCTCTTTCCCTATCTGGTTATAAGTTGTTCTCCCAATTGAATCTTTAAAATTTACAAATAATCGTTATCCAAGTCAATATCAAGACCGCATTCTTGTAAATCATATTCTGCGATTATGAGGTCGTTTTTTATTGTATCCAAGACCTCATAATAAGCCAGTTTTTTTTTCAACGTAGAATTCATCTTTATCATTGGCTTGCGCATCCTTTAGTGTGTCATTAGCGTTGCTCAATAGGCGGTTAATAATATGATTAAAAATATCGTTATTCATATAACTCACTTTCCAATCATATACTTCCGATCCAAGTCGATATCCAGGCCGCATTCCTCTAAATCATAGTCTGCAACCATGAACTCGCTCTTTATTGTATCAAGCACTTCCCAATATCCCTGCCTAATACCAATATTGAACTCATTATCCGGCTCTTTTGCAGCCTCTTCTGCCGCATGGTCAGCATTCTTCAAAAGTCGTTTGATGATATAGTTTATAGTATAATTATCCATCTTTATTCACCTCGTTTCTTTAGCTCATCATTTCGAAAATCGATAGATTCCTTAAAATTACTTATTTCTTCTTCCCAATGAAGAATAGCTTTTCGTTTACGGCTTTCAGACAAAGATTTCCACTCTGGATAAAAACGTTCTGGGGTAGCGAGCTTCGCCTCATGTTCTGCTATCCTTTTCTCCAAACTTCGAATTCCTTTTCTCAACGCAGACGATGGCTGCGTTTTAAGCGCCTTCTCCCCACCATTAGATTTTTCTTTAAGTATAACACGTTTGCCGGCCTTTGCAACCTTCGGAGAATGACCGAGTTGCTCCGGCGTTCGCCGGACACCCCATTTCATTCCCTTCACGCCATAGTGAAAAAGTTCATCCGTGCGAGCGCGAGCATATTTCCACATCCAAATCCCTCCTAAGCTGTCCCTGAATCAACCGCGACATTCAATCGCCATTCCAGCTCATTGATTTGGCGGTTCATCGCGTCAAGGACAGAAGAGCTAAGGGGTGGATCAAACACAAGCTTCACTTTGAGATATATGTATGTTTTTACAAATTCCAATCGTTTGTCGTCTTGAATAAAATCCGTCCATATAGCAGTTTTGTCTTTAATGACAAACCCTTCTTCCGGGCCGACTCCCAACTGTGTCAAAGTCGAGAATGCAGAATTGATATGCATGATGATATCTGTGTCAAAGTGTTCATATACCTCTTCCGGCCCCAAAAGTTTTTTGATAGAAGTTAAAATACTGTCCATCATAATCACCCCTTCGGCCTGACTGCAACATAACGTTTACTGCAAAATCCTTCTACACCTGCTTCGGTACATACTTTATAAAAATCCTTGTTTGATGCGCCCTCGTCGATCATCAGTTCTGAAAGGGCATCAACCGTACCGATAACCTTGCCATCTGAATCCGGCTCTTCTCGAATGCTCAGGGAAAGGCAGTCAGTAACAATTCCAATGGTAACTGTGTTCACCTAAAATTCCTCCTCTTAGTGCCTCCATGGGCTTGTATCGTTTGGTCTACGCTCAATTGGATTCTTAATTAAAAGATTCTCGTCCCCATAGTGAATCGCCTTATGAGTATTGTCTGTCGTGCAAATTAAGTATTCCGGATCAAGAAGTATTTTGCTTCTGTACAAAATGTCTTCTTTGGTAATAGGGTTCATATGGTGAACCAGGATGCGGCCACCTATTTCCCTACCGTCTACACCGAGGTCACAACCATTGTCTCGAATGATTACGACGTCTCTAATTGCCAGCCACTCATCCGTTTTGTAGAACTCCTGATTTAGATATCGGTCAAAGCCAAAAGTATCCTCGCCAACTTTTCCACACAAACGTAAATATTGATAGCGCTCTTCGAAAGAAAGAAGCTGAGACAATTCCGAATATGTTTTAAAATTCATCGCTTTCTCCACTCCCGCTGTACCGTCGGAAAGCGTTCATCGCTTCTTTGTAAAGTTCTTCAATTCGCTCCGTAGACTGCAAGGATTTGGTTTTTGCCTCAATCAAATCTTTTTGCTTTTCGAGAATCTGTTCCTCTAAGTGAGCTTTCGTGGATGCCAGTTTTAAAAAATGTGTAGTTTCTTGAGAAGAAGCAGTTCCTTCTATCAAACGCTTCTCGACCAAATCAATGGCCAAAGATATAAGCTGGTTTTGTCTGGCCTCCGGCGTCAAAGCCGGGCGAATACGTTTTGTTGTTGACGAATTACTTTCCGCATGTATTTTTTTCACCTGTTACTGCCTCCTCTCTGATAGATTTTGTAATGATCATGCTAACTTTTGTTGCACTTTTATACAGCATTTAAGCGAACTCATAAGGCCGCCGGAATCTCTGTTTCACTGAAAGGAGAAAATCTGGAGGTAAAAAAGAAAGCGTGAAAGTGTCCGTCGAAGCGAATAAGCCTTATGAGCTCGATTAAATGCTGCCATGCTCCAGAAGCCTTTTTCGAAAAAGTTCCTCCGGGGAATTTTTGAGGAGGGCCGCGATGACGAAGGGGGTGCGTTTTTAGCGTCCCCCCCTATACCTCTAAGGCTCATCACCGCGACCACAAATAAACTACTGTTTCACTTTTTTATAAATGTTTTGAAAATCATACTTAATGATTTCGTCAATCGCACGCTCAATCTCTTGCGCATTTTCCTCATCTGAAAGCTGTTCAGATGTCTTTGCGATTCTTCCTAAGTAAGCACACGAATGATAACCTTTTTCCTCGTCGAACATGAACCACGAAGTGAACTCATCAAAAGGATTGTACGGATTGTCAAACGTTGTAAGCATACATTTACTTGCCATAATACTTGGTTCACTCCTTTCAGTTCAAGTATTTTGACACTGTGGATGCTGATACGCCAAGAGCTTCTGCGATCTCAGCAGTCGTGTAACCAGACGCATTCATAGAAGCAATCTTATTGACCTTTGCAGAGCTCAGGGTCGTCGTTGCTCTAGGCGTTGCACGTTGTCTGAGCTTATCTGTATCCACATTATTGATAATTTGTGTAAGCCGGTTCTCGCTGATAGCGCCAGCCTGTATAGCCTCCCATTCACGATCTGTTATCAGGATGGGTTCACGTTTAGCACCTACCGAATTTCGTGCTGCCGTGAGGGCCTGCTGGTTTGCTTTTTTAATCTCCCCCTTGGTCATGTCCGGATTCTCCTGCTTTTTAGCTTTTACAGCAGCATTAGCAAGAATCTGAGCCTGACGTTCACGAGGTGCATTCTTTAAAGCAACATTCAGCTTGGCCTCCAGGGAGTCTACCTCTGCCTGATACGTTCTCTTAGCAGAAGCAGAGTACGCAATCTTGCCGGTATTCATCATCTCTCTGCGTGCACGGTTGGCTAGAGATTTCATGTTGTTGGCATAATCAGCATATGCTTCTTCCTGTGGAGTACCGGAGGAAAGCGTTCTGGCATCTTTGGTTTCAGCCATCTTTGTGCTGGCCTGAGTACGAACCTTAACTTTACCATTCTTATCGGTGTATTCTTCATAAACTTCTTTGTAGCGCTGCTCACCTGTCTCTTTGTCAATGATCGGACTTCCTTTTCGCTTCAGAACAGAGGTTTCAGATTTAGCACGAGAGATCAATGTCGCAGCACCTTCATGATAACGACCATTCTCATCAACTGTTCCCTGATACTTTTTCTTAAGAGCAGAAATTCCGTTATCTCGTTCACTTTGTTTGTAATCGAGCTTGTGTTTTTCAGCATCGATCACTACCATACTGTGGCGGACAGCACGAGCAAGCTCATCCTGAGTAGCACCTTTCAAAGTCATGTCGGTAATGAGGTTTGAAATCTTTCCCATTTCAGTTTGCGTGTTTTTCATGGGCTTAAAGGTTCCCTCTTTTTTACCGCCATATTCAAGCTTTGGGTCAAAGCCCTCCAACCCCTTTAGCGGCGGTGTCGATGTAACCTTAACCTTTCCACCGGTGGGTATGACCATAACAGTGTCGCCGTCGAAATCAGCTCCAGATAGACGCTCTGCAACTTTACTGTTAATACCAATTGCATCAAGAGCATTGTCTAACATTCTTTTAGCTGTTGACTGCTTATTGTTTACTGTCAAAATCGGTATTTCAAAAGTTCCGCCATGTGGATAGCGGATAAGTGCGACTTTTTCACCGTTTTTGTAGTTTGGTGCGTACACTTCATCGTCCTTCATATCTGTAACGGGCAAGATAACCTGATACTTTTGACGCGGTAATGCTGCTGCCTGTAAATGGACGGCTGCGGAGTCACAATCATCAGCGAAAGACTTGAGAAGAGCCTTTTTTACAGTCGGATTTGTTAAAGAACATATTTCATCAAACTCCGCAAACTTGTCTTTGGTCGCTAAGTCGAGCTGCTTATTGATGAGCGTCATACTTTGCTTGGAGAGAAATTGTGACGGAAGATGGTCGCTCCATTCACCCCAGTCACCCTCTTCAGCGCGCTTATTGATTAAAGAAAGCGACTGTTTCTTTCCTGTTACCGGATCGATGTACTTACCATTCGGATCGTCGTAATAGCTTTGACCTCCATGCTCTTTAATGAGTGAGCCAAACGGATTTTCGGGATCATTGGTAATTTTTTTCAAAACGTCTCCTGTCGGAGTTCCTTGTTTTTTGTTCGTATTGAACACGACATCCACACCATCAGGCAAATCGTCAGAATATACGGCCATCCCTTTAAGATACCGATTTCCGTCAACGAGAATTCGCACCTGTGCATAATGAGATTCTCCAAGAGAAAGATCCTCAACGCCTCTGCGAATTTCAATGACGCCGTCTTTATCGATTCCCCCGTCTTCCGCATAACGGATTTTCAGCCGGCTGGAATCCATGCTTTCGGGATATACGAAACTTTTTCTGAAAGATTCACCATCATCATAAGAAATATAATCTTTCACAGAATGAATATTGTCGTAGTCGTATATTTCCTTATGTTCCGTACCCGGAGGGCAAACCACCTGAAGAGTTGTATGTTTTCCAGGATTCGTGGCCTGCTGGATTCTACCGCCGTATACTGGATATCCTTCTGCTTCGAGGATCGCCAAAGCTTCTTTCAGCTTCTCTTTTGAAATTCCAAGCTCGCGTTCAACACCAGTGCCAACATCGATCATCCCTTTTTCCGCTATCTGCTCTTTCAGAAATTCCGCAGTCTTCTTTGCTTGATTCATTCGAGCTTCAGAACGTTCGTTCAGCAATGATCGAACAGAAGAATCATTGGCAAAGCCCATCTCCCTCGCAATTTCATTCAAGCTTAGACCGTCTTCCCGAAGAGACTTTGCCCGGGCAACATCTAATGCACGTCGTTCGTCCTTTGCCAAGGATTTCTGCGCACGATATTGAGTCGTAGACATTCCCATTGCTTTGGCAATTTCGGTTTCGGTAAGTCCTTGGCTTTTCAGCTCTTCAATACGGCTTAAAAAATCTCCGCTGCGCTGATAGGGATTATCGCCAGAGCCCCAAGGATAGCGCCCCGAATGTCTCGGTGTGCCGTAATGCATCAAAATATCTTCAGCAATAGAATTCATGGCTTAGCTCTCCCGTTCTTTAATTTTCTTGATGATTTTGTC
>ERZ791914.791-NODE-791-length-26503-cov-20.102201_pt1 | contig 26503 bp, 20 predicted proteins | sample MGYA00510140_ERZ791914 | MGnify/ENA primary metagenome ERZ791914 (study PRJEB30046, sample SAMN00792079) | human gut metagenome | study: EMG produced TPA metagenomics assembly of the A metagenome-wide association study of gut microbiota in type 2... | reverse complement strand
CAGCCGCGGCGGCCTTCTCGGCCGCGGCCTTGCGCGCCTTGGCCTCGGCGGCGGCACGGACCTTCATGGCCTTCTCGCGCGCGGCCTTCACCTCGGGCGTGATAACGCTCATGGGCTCGGCAGTCGAAACCTGGTAGAAAAAGCCCTTAAAGTCGATCTGCATATCGGTGATGGCAAGACCAAATAAGTCGTGCGCTTCGTTTTCAAACGGGAACACCGCCGGATAGTACGAGCTGATGGACGGAATCTCCTGGTACTGGTCGATGCCCTCGACTACCAGGTTCTCAATCGCATAGCTGCCGTCCTGCGCAATATGCTCCTGAGCAGCACGAACGTTGATAAACGTATAGACTAGGCGATACGTGCCGTCGTCGACGTTGCGCTCGGCGTGCATTTGCACAAAGCGCGCGCCGACGCCCTTGAGCGCCTGGACATGCGACAGGAGCTCGTCGATCCCAACGGTGATATAGATAGCCTTTTGCATTACTCGGCCTCCTTTGCAGCGACGGGCGCGGCGGGCGTCCCAGCGGACGTGTCGCCGGCCCCCGCAACTGCCACAAACCCGTCCTCGCCCAACTCAACGCCACCGTCCCAGGTAGCGGCACCTCCCACGGTGAGCGGGTCGCCACCGGCGCGCATCACGGCCTCCTTCTGGTCCAGAATGCCGCACGCCTCCACGATGGCATCGATCACGGTCTCGGGGCGGATGGCGCATCCGGGCGCGTACACGTCCACGGGAATCGCGCGGTCCACGCCGCCGATCACGTTATAGGCATCGCGGAATACGCCGCCCGAGCACGCGCAAATGCCGCAGGCCACCACGCACTTGGGCTCGAGCATCTGGTTGTAAATCTGACGCACGACGGGCAGGTTCTGGGCATTGACCGACCCCGTCACCAAAAAGATGTCCGCATGCTTGGGGTTGCCGGTATTGACCACGCCAAAGCGCTCCGCATCGAACAGCGGCGTGAGCGAGGCCAGCACCTCGATATCGCATCCGTTGCAGCTCGAGCCGTCGTAATGAATAACCCACGGCGAGCGCGACATTTTATGATCCATGGATGCCGCCTCCTAAATAAACACGTCAACGAGGATGGGCATAAGGTTGAGCAGGCCAAACACCAGCGCCACGCCCCAGCCGAGCTTAAAGCAGCTGCGCCAGGTGCTGCGTGCGAAGGTGTTGTCGATCAGCACCTCGACAAAGTACGTCGCAACCATCACGACCAGGGCTACGACCCAGCTCACCGGGTTGTCCCAGACAAAGAACATGCCCACCCACATCAAAAACAGCACGGTCTCACACCAGTGCATAAGGGTCATCTTGGCCAGCGTACCGCCGCTCATCTCGGTGGCGACACCCTGGACAATCTCTTGATGCGCGTGATGCGAGTACGAAAGGTCAAACGGCGACTTGCGCAGTTTGATGGTGAGCACCGCAAGCAGCGCCAAGAAAATGGGCGCACTGTACGCGATGATGGGCGCCGACTGCCCGGTTACGGCGATGGAGTCGAAGCTATCGGTGGCGAGATACAGGCCCACGCTCATCAGCAGAACGGCGGGCTCGTAGCTCATAACCTGCAGCAGCTCGCGGTCGGCGCCAACCTGGGCAAACGGGCTTTGCGTCGAGGCGGACGCCAACACCACAAAGATCGCGGCGAGCGTCACCATAAAAGCGCATAACAGCGTGTTGGAACCCGACACAAAGATGCCGCCGCCCACCACGGTAAAGATGAGCGCGCACGCCATGTAGGTATCATCCATGGTGTTTACGCTGGCAGGGGCCTTGCGCAGGAGCTTGGCCACATCGTAGAACGGTTGCAGCAGGCGCGGGCCCACGCGGCCCTGCATGCGGGCCGAAAGTTTGCGGTCAACGCCGTCGATCAAACCGCCCACAAGCGGCGCAATCAGGGCAAACGCCACGGTACCAATAAATATGCCCACGACGCCCGAACCTTCAAAATACTTACCGCGCAGCACCGAGGGCGCGCTCATGGCAAGTCTCTCGGGCCCGATCCACGCGCAGCACAGCAGCGCAAACAAGATAATGCTGCAGCACACGACGCTGCCCGCGGGGCCGATACGCTTCTCGCCAAGGGCGTCCTCCGAGTACCAATTGCGCTTTTCGGCCTTCACCTCGTGACCCATCGAGCCACGGAAATGGCGGTAATTGTCGGTCCCCACGCCCGAAAGATATACGTTTACGTGCGGCTTGTTGCTCACACGGAATGAAGTCAGCAGCACCACGGCAATAAACGCCACGATAACCACCATCAGATACATGGCATCCTTGCCAATAACGTACGGCACGCGGCCAAACACCATGGCCAAGTAAGGCGACACCAGACCGCTCGAGATAACCGGGAACGCCACGCAACACAGAATCAGCAGCGCGGCGATGGTGTTGAGCGCCATCCATTCGGTCTTATGGACATTGACCTCAACGTTTTGAGCCGTGGGGTCGACGCCCGAAAGCTTGGCAAGCCACTTGCCCCAGAAGAAGAACGTCGCGGCAGAGCCAAAAGCAAGCACCATGATCATGAGCACGTTGCCGGTCTGCGCAAACGCCACCAGGGCGCCCCACTTGGAAACGAGCATGCCAAACGGCGCCACAAACATACCCATGATGCCCAGCATCATCAGACGCGTCAGGTGCGGCATGCGGCTGAACATACCGTCCATGTCCTCAATGTTACGGCTGCCGATATGATGCTCGGCGGTGCCCACGCACAGGAACAGCAGCGACTTGGCCACCGTATGGAACAGGATCAGGAAGATGGCCGCCCATACGGCCTCGGGCGCGCCGACACCCAAGCAGGCACTGATGAGGCCCAAGTTGGAAATGGTGGAGTACGCGAGCACGCGTTTGGCGTTGCTCTGCGAGATGGCCATGAGGGCAGCGAGCAAAAACGTGATGGCGCCCACACTCGTAACCATAAAGCCGGTCACGGGATAGATGGCATAGAGCGGGCTCAGCTTGACCATCAGGAACACGCCGGCTTTGACCATGGTTGACGAGTGCAGCAGGGCGCTCGTGGGCGTGGGGGCAACCATGGCGCCGAGCAGCCAGGTGTGGAACGGCATCTGTGCGGCCTTGGTGAGTGCGGCGAGCGACAGCAGAACGACCGGCATCACCAGCAGCGCAGATTGCGCGGTACCAGCGCCGGCAAGATCGATCATGCCCGAGATGGTCAGCGGCATGCCGCTAACGTGCAGGTACATGAGTCCGGCCAAAAACGCGATGCCGCCCAGCATGTTGAGGATGATCTGGGTAAAGGCGTTTTTAATGGCCTCGGGCGTGCGCGTGTAGCCAATCATAAGGAACGAGCACACGGTGGTGATTTCCCAACCGCAGAACAGCCACTCAAGGTTGTCGCTCGTCACGATGACGAACATGGCCGAGAGGAACAGGAACATGAGCGCCAGGAACTGCGGGCGACGGTCGGGCGCAGTCTGCCCGCGCAGTGCGGCCTCGTGCTCGTCGTGGGCCTGGAAGTCCTTCATGTAGCCCAAGGCGTACACGCAGATCAGGCTGCCGACGATGCCAACGGCGAGGACCATGATCACGCTCATGTAATCCAGGTAGAGCGGCGTGGCCGTAACGACTTCGACCGCGGGCAGCGTCATGGCCGCAAAGGCGACCGAACCCACCAGCTGGACGATGCCGAGCACACCGGTAAGCACACTCTTATATTTATGCGCGTTGTACAGGATGACGGCGCACAGGATCACGTCGATGACGGAGCTGATGATCGAGAGCACGTGCGAGGTGCCGGGGGCAACCTCAAAGCTCTGCGGACCCGTGCCAAAAAATAAGACGGCAACTACAACCGTTGTCGCCATAATGACGCCGGAGCCTACAAGCCCTACCGCATCGCGAGCACGGTCACCGCGCGCAAGCAGCATGCCCAGCGCCGGTACCAGCGGAAACAGGGTAAGGAAATACAGTAGCGTCATACCATCACTCCCCCATGCAAAAACGCTATACATGCATTACGTTATAACGCTAATTTGAGCACCTGAAGGCGGGCTTTCGGCCAACTGTGGAACTTTAGACGTGCGAGGTAAGAAGCCTGTCCGTATTGAAGCAATATGGCGGGCCCCGTCGCGGCAGTGCAGGGCGCGCCCCATTACATGACAACCTCCTCTGCTCCGAAAGAGCCTTTAGAGGGGCATCGCGATAGAAAAAATGCACCCCGTAGGCGCACGTTTTCGCTACTCCGCTTTCTTGGCGCGTGGTTTACGACCGCGCGGCTTATCAACCAGCGCTGCCTCGCCGCCGTCGCGATACTGGCGGCACCAGGCCTTAACCGAAGACTCGCTGGGAATCTGGTGTTTGATCATGGCCTCGCGAACCGTCAGGCCGTTTTCCAGGCGATCCTTAACTACGGCGAGCTTAACCTCGTACGAATACGTGTGATGGTGAGTGCCCGCGTTGAGCACGGCATCGGCACCGCCCACGGCATATGCGCGGGCCCACTGACGAGCCGTTGCCTGGGGAATGCCAAGCTCCGCGGCGAGGGCGCGATGACCGACCCCCTCTTGGAGGACCTCGACGGCGCGCTGCCTAACCTCGGGCGCATGCGTACGAGTCCTAGTTGCTTCTGACATACCTGCCACTTCTTAGCCTTAACCGTTAATCTGCTTTCTTACGTGCATGTTAGATAGTAGCATTTTGCTGTTCGCGCGTAGCAGTTAATTGAAAATAGCAACGGCGGCATCTGGGCATTTGCCATTTATTTGCGACATTTCTTTACGTTCTATTTACGCAGCTAGTTAGCTCGCAGCTCATTGAGCGTGTTTTACCAACCAGATTGGTATCTTTTTGTTTCGCTTGGTATGGTTTGCGTAATTATTAACCCCTCCTAGCCCCTAAGTTAACGCGGCAGGCCTTCCGTTTACTCTCCAGCTTTCCACTTAACTTTCCAGCTTTCCACCCTAGGTGTTAAGTTAAGTGGAAAGCTGGAAAGATGCTGGGATGTCGGGAAAGCTAAAACGCCTTTCTCCAGCGGCAGCTGGACAGTTAGTTCAGATTCGTATTTTTTGACAGCACCGAAACTCTATTCTGGCCCCCTGAGAAGCCCCGTTGGCGGCTCACTAAATACAAATAGAGCTCATATCGGCCAGCTAACCATAGTTCTGGACTGTTTTTTGCCCCAAAACGAGCGCCGGATGCGCCTTCTGCGGTCTGGAATTATACGTATCTGAACTAACTGTCCAGCGGAGTCCAAGACTGGAATCGCGCAGACTAGGGGGGGGCAACTGGGTGGTTGCCGCCCCCCTTTGCGAAGCTAGTCGGCTTCGGAATCAGTGATCGATGCCGTTGAGGTTCACCCTCGTGAGCGTATAGGTCACATAGTCGGGCGATTGAGGCGTTGCGCTCGCCATGTCACCCTTAACCAGGCTCGCTGTCATCACCAAGCGATAGTTCGCGTAGAACCGACTCGGCTCAACCTGCATTTTGACCGTAACAGTAAAGGGCAGGCTAAACGTAGTGCCAGCGTTCTGCGTTTTGAATTTGCCATTCTCCTTCGTGTCGGTGAAGGTAATCGCATTGCCCTCAGCTTTAACCTCGGCAAGTTCACTCGCCCCCGTTACGTAGTTGGAAATGCCATCCGTTACGTTCTCATACAAACCATCGGTCCCGCTGCGGACGCACCCGATCACGCCGCCAAAAAACGCGCCCGGCACGCCAGAGGCGTCTTTATTCTTATGTGCAATAGAGGCCGCCTTGCCCGAGTATTCAATGTTCAGATTACTCACAACGCTACCGTTGCTATACGGGATCAACCCAGAAAGCGCACCTGTGTCCTTGGAGTTGCGGATCTTGATAGTCGCCTGCGTAGCTGCATGCGACGAGCCCCTCAGATTACCAACGATAACGCCACGGAACGGGCAACCTTTATTACCCAAGCCCTGAAAAACGGCAGCGTCCAGCTCAAGCGTGTCAATGCTTTCCCCCTTGTCGTTCTCCGGCTCGATGCTGTAGTAGGCACTCTGGAGATAGCTATGCATCGTCGCGTCGTCAAGCGTATCTTTGGGGTCGGTTTTGTTAGGCTCGACCCGTCTCTCCCATGTTTTGCTCGCCTGCTTGTAGACGTACGTCACTTCATTCCTAGCATCCGCTGGGCACGGTCGAGCTCGTCGCTGCTGGGCGTACTCATGTAGCCCGTGAGCAGGTCGCTCGCAAACAGGCTCTGAGCGGTACCCGTCGCGGCGACGGACTTAAGAGATCCGTTGGCGATGTAGGCGGAATAGGTAAAGTAACCACCCATCACGAGCGCCACGGCGCAAACAAGTGCGATTGCCGCCACAACCAGCTTGTTCTTGACTAGGCTTTTGCTTTTTGCCAGCTGCTCGCGCTCGGCATCCTGCTGCTTCTCCTGCTTCTCCATGTGCGCCCCCTCTCCTACTTACCGCTCGTGTTGCGCGCGATCAGGTAGATCACATCGGTCTCTTTGGCGCTCTCATCCCACGAAAGCTCGATGATAAAGTTGAGCATGTCCTTGCCATTCGAGCCGTCGAGTGTCTTGGCGTTGAGTTCGCTTTTGCTGAACACCTTGAAACGGTAGAGCGGGCGCGCGTTGCGCTGGACGTTTTGATAGTCCTTGAATGTAGGGTCGCTTGCGCCCTCGCCCGGCACGGCTGCCAGGCCGTCGCCCGGGTCGTTGATGGGCGTGAAGCTCTTCAGCAGATCCGTTTCAGACATTTTCCAGCTATAGGGCTTGCCACCCGCAGTGCCGTTCACGTCGGGAGTATCACCTAGGCCCGGATTCTCGGCTTTATACAGCTCGATAGTGAGACCTTTAATATTGGTCGTATTCGCAAGCTGCAGCTCAAACCCATCGCCGCCCGTCTGCACGCAAAACGGGCGCTTGAGCGTCACCGTGTTGCCGGTCTTGGTATCGCCGTATTCGGGGTTGTAACTCAGGTCGATCTGCTCGGCGGCCGTAGCGTTGGGGCCCAGCACCTTGAGCTCTGCCGGCTCCTTGATCTTGCCGACGGTGGAGCCGCGATTGGCATCGACAAACCATCCGAGCGTCAACCCCAGCAACACGAGAAGCACGGCCAGCAGACCCATGATGGCCAGGGATTCGCGACGATGATTGCTGGTCCACGTCTTGATGCGCTCGATGCGGCCAACCGGACGCGCTTCGCCGTGCGAGCCGAACCCGTTGCCGCCGGGGTTTGCCGCTCCTTCGTTGTGTTTGATATCGCCCTGCTCGCGGGCATTAAGCTGCTCGTCCATTTATTTATCCGCCTCCTTGGCGGTAAAGCGCACGCGAATGTACTTGATGTTCTTGCCGATAACCTCGTCGGCGTTGTTGTAGTAGCTGGCGCAGGTTTCCACATCCGCAGCGAACATGCCGGCTCCGACAGGCGGAACCGCACTAGGCGCCTGACCTGGCACACTCGTGCTATCGGCGCGGAAATGGCGCGCGTGGTTACTGTTGATGTCGCCGACGAAGGCTGCGTATCCCGCGGCGGGGTCCGTGCTCGCAAAAAGGTTGCCGCCGTAGCCGGCGTTGCCCGTGCGAACGTAGCTCTTAAACTGCTCCGGCCAAATCCAGTAGAGGGTTTTGGGTACGGTTTTGGTCGTATTGTTTGAGCCCTCAGCGCGAAAGCTCCTCGCCGGAATGGCAAAGCTCTGCGTGATGACGGTAACGCTGGCTCCGTCCTGGGTCACCGTGGTTGTCGTGGGAACCAGCGGATTGGAGTAAAAGCCAGAGGTGTCTTTGCCCTAGAAAACCAGGATATGACCGCGCACCAAATCTTTAAGCGAGTTGATGATCTCTTCGTTTTTCGATGCGTCCGCGGCGGTGCCCGTACCCGCAGCGCTCGTCTGGACAGAAATCTCCTAGGTCATCTCCGCCGTGATATCGTGCAGGTCGTTGCAGAGCGGCTTGACGTTGAGCTGGAGCTGGCCCGCCGATCCCGGAGAGAGACTGCCATCGGCACTCGTGTTATTGAGGTTGAAAAAATTGTTCACGGCAAGGCTTGGACTGTCCGATGCGCAGTTGTCCTGGGCGTCGTACTTGCCCGCCGTGCCGTCCTGCGTTCCCAAGAGCACAAACCGCGGGCCCTTCGCCGCGATCGTGCTTCCCGTGGCGCTCACTCGGTTATTCGCGGCAAACTAGGCCAGGCATGCAAAGATGGCAACGATGGCGGCCAGCACAAACAGACCGCTCACCAGGAAATCCTTCCAGAAATCCTTGAGGGTTCGCACATGCTCGTCGGCAGCTTGGCGGTACTCGGCCGCCGTCTTGTGCTGCTGGAGCTCGCTATGTCGGTCCATGCCACTCATCGTTTACGTTTGCCCTGCTAGTGGGCATGCCATCCTTTCCGCTTGGTCGTGCTCAATCCATTGCTCGTAGGCATAGAATTCAGGCAGAATACAACACCATACGATAAGGGAAAAGAATAGCATTGACCTGCGGTTTGCTCCACAACACAAGCCTTAATGATGTCTTAAAAGTCGAGCCCTTGGTGCAAAGTAACCTGACCCCCTTGCACCAATCCGTAGCACCGGGCAGCGGACGCACGACGTACCGCCCCCTTAACACCCCAACGCGCGCACGGGTATCACGTAGATACCGTTCTCGACCTCGCGGGCGTACTCACCCACCCCCACAATCACGGCCATAAACTCCGGTTCGCGTGTGCGTGAACGAGGATTTCCACAGACCTTCTTGCGAACGCGCTTGAGGCTCTCGACGCCGGCGCTCGCCTTATCTTCGCTCACCTTAATCTCAAAGGCGGCCCACCGTCCATCGGCTAGCTGCACGATGGCATCGCATTCAAGGCCCGAATCGTCGCGATAATAGCGCACGGGCGTACTATCCAGCAGGTCGAGCGACCGCGCGTAGACCGAAAGGTCGCGTATGACCATATTCTCAAACACCAGACCAAATGTCTGCCAGTCGGCAAGCAGTGCCTGCAAGGACATGCCCAGCAAGGCGCAAGCAAGGCTTGGATCTGCCAGATAGCGCTTGGGTTTGACGGTAAAGCGTCGTTTGTCGCGCGCGGCGGGAACCCAACCGGGGACCTCCTCGAGAATGAACATGCCTTTGAGGGCATCCAGGTACCTACGCACCTTGGTCTCGTCGGCAAACGCTGCGGGTTCCTCCTCGGCACCGAACATATCCATAAGAATCGTTTTATACGTGGTCGCCCGTCCCAGATTGCGCGCGATCGATGCGGAGACTCGACGAGCAATATCGGGGTCGAGACCAACCGCCGGGAAGCTGCTCGAAAACGTGGTGTTGAGATATTCGCGGGCGATGAGCTGGGCGTCGGCCGAAACCATATCGATCGCCTCGGGCCAGCCGCCGCGGCAAGCGGCTTCGACAAGCCCCGGCGTATCGCCATCGCACCGGCAGGGCTCAAAACGATGCTCAAACAAGCCCGCCAGGCTCACCTTGCCGTTAGACTCACCTGTCTCGACAAGCGTCATGGGGTGCATGCGGACGCGGCCGATGCGGCCGGCTCCACTATGCGCTGGCGCCTCCGCCTTTGAGCCAAACGCAGGTGTGGCGGAACCCGTGAGGATATAGGCGCCGCGCGTGCCCCGGGCACGGTCGGCCTCGTGTCTAACGTAGTCCCAAATCTGGGGAACGCGCTGCCACTCATCGATAATATGCGGACGGTCTCCCAGCAACATCATCGCCGGGTCGGCACGCGCGAGGTCGAGATTCTCGTCGATATACGAGACGGACGCCCCGTGCTCGAGCGCGGCCCACGTCTTGCCGCACCACTTGGTGCCTGCAATCTCGACCGCGCCAAAGACGCGAAGGTAGCGCTCGATTTGCGCATCCACGATACGTGGGATGTATCCGTCCCGATGTAGCCTCTCGCCTGCCATGAGCCACCCCCGCAGATTTCCAGTTCCTGCTTTCTGATTCTTCTATTCCACTGTAGCAAATTCGGATTTTCGGGTGGTTGCGATTCGGATTTTCGTGTTCATATAATTCGGATTTTCATGTTCTAAAGAGTCGGATTTTCTGGTGCATGAAATTCGGATTTTCTGAACCCACTGGTCAGGGGCGCCCTCATTGACAAAAAGGCGGGGAGCGCCGATACGGCACTCCCCGCCCACTCAATACGCGATAGCTTTCTTACTTAGAGCTCGTTGGCCGCGTGATACGCCGTGCGGATAGCGCTCGCAATGTCGGCGGTGCGCTCGCCCGAGCAGTCGCCCACGCAGGTCACGGGCACCGTCACGCCGTCCAGGTCAAACGCGTTGGCCTTGGAGCCCACGGCCATCACCACGTAATCGCAAGCAATCTTCACCGGCTCCTCGGCACCGTCCTCGGTGGTGCGAACGGCCTCCACGCCCTCGTCGGTAATGGCGGTCAGGCGGGTCTTAACATGCTGCTCAACGCCATGCTCGGCAAAGTCGCTCATAATCAGCGGCAGAATGGTCTCGGACTCGCCCGCGGCAATCTTGTCGAGCATCTCGACGATCGCCACCTCGCAGCCGTGCTGCAGCAGGTACTCGGCAGTCTCGGTGCCCACCAGGCCACCACCAATGACGGCGACGCGCCCGCTGAGCTCCACCTTGCCGGCCAGCACGTCCCAGCTCGAGACAACCTTCTCCGAATCGGCACCGGGTACGGGAATGACCACATCGTGCGCGCCCACGGCCACAATCGCGGCGTCGGCGGCGTTGAGGTCCGCGGGGCTAGCGGTGTGGTTGAGTTCAACCTTCACGCCCAGGCCGGGCAGAATCTTCTCGTAGTACTCGACCGAGCGCATGATCTCGTCCTTGCGCGGAGGCGCGGCCGCCAGCACAATCTGGCCGCCCAGATGGTCGCTCGCCTCGTAGACGGTCACGTCGTAGCCGCGCTTGGCCGCCACGCGCGCCGCCTCCAGGCCGGCAATACCGCCGCCCACCACGGCGATCTTCTTGTCGCCCTCGCCCGGCTTAATGGCGATGGTCGCCTCGTCGCCGTTCTCGGCATTGAGCACGCACGAGATGTATTTGCGGTTTTGGATCGCGTCGACGCAGCCCTTGTTGCAGTTGAGGCACTCGCGGATGGGCTCACCCGTAGCGGCCTTGAGCGCAATGTCGGGGTCGCACATGAGCGAGCGGCCGTACGCGACGATGTCGGCCGAGCCGTCTTCCAGGATCTTCTCGCCGGCCTCGACCGAAACAACGCGGCCGACGGTTGCCACCGGCACGGAGACCAGGGCCTTGACGCGCTCTGCCACGGGCAGCGTCCAGTTGTAGGGCATGGCGCCCATGGGCGGAATGGTGTCGCCCATGTTGCCGGTGTGGTTTGCCTGCGCCACCTGGATCATGTCGATGCCGGCGCCCTCGAGCAGCTTGGCGAACTCGCAGGCCTCGTCGGGCAGCAGGCCGCCCTTGCCGCGCGGCGTGCCGTCGGGGTTCTCCATGATCACGGGGAGCTTGTACTCCACCATCAGCTCCGGCGCGGCCTCCTTAATGGCGGCGACGACCTCGAGCGCGTAGCGGACGCGGTTCTCGAACGATCCGCCGTACTCGTCGGTGCGCTGGTTGAGGATAGCCGAGCACAGCGAACCCACCAGACGGTCGCCGTGGACCTCGATGGCGTCGATCCCGGCCTGCTGCGCGCGGGCGGCCGAAGCGGCGATGGCTTCCTTGATCTGGGTGAGCTGCTCCACACTCGCCTCGTTCACAAAGTGCTGCATGTCGTGGTGCAGCTTGGCGTAGGCCTGTTTGCGGATCTCGTTGGACTCGGCCATCTTGGCGGCAAAGGTCTCCTCGTCGCCGGCGGCCTTGGCCTCCTGCGCGGCCTTGGCGGCGGCCATTGAGCCCATGACCATGCGGCCGACGCCGGGGACGTCGTACTCGGGGTGGAACAGCTGCAGTGCGACCTTGGCACCGTGCTTGTGGACGGCGTCGGCCAGTGCCTTAAACGTGGGGATCTGAGCGTCGGTCGCCAGCTTGGGCGTGGGGCTTGCGGTCATAACGGGAGCGACGTCGCCGATGACGATGTAACTCACGCCGCCACGGGCCAGGCGCTCGTAAAAAGCCAGGCTGCGCTCGCCGATGGAACCGTCGCGCTCCTCGTAGCCGGTGGTAAGCGGCGGGAACATAATGCGGTTCTTGAGCTCAAGGGGGCCAACCGTAATGGGTTGAAGCAGCTTAGACGCAGGTGTGGTCATGGACATTCCTCTCTTGTAGGTGCGGCGGCGATGATGCCGCGTAGTTGTCTAGAGGATATGGCATGGGGGCACAACGGCACAACGAAAATCGGCGGATAGCAGGTAGCGACAGGTGGATGGGGCGAGACGACCCTTCGGTTTGTCTCGATCTGTAACAGTTACTCGGCAAAACCGGGTCTTACTGTTACAGATCAAGATATTCCTCTCGACCCATCCTCAACAATCTAGATCTGTAACATCTAGACCCACTTTTGGCCCCTACCCGTTACAGATCGAGACAAACCAATCTGGCCTGACGAAAGATCTAAATCTGTAACAGTTACTCGGCAAAATGGGCACCAGATGTTACAGATCGAGACAAACGGGACCCGCCTGCAAGAAAATCTCAATCTGTAACATCTACAGGCCAAAATCGGACCCATCTGTTACAAATCGAGACAGCCCCCGGCAGCACCGTCCCCGTTCGAGGAAACGACCGCCACACTCACCGTTTTAAACAACCTGACACCGCTCAGCCTGCGATAATTATTTGGTCACGCGTCGACTACGGCGAAGACGCGGCAGAAGGGACACCCATGCAACCGAGTACCACCGATACGTCCACCGCAAAGCAAGCGCTGCTCGAGGCGCTCTTGAGCGACGCAGGACTCAAGAACCTCACGCAAACAGCCTCTGCCGCTATGGACAACCCGGTGCTCGTCGTCGATCCCGTGTACCGCTATGCCGCCCGCGGCGGCTTTGAGCTCGACGATGACGACAACTCCCCCTTTGCAGCCATCACCCGCGCCGAGCTCTCCGAAGGCGACATGCTGCAGGACGAAGGCGTGCGCTACATCATCAAATGCGGCTTAGACGAGGAGATTGCCCGCTCGACAGGCCCGCTTACACGCTATAACGACATGTTCCGCCTCAACACCATGACCGATGCGATCAAGGTGCACGGCACGTGTCTGGGCCGGGCGATGATGATCGAACGCAATCACGCCTTTGGCGACAGCGATCGCGAGGTCTTTGAGTTCTTTGTCCGTCTGCTCGCGCAAGAGCTGCAGAAAGGCGGCTTTCTTTCGTTGGGCGGCCCGCAACAGGGGCCATATTTTCTCTCGCGCCTCCTGGACGACGAAATCCCCAACCCCATCACCTGCACACGCAAAATGCAGCTCGTCGGCTTTACCCCGCTCCCCTCGCTCTACGTCGTATGCCTGCTCAAAAAAGACTCCCAGCTCGAGGCGCGCGAGGCGGAGAGCATCCGAGGGCAATTGCAGCCGCTGCTGCACCATAGCCTTATCACCATGTACGAGGGCGAGCTCGTGGCGCTGGTAAGCCGTCCGCCCTCCACGCAGCTGCCCGCCAACGACGAGGCGATCCTTGCCCGCGTTGCCGCCGCGAATAATTTGTTCATTGGCATCAGCAACGAGTTTTCCCAGGCAACAGATGTGCGTGCACACCTCAATCAGGCACGCGCCGCCATTCGCTACGGCTCGACCTTTACCAAAATCCTCGAAGACACCCATGTGTATCGCTATTGCGAATACACCTACATGGAAATGCTCGATATCTGCAATGACCACATCAACCTTATGAACTACTGCCATCCGGCAATCTGGGCACTTTGGAAGCATGACCAGTCGCACGATTCCGAGCTGGTCGAGACGCTCTTTGCCTTTATGCAACACAGCTGCAACACGGCGCGTACCGCCGCGATCTTATCGCTTCACAAAAACACGCTGCTCTATCGCCTAAACCGCATCAAGGAAATCACCGGCAACGACCTGGCATCGGGAGAGGACCTCTTTTTGTTCCACCTCTCGATTCGCGCCCTAATCTACCTTGGCTTTCTTGAGCCGAGGATTAAGCCCCGCACCAGCGCCGACCTGCACTGTCGCAAATTAGCCGAGCGGGGCTTAAACAAAACTAGTCGCGCTTAATCTCCAGCGTGGGGAACGTCATCTTGGCGTACTTATCCATCAGCGGCTTGACCTCGTCCATGTGGGCAAAGAACTCGTCGCGGGTCTTGTTGATCTCGTTGAGGTGCTCGGCGCGCGCATGGTCGTCATTGCGGTCGCGGATCAGACCGTTCTCGGCAATCTTGAGCTTGGGACGCCCGGTGCGCTCGTCGGTCACGATATCGCCACCGGCACCGCAGACCGCGCACTCCCACGGGAACTCGACCCCATCCCAATGCTTGTCGCCGGGGTACACCAGGGAGCTGTGGCAGTTGGGGCACACGCCGTCATCCGGATCGCCCAGCCAGCAGCGCTCGTCAACCGGTGTGCGAATGGCCTTGACGATGTTCTCGCCCATTTTGTGGGCGCGGGCAATCTGTCCGCCCCACTCCACGTCGTCTCCCCACACAAAGGTATTGCCCGGGCGACCATCACGTTGCGCCATATAGCGATCGACGACAGTCATCGACATGGTAAACATAGTCGCCTGCAGGCTCTCGAGCGCCAGGGACTGCCAATCGTGCATGGAGCCGCCAACGGAAATAAGGCCGGCAACGGTATGCGGATTCTCCTTTACGGCACCGATGGCAAGCAAGAACGAAAGCTCGTATGCCAAGAAGCGCTGGGCAAAGCGGGTGTACACCGAGCTGGGCGTAAGGTCGTAGGTCGGAACCGAGAAGATCACGCCCTGGCAGGTTTGCAACTCGCGAATAATCGCATCTACATCGTCTTTGTTTTTAAGGACGCAGCCGTGGTATTCCTTTTGCAGGCCGGCGCCCATCTTTCCCATCTGCATGGTGCAGCCCTCGCAACCGGTGCAGGGCAAGATGTTGTAGTCGAACAAATTGATCAGCTCGACCTCGCCGCCCGCCTCGCGCACCGCGCAAAGGGCCTCTTTGGCCAAAGCCTCGCCGTTGCCACCGTGCCTGCCGGCACAAATCGCCATCACTTTAAACGACATGGTCGCTCCTCTCCAGAGCATTTTGGACACGGATTCTGCCCGTGTGTACTTCGCAAAAAGCGTACGGCAGACGCAAAACGCGTTCACCGTCCAGGCAACCAAGGCCCGCTCGGTATTTGCGGAATACCTCGTGCAGATAAACAAAGGCCCCTCCCGCATGCCTACAAGGGGCAAAACGAGAGGGGGATCGCGCTATTTGCGCTTAAAGGGAATGGGTTTGGGCGGGCACTTGGGCTTCACGGCACCGGCAGTAACGATCGCGCCATTGTCGCAGATATCCAGACAAGCGCCGCACTGGGTGCAGGCCTTTTGGTCAATCACATGGATGAACCGCGGCCTTCCCAGAATCGCGTCCTCCTCGCAAACGTCCGAATCGACGCACTTGTTGCAGGCCTGGCATTTGGAAGCCAAGATATGGAAGGTCAAGAATGCCTGGCATTCCCCTGCGGCACAGACCTTCTTGGTGGTGTGCTGCATAATCTCGCCCTCGAACAGGTCGAGGAACGATTGCACCGTGCGCGCCAGCACGCGACCTTGCTCGCACAGACACTGCGCCTGCATCACGGGGCAAAGGTCGCGAAGAAGCGCCAAGTCGGTCGGCTTACCCTTCTTGCGGCAGATATCGGCAAGAATCGTCGCAATCTGATGAGAGCCCTCGTAGCCAAAGACACAGCGTCCGCAGCTCTCGTGACGGTACAGCGTGCAAATGTCCAAAAGCGCCTTTGCCATGCAGTTTTTGGAGGTATAGACGCGCACGTAGTCGCTGCATAGCTCAATCTTTGAGGTGTCGTCGGGCCTCAGCAGCAGACCGCTGGGATAGCCAATCCCCACCGCTTTGGCGTCATCGGCGCCCGCCGCGGCAACCAGGGATTCCGCACTCACGACGCGGTCGACCTCAACGGGCTCATCGGCCCCGTCAAACCACACCCAGCGCTTTCCTTCGGCAGCAAGTAACTCCGATCCGTTCAGGCATCGGTCGGCGCCATCGCCCTCGCAGCAAGATGGGAGAGGCTTTTCGCCGTCGAGCATCTTGGCCGCGGCCGAACCGTTGGCATAGACAAAGCCCCGGCTCGGGTCGCACTCAATCACGCGGCAGGACTCGCCCAACGCATCCGCGAGCGTGGCAGAGACCTCGTCGCCCGCCGGCATCAAAACCGCCTGGGCGCCAGCCTCTGCAATTTTTTCCGCAGCGGCCGCCACGTCCTTCTTAAGGAGCCAGAGCGCCACGGGCGCCTGTCGATGCACAGGCATAAAGTTGATGATCGTCATGGGTTATCGCTCCTTTCCTAGTACTCGTTCCACAGGCGCGGCGTGCTGATCGTTAGGCGCAAATCGCATTGCAAGCAGCGGCTCGCCTCGCACGTAGCCTCATGGTCGGTATAGGGGCACTCAAACGTATCGAAGTTGTCCTTACGCGTCTGGGCATCGACAAATTGAGGCTGCACGGCATCGTCGTAGAAGCCCTCGGGGGCATGCCCGATCCACTGCTCGGGAGCATCATGCTCGGTCAGCTCCTCGTCGATGTCGCCATCGCCACCCAAAGCGCGGTCGATGGCCGAGGCACACGTGCGTCCCGCAGCGATTGCCGCGATCACCGATTTGGTACCCGTCACGCAGTCGCCCGCTGACCAAACGCCTTCAACGCTCGTCTTGCCCTCGGCATCGGCCACGATGTACGGACCGTGCGTAAGCTCCAGGCCCATCTGAGCCGTGCCCTCGGGCTTTTGGCCCACGGCAAAGATCACGCAGTCGGCATCGATGGTCTTCTCGCCGCCGTCGAGCAGTTCGGTGACGGCGCGGTGGTTCTCGTCAAAGTAGAACCGCTCGATCTTGTGGATTGTCATGGAACCGACCTTGGCCGAACCGTCCTCGGTCTCGTTAATGCTGGTAAAGGCATAGGCATCGTGCAGGACCACGCCTTCCTCGGCAGCCTCGGCACGCTCCTCGGGCGTCGAGGTCATCGCGTCTTGGGCCTCAAGGCAGGCGACATCGACCGAGGCGGCACCCAGACGCACGGCGGTGCGGGCGCAGTCGTACGCCACGTTGCCGCCGCCAAGCACCACAACGCGCTTGCCCGTCAGGTCCGGGGCATCGCCCGTGCGGGCAGCCTTCAAAAAATCGGTGTTGCGCAGCACGCCTTCGAAGTCGTGACCGGGCATGGGGAGTACCGTTCCGTCGTGGGTACCCACCGCAACCAGCACGGCATCGAAGCCCTGGTCAAGAAGGGCTTTGGGCTCGGCGATGCGCTCGCCACAGCGCAGCTCAATGCGCGGCTCGGCGTCATCACCCTGGGCAATCTCCAAAATCGTCGCGACCTCGGCGTCAACCGTGGCATCGGGCAGGCGATACGCCGGAATGCCATAGCGCATCTGGCCGCCGACCTTCTCGTTGGCCTCGAACACCACGACCTTGTGGCCCTTCTCGGCGCAATAGAGCGCGGCGGTCAAGCCGGCGGGACCGGCACCCACAACGGCGACGCGCTTACCGCTCAACGGCTCATGGCGCACGTTGGCCTTCCAGTCGCCCGTATCGCGCACGGCCGCGGCGCGCTTAAGTCGGCAGACCGAAACCGGCGTGCCGTTGAGCTCGTTGCGCTTGCAGGCGTCCTGGCAGCTATGAACGCAAATGTCGCCCAGGCTCTCGGGGAACGGGACCTTCTCGCGCACCACCGCGGCAGCGCGGGTGTACTCACCGTTGCGAATATGCCGCAGGTAGCGCGGGATATCCACATGGGCGGGACAGCCCGAGCGACAGGGGACCACGTTGTCGGCATACGACTTGTTCTCATCGAACATATTGAGCGTGTCGACGATCGAGCCCGTGGGACACACTTCGATACAGGCGCCGCAAAAACGGCATCCGGCCTCTTGCAGGCTCACGCTGCCGTCCGTACCAATGCGAATGCCGTCCTCGGTACGCTGATAGTCCAAAACGCCGGCGCCGCGCAGCTCACGGCAGGCACGTACGCAGCGACCGCACCGGATGCAGCGGGTGAACATATGGGTGATCAGCGGGTTCGATTCGTCCGTGGCGACCGGACGGCTCTTGGTGCGCCAGCGCGCCGGCGAAACTCCCATGTACTGATACATAGACTGCAGCTCGCACTTGCCGTACTTGGGGCAGCCGGTGCAATCGGCGGGATGCGTGGCCAGGATCAGTTCCATCGCCAGCTTGCGCACGCGCTCGGCCTGCTCACCCGTCGTGTTTACGACCATTCCCTCGGCAACCGACGTCTTGCAGGCACACACCGGCTCGTCTTGGCCTTCGATTTCGACCATGCACAGACGACACCCGCCAACGGCCTCAAGATCGGGATGTTTGCACAGATGCGGAATGTAGATGCCAGCATCGAGCGCGGCCTCCAGGACATTCTGCCCCTCGCGCGCCTCGACCTCGGCTCCATTAATCGTTAGCTTCATTCGTTCCCCTCAAAACGTCGCTTTTGTCCAGAAAGGCGCCCGGGACCAAAGTGATCCCGAGCGCCTCGCGTGTAGGGCAAATCCCCGCCTGCACCCAACGCGTGGGTGTCTGCAGACGCGAATAGCTACGGTGTTACGACCACTCCTCGTCGCCAGCGTCCTCAAAGAGGGCTGCGGCGGCGTTTTCACCGGCGATGCGACCCGAGTTAAGGCAGAAGCCCATGGTGTTACCAGGAATGCAGTAGTTATAGGAGTCGCCATAGATGGTGCAGGCATCGGTGCCAACGCAGTACAGACCAGGGATGACCTCGTAGTCGTCGGTCATGACCTCCATCTTGTGGTTGATGAGCACGCCGCCCAGGGTGCCGTAGGCGCCACAGTACTGCTTGCAGCAATAGAAGGGGCCCTTCTCGAGCGGCTTCATAAACTCGCGCTCTTTCTCAAAGATGTCGTCCCAGCCGTTGTCGCACATCTCGTTGTACTCGTCGACGTTGGCGAGCAGGCCCTCCACGTCGATACCCGCCTTCTCGGCAAGCTCCTCCAGCGTATCGGCCTGGCAGATCGCCGGATAGCCAGCCTCCAGGTCGCGGTTCCACTGCTCCTCAAAGCCGTCGTACAGGTCGTGCGGATGAACGTGGCTGACGATATCCGGACCATCCTTCTTCCAGTGCTTGAGCATACGGGAATCAAAGATGGCATAGGCGACCTTGCCGGGAAGATGGTTGATGGCGTTGCCGACAAAGGTGGTGTTGAAAATCTCGTCCTCCGGCATAAAGCGCTCGCCCAGGCGGTTGCACCAGTAGCACGGCTGACGGAATGCGCCCTCGACATAGAAGTGGTTCATGTTGTCGGGGATCTGATACATGAGCTCCATGGTCACCGGGGTGTGGCCGCCGCCGACCTCGTGGCACATGTTGATGCCGTCGCCGTCCATGCCCGGAATGGCAAACGAGAACAGGTCGGTACCCCACTCAAAGTCGAGCTTTTCCTTGATGAGCTTGGCGTTGTGGCCAAAACCGCCCGTGGCGACAATCGCGGACTTGCACGAGATCTGGTACTCCTCGCCGTCCTTGTCCTTGGCGGTCACGCCGCAAATGGCGCCATCCTCATCCTTGATAAGGCCGGTGCCCGGGCACTCAAACATAAACTCGACACCCAGGTCCTGAGCGCGCTCGGTCATGCGTTTGGTCATCGTGGTGGCCGCGCGAGGACCGGGCTCGGAGCCGTCCTCGGGCTGCACGACATGCCAGGTGTACTCGCCGTCGGAATAGGCGCGCGTGCGCTCGCGAGCGCGGAATGCCGGACGCACAGAGTTAAACTCCACGCCCATGTCCTGCAGCCATGCAATGGTGTCGCCCGACTTAAAGTAGTAGTCGCGCACCAGGCGAGCATCGACCTGGTAATGGGTGTAGAACATATGGCGACGGAAGAGCTCGCCAGGCGTGACCTCGATCATCGAGGCCTTCTGAAGCGGAGAGCCAGCTGCGGCAGGCCCCATGCCCATGTTGGCGGCGCCACCGGTAATGGGGGCCTTCTCCAGGGCAATGACGCGAGCGCCCGCCTCGGCTGCAGCGACCGCTGCGGCAAGACCACTCAGACCCGCGGCGACGACAACGACGTCGGTCTCTAACTGTTTCATGCGAATCCTCCTTTATAGGGCTCTTGGACGAGCCCGGGCTTCATGCGAATTGCATGCGTATCGACAGCCATACTTTCGCTCGAAAACAGCCTCAAAACCATGTGCAGGCGCACCGATGTTTGCCCATAGCATCCACGGGCTTTGTGCAGATGAACCATGCGCTTGGGCAACGTTTTCGAGCGCATGGTCTTGGCGCCATACGCACAAAGGGGGCGGTGTGCCTTATGGCACCCGCCCCCTGATAATCGAGTTTTCTTATTTATGATTCTGCTGCGCCTCGAGAACAGCGAGCGGCGTAAGCGCCTGAATAGTGCGCTCTTTTCCAAAGATCGCCGAGCACACGAGCGTTCCCGACATGACCAGGCAAACCGCGAGCGCGATTCCAAAGGCCCAGAACGCAAAGAGGTGGCCAAAGTTGATCGGCTGCTGCAGCATAAACGTGAAGAACGACGTGGCAAGACCCATAAAGACGCAGGGCACATTGGAGCAGATCTTGCCTTCGAGCAGGTTCTCGTGAGTCGTCAGGATACAAAAGATAACGAGGATGGTCGGAACGATATTGCTCATAACCATGTTGTCGGCGCCAAAGGCCGAGACGAATACGCCCATGACCAGCGAATTGATCACACACCAAACCTCACCGACGGCATAGCTCACCAGCATCTCGGGGATCTTCTTAAAATCGGCCCCAAAGGCAAAAAACATCAGCAACGGCAAAAAGCACATCCAGGTGTACTGCCCATACCCAAACACCCCCATCAGCTGCATAAGGAGTGTGAGCACAACGGCACCAGTGGCGGCCTGAACAAGCTTGATGGTTTTACGGCCCTTCATCGAGATCCCTCTCTTCAAAAGAAATTTGCGGTGTTGTCGATACGCACGCAAATAACCGCTCCTAAATCATAAAAGGGAAATCGCTGGGCGTTTGCGCTAATCTATGCATTACGTGATAAGAAAATCTAATGTACGGAGAACCATGCGCATCAAACAGCTGGAGTACTTTATAGCCGTGGCAGAGGCACGCTCTTTTTCGAAGGTCGCCAGGGAGTTCTTTGTTTCGCAGGCAACGGTTTCAAACCAGATAGCGGCGCTCGAGCGCATCGTGGGAAAGCAGCTGTTCGAGCGCGATAACCATCACGTTGAGCTTACGATGGCGGGAGCCCTGTTCCTCGATGACGCCCGTGCAATTGTCGGGCGAACTGCCGAGGCCGTAAGACGCGCGCGGACGGCAGACGACATGCCCGAAGGCGAGCTCAAGGTTGGCTACATAAAGGGATACGAGCGGACCGATCTTGCCGACATGCTGTTTGGGTTTCACCAATGCTACCCCAACGTGCGACTGAGCTTTATGCGCGACAACGTCTCGGAGCTCTACGACGCCCTGCGCCGAGAAGATATCGACGTGTGTATCAACCTGCTCTACAACGAATACCGCATGTCCGATATGCAATGGCAGGTCTTGAGGTCCTATCCGCTGCACGCCGTGGTACCGCTCGATCACCCGCTCGCCCATCGGCAATCGATTCGCATCGAAGACCTTAAGGGGTATCCGATTGTCGATGCCACGCGCGGAGCCAGCGGATACGGCGAATCGGAGGCGATTGCGGCCACGCTTGCCAAAATAGAAGAGCGCCCCAAGATTGCCTATGTGTCCGAGGACGTCGAGACAAGCGTGCTGTGCGTCGCCGCGGGCCTGGGCTACGCGCTGCTGCCAGGGTATCTAACGCAGACCTTTCCCACCAACGGCAAAGTCGTTGCGATTCCCATAGAAGGCAAATCGGCCGAAATGACAATTGCCGCCGCCTGGCTACCACAGCGCAAGAACGACCTGCTCGATGTCTTCCTAGATGAGTTCCTGATTACCAACGACTAGAACCGCCCAGGCGGGAGGTCAGCGTCTCGATCTGTAACAGTTACTCGGCAAAATGGGCCCAAGATGTTACAGATTTAGACAAACCGTCCGGGCGGGGACTCAACATCTCGATCTGTAACATCTAGCCGTCCAAATGGGGTCTAGGTGTTACAGATCGAGATGTTGTTTGAGAGGCCGAGAATTGGACCGAAAACACGGTCCCGGAATAACAAAAAAGCTCGCCGGCTAGGCCGACGAGCTGCAAGTTCTTGGTCGCGGGGGCAGGATTTGAACCTACGACCTCCGGGTTATCAAACTATTTATGAGTGTACCGAGGTAACACGGACGATACTCTAAAAATACACAGGTAGAAGCAATAATATGTGTAACAGACGATACCGGACAAACACGGACGCAACCCGGCTTGCGAGACCAGTTTCGAGACCAGTTTGGTGAACTGGTCTCGCTCGAGTATCGTGCAGGTTACTGTGTGCCGGACAACGCCTCTGCGCCCTGCGCGGCGACGGCGGCGACGTCGAGCCCTGCCGTGTAATAGGTCTGGTTGGTCTCCTCGCTGTGGCCGAACAGCGCCGCGCGCACCTCGGGGAGCATGCCCTTGTCCCGCATGATGGTGTTGTTCGTCGCGCGCCACACGTGGCTCGACACCTCGCGCAGCAGTGGGATGTCGAGCGCGTCGGCCATCTCGTCGTAGAGCTGACGCACAGCCTTCTGCGCGTTCGAGGCATCCCACACGCGGTCGGGCTTGGCGGGCGCTCCGAACACGAGCACATCGACACCTTCGGGCAGCGAGCGGAGCCGCTCGCGGATGCGATCGGCGACGCGGGCGTCGAACACGGGCACCTCGCGGCCCTCATGGGTCTTGCTCACCTCGTCGCTCACCTCGACGGTGAGCCACCCCTCCCTTTCGTAGACGTGCCTGCGCGTGAGGCGGCGCACCTCGGCGATGCGCAGGCCGCACGCGGCTTGCAGCAGCGTCGCGTCGATGGCGAGCTTCCGCCGTGCCGTGCGTTGCTCGGCGGTGTAGTGGCCGCGCTTACCCCGCTCGCACGTGGGGTCGGCGGCGAGCAGCCACGTGATGACGGCAGCGCGCTCGTCGGCGGTGAGCACCTGTCCGCCCTTGGGCTTGTTCCCGAGGCGCACGGCAGGCAGGTCCTCCGCGTCGAACTGGCGCAGCGGGTTGACGTCGATGGCCCCCTCCTTGACGAGGCGGGTCATCACGTACTTGCTTACCACCTTGCGCGTCTGCTTGGCCGTGGTCGTGCCGTGCGCGAGGGCAATATCCTTGAACACGTCGTCGAGGGTCGCGGCGCGGGTCGCCGCCGCGATGGTGAGCCCCCGGCACTGCTGCCTGAATATGCCCAGTTCGGCGACGTAGCGCTCCTTGGTGCGCGGCCGGAGCGGTCGGCCCTTGTACGTCGCCTTGTCGAGTTGGGGGAGCGCCACCGTCGCGATGAACTCCTCCATCTTCCGCGAGGGTGACCACTCGCGCTCGGGGTGCTCCCACGCCTCCTGCACGCTCTTGGCCTTGGCCTTCGCCGCCTCGCGAAGGCGGGTCTCGCTCATGGTCGCGCTCTGCGTGGTGTACTTCTTGACGACACGGTTGCCCTCGTCGTCCACGAGACAGATGCGCCATTGGAGCTTGCGCAGCGTGACGTTGCCGTCCTTGTCACGGATGACCTGCATCTTTGCCGTCGCAATCGAGTTCTCGCCGGGTCCGAGCTTCTGCTGCGCTCCGTGTCGCCCACCTGCCATGATGCCTCCTTAGCGAGACCAACTTTTGAGCAATAAATATCATATAGTTCAAATTGACGCAAGGCGCCGAGCGTGGTACAGTGAGGGCGGTCACAGATTGCTTGACCCAGAGCGTTCGACCCATCCGGAAAACAAAGCGGGTCCTCGGACTCGATGGACAAGAACCGGCTAATAAGGCGCTCGGACATATTCTCGCTGGGCTGCCAGGTCGCCCGGTGTCAGACAGACACCGGAGATATGCGTCATGAACACCCAGCTCAAGCCCGTAAACAACACGTTCTCTATCCTAGATGGCATCGCCGTCCCGGCGAAGGCCGCCGCGCAGATGCTCGGCGTGAGCCCGCGCACGATGGCCAACTGGCGCGCGCAGGGCAAGGGACCCGACTTCGTGCGTCTCGGCGTGAGCCATTCCGCCGTGGTCTACCGGGTGCAGGACCTCGAGGATTGGCTCGCCGCGCACGTCGTGGACGCCAAGACCGGTAAGCCTGCGCCCAAAAAGCCGCGCAAGCGCGCCGTCAAGGCCCGCGCCTAGGCGGTGGTCTGCATGATTGACGACGAGAAGCGCCCGCCGGAGACGCCTTCGGAAACGGAAGGGGCCGCCCCCGCGTCGGCAAACGCGATTGGGACGGCCGCAAACCAAAACAGTGCTTCTACCTCGCATCGTATCACGAATTGGCGCGGCTTGAACCAGGACGTCGTGCTCACTCGCGCTCTTGACGGCTGCTGGCTCGGTAGCTTTGGCGCGATGCGGCCGACGCGGCAGGATTTGGACGCTGCGTCCAGCGGCCGGTTGCCCAATGGCGATCCTCTGCCACCCGTCGTGAACAAGTGGGAGGACGTCGCGGCCGTTCCGCAAGACATATGGCTCGCCCCCGACCAAGCATGGAGTGTCATTGCCGAGAATGTCGTGGCGATGGTGGACGTGACGCGTGCTTCCCGGCGCGATGTCGCCGCCCTGTTCGACTTCGCTTGCCACGGCTTCGCCACGGGGCCGCGCCTGTACATCCAAAAGCGGGTGGTGGACGATGGGTCCAGGGGCGAGTGCACCGTCGAGGAAGCCGTGTGGAAATCGGATGCGCGGTGGCAGGGTTACGCTGGCCGCGTCAACGGCGTAAGCGCAGCAGGTTCGCACCCGATTATCGACGGTGACCGGCCGGCCGTCGTCCAACCCGACCTCGATTCGCCCCACGGCTACACGAAGGACATGAAGATCAAGCGCGCCCCGGTCGCCGCGTGGGCCTACCTCTACGCGCGCTTCGATGCGGCTTACTACGAAGCCATCGGGCTCAATCAGGCGTTTATCGACGGGAATCTCTGCGAGTACCAGCAAGACTGCTGCACGACTGCGAACGCGCCGTATCGACAGCTCACGCCGCGCGAACAGATGGGGCAACTTCGTTGCTGGGGCAAGCACCTTGGCGAGCGGATGTTCAAGCGCTATCTCGATTATCTGCGCGATCTGCTGCCCGACGTGCAGAGCGAGGAGGCCATGGGGCCGGATGAGTGCCCCGTCTTCAACGGCGTGCTTGACCGCAGGACGCTCAAGGTGCGGCCCTACAACCCGGCGGACTATCGTCTTGCCAAGTACGCCGGCGTTCGTTTTGAGCTGGATGCGGACGGCAGCATCGTCGAGCCCGAGGAGCCGCGCATCAAGCGCGAGGGCAAGACGGATTGGACGCCGAGCGAGTGGTTCCATGACTGCATGCCTGATGAAAATGGCCGGCTCGCGTTGCTTGCGGTCGTTATTCTCATGCTGTTCTCGGCCATTGCGCTTGAGAAGGCAATCATGTTCTACGGCCTTGGGCGCAACGGCAAGGGCACGTTCCTTGCGATGCTGCGCGGTCTCGTCGGTCCCCGCGACTTCCAGAACCGCTATATCAGCCACGTGATGCTCGACAAGATGAACAACGAGTATTACGTCTCGCGGTTGCAGGGCAAACTTGCCAACCTCGTCGATGAGGTCAACTCAAACCAGCTTCTCAAGGATTTTGCCAACGGCAAGGCGGTCATCTCCGGCGACCCGGTGGAGGGCCGCGACCCCTACGGGAAGGTTCGCGAGTTTGTCGCCCGCATGGTTTTCGTATTTTGCCTGAATACCGAACTGAAGACCGCTGAGCAGACCTCGGCTACAATCGACCGCTTCGTGTTCATCACGTTCCCGACGGCCTATGCGTCTCGCCACGGCGGCATCGACACGCGCATAAAAAACGACTATATGCAACGGCCCGAGGTTTGCACGTGGTTCGCCTATCAGGCTCTCACGCGCGTGCCCTACTTCGCGTCAACCGCAGAGGTATTCGACGAGAACCCATACGTGCGGCAAAGCAATGCCGAGAACCTCGCCGAGGCGAACCCGACGCTGCGTGCTTGGTCGCTCTTGCGCGACGAGGTCAAAACCTCCGAGGACGGCGAGAACAGGTGGGCCGTCGTCCGCGCCATGCCGGTCTATGTCGCCCATGAGCTGATGTCTGCCGCCAAGGAGCGCTACGAAGGCGATACCGGCAAGCTGCCTCGTCAGAATGGCCGCATTTTCAGGCAAAACTTGGAACGCGCCGCCAAGGCCGACGGCTTCCGCATCGTGCGCAACGACGACGGCACGGCCAAGCAGCTCCCCATGCGCGAGTGGTGGGACGAGGGCGCCATGGCCCCGCTCGTCGACGCCCTCGGCGACGAAGACCTCAAGAGGTGGCTGAAAGACCACGCGGACGCCCGTCCACGCGCGTGGCTTGTGCGCGACTACGATGGCCCCGAGTCCTCGCCCGCTGCCCG
>ERZ791914.743-NODE-743-length-27771-cov-43.838036_pt1 | contig 27771 bp, 29 predicted proteins | sample MGYA00510140_ERZ791914 | MGnify/ENA primary metagenome ERZ791914 (study PRJEB30046, sample SAMN00792079) | human gut metagenome | study: EMG produced TPA metagenomics assembly of the A metagenome-wide association study of gut microbiota in type 2... | reverse complement strand
CCTGTTCAATACAGGCTTTCTTTGCTGGCAGCATAAAAAAGTAACGAGACAGTAAGAACCATCTCGTTACTAAGGTCTAACTTTTTGGGGTCACATCAAAATCATTTTTTCACAGTCCCTTTTTGTCACTGGTCAACGGTCACTGGTCACTGGCCGATGGAAAGAACCCGTGGCTGACGGGTTCTTTCGAATAAAAAATAAGAATGTGCCTTTCTTTTCATCCGGTGCTTGTCTTGATTTCTCCTGGGGAGGCAAGGACAAGCCAAAGGCGCGTCTGAGCCAGCAACATACAATGAAAGGCAGCCGCAGCCCGGCTGCCTTCCTTCGACCAGTGACCAGTGACAAGAGACCAGTGACCGGGGGTGTGAATTTTTTCACACCCCCTTTTTTATTGTATCCGGATTTCACCTTATGATATACTGGGGCTGCCGGATTCATGTTTTTCTGGCAGAATGGAAAAAATCTGAAAAAACAGAAAGGATGAGATCCATGAAACTGCTGCAAGGCATCCGTACTTTGGTGTTGGCCGGGATCCTGACTTTTGCTGGGACTGCCGGGGTCCTGGCGGAATACACCAGCTGGCAGGATACGGACTATGATTTCAGCCAGGTGAAGACGGTGTACCTGTCGGATATGGACATGAGCGGGTACCGGCTCACAAGTAGCACCAAGGCACAGAAAATGCTCCAGGACTACCGGAAAAAAGCTGGGAAAGTAAAGGGTGTAAAGGTCCTCCTGGCTCCGGCCTTACAGGTCCGTGCCCTGCTGCCGGGAGAAGAAAAAAAGCAGGCTCCGGAGGGAGCGGGAATAGGGGCAGGACCGGAGAAAAATGGAGAAATCCAGTCCGCTGCCAAAGGAGAACGGAAGGCGGCAGTCATCCCCCAGGAGGCCCTGGATGCAGGGGCCCAGCTGTACATCCTGGCGACCCTGGACAACTGCCAGGTGGATTCCTACCTGGTGCCCGCCCATACGGAATGGAGGACGAAGGAAATCGACGACAGCTACCGGGATGACCAGGGAAACTGGCATACTTATTACCGGACTGTGACCTATCCGGAATACATTCCAGATTATTACGTGCCCTATGCCAGCGTCAGTATCCGGTTCCTGTGGTTCGACACCAAAACCGGGAAACTGGTGGCTTCCAGCGAAGATGACCGGGTCCGGGACAGCGAAAATGATCCCTTGGGAGTGTACAATCGGATCATCGACCGATTCTTCAAGAACCTGAAGGAGACGGTGAAGAAGTAAGGGCAGGAGGTGCGGGACGGATATCAGCCCTCATTTGTGGTATAATAATTCCCGTATCAGGAAAGGCGGGAAATCCTATGTTGAAAAAAATCATGTCCCTATGCTGCCTGCTGGCTCTCTTTCTGGCAGTCGGATGCGGCAGGGAGACCAATAAAACAGAAAATATCCATGTTGCATCTTACCCAGGGTGGGTGGAAATCAAAGTCGGGGATCAGGCTTCTTTTGCTGTGCCACCGGAAATGATCCTCCAGAGCCAGGAAACCCGGGACGAACTGCTGAAGGCGCCGGACCTGGATCCGCTGCTGAAAAAGTGGCTGGAAGCGGATCAGGAAGTGGTAAAGAGCCCTGGTTCCGTTATTGTCCAGAGCGGGAAATTGGACCCGGTGCCCTGGCATACCGATGAACACCTGGTGTGGGTGGAGTTCAAGACCATGGCCAGCCCGGAGAAGATGCCCCGGTACGGTCAGAATATCGGGCTGAAGGGCGATGAAATCAAGGATTTTGGGGAAATCACCCGGAAAAGCATCGAAGGGATATACAACAAGATGCTGCCGGAAGGCTACTCCCTGAAGTTCACCAACTGGGAACCCATGCAGAGCACCATTGTGAATGGAGTGGAAAATCTCCATACCAGTTATGATATGGAGGTGTTCCAGAAAGGACGGCATCTCATGTCTTTCCATGCGGAACGGTGGACGCTGTTCAATCGGGACCGGGTCCATACCTTGATGGTGGTCTGGAATAAGGCGGATGATGGATACTGGAAGGAAGATACCCACAAACTCACCAACATCATCAATACCTTGAAGATCACACCCAGTAAGGGGAAATAGACGGAGAGGCTGCTGCACTGTGTGAAAACTACGCAAGTGCAGCAGCTCCTTTTTTATTCCCCTTGCCATCTCTTGATTCTATAACCTATAATGATTCTGAATGATGCAGCGTCATTCAGAATTTTTCCGGAAAGAAGGGGTTTGTATGACGGAAATCCGTGATATTGGCTTTATCGGTACGGGCATCATGGGGAAATCTATGCTGCGGAATCTGAGGAAGGCAGGGTATGCCATGCACTGTTTTGCCCGCCATCCTGAAAAAGTGGCAGATCTGCAGGCGGAAGGGGTATCCCTCCATTCCACTATCGCTTCACTGGCCAAAGCCTGTCAGTGCCTCATTACCATCGTGGGCTTTCCCAAAGATGTGGAAGAAGTGTATTTTTCTCCCAATGCACTGATGGACAGCGCCCTGCCAGGGAGCTATCTCGTCGATATGACCACCACCAGCCCTACCCTGGCCCAGAAACTGTATGAAGAAGGGACGAAACGGGGCTTCCACGTCCTGGATGCTCCGGTGACTGGCGGCGATACTGGCGCCAAGAACGGAACTCTTTCCATCCTGGTAGGGGGAGACCGTGCCGATTTCGATTTCCTGCAGCCTGTATTCCAGGGCATGGGGACCAATATCAATTACATGGGAGAAGCTGGCAAGGGGCAGCATGCCAAAATGGCCAACCAGATCATGATCGCAGGGGCACTCTCCGGGGTCTGCGAAGCCTTGAATTATGCCCGGGCCAACGGACTTGATCTGGATACCCTGCTGAAGGCTGTTTCTACAGGGGCCGCGGGAAGTGCACAGCTCAACGCCTTCGGGGCTAAGATGATCCATGGAGATTTTGCTCCCGGCTTTTTCCTGAAACATTTCATCAAAGATATGGGGCTGGCGGAAGAAGAAGCGGAAAAGAAATCCCTGGATCTGCCCGTCCTGAAACAGGTGCTGAAAGAATATCGGGAATTGGCAGCAGAAGGCAAGGGAGATCTGGGAACCCAGGCCTTGTATACGTATTATGGGGAGAAAAAGAAGTAAGGCATTCTCAGACAGATGACGGCGGGAAAAGTATAGTGTGCTGGATGGACGGGAGCAGGGAAAGGCATTCGACAAAACAGATTTTTATGATATAATGGACAAGTAAGTAAAAATCATTTGGATTGGAGGCTTTTCCCATGAACAAACAAATCGCAACCCCGAAGGCACCCGGTGCTATTGGACCTTATTCCCAGGCTATCGAAGCATCCGGCAAGACAATCTACGTATCCGGTCAGCTCCCTGTTGATCCGGCTACTGGTGAGTTTGCAGGGGCGGATATTGCAGCCCAGACCCGTCAATCTCTGACCAATGTGAAGAATATCCTGGAAGCCGCCGGCTATACCATGGAAGATGTGGCCAAGACCACGGTTCTGCTCAGTGACATTGCCAACTTCGGGCCTATGAACGAAGTCTATGGCACGTTCTTTACCGGTGTCTGCCCGGCTCGCGCCTGTTTCCAGGTTGCTGCTCTGCCCAAAGGGGCACTGGTGGAAATCGAGGCTTTTGCCTGCAAGTAATGCTCAGAGAGCCTAAAGGGGCTGCTGCACATGTGTTTTTACACGTGCAGCAGCCCCTTTTTCATTCTCCCAGCAATGCGCTTTTCTGTTCCAGTCGGCTGATGGTTTCCGCCAGTCCCTGTTGGAGTTTGGGATAGGTGATGGAGCGGAGCCGGTCCACTGGGCCGGAGATGGTCAGGACGAAGAGCCGGTCTTTCAGGTGCAGGGGCATGGCGATGGCGGCCACTCCCTGGTCCACCTCCCCTTCGGAAATACAAAAGCCTTCCTGGAGGATTTTCAGCAGCTGGTTGCGCAGCAGACGCTGCCGGGTACGGTCGGGTTCCAGTTCTTGGAGCAGCTGTTCCCGCAGCTCTTCTGGCTGGGCGGCCAGCAGGGTCTTGCCGGAAGCTCCGCTCTGCAGGGGGACGATATAGCCTCGTTCGCCTGCAACCCCCAGCCGGTGGCGGCTTTTGGCCAAGTCCACACAGATCCCGGTATGCCCCAGCAGGACGGAAAGGACCACTGTTTCGTTGAAAGTTTCTGCCAGCCGGTGCATTTCCTGGGAAAGCAGGTCCCGGGAAGTATTGTGGACGGAAACGGCCGATGCTACTAGCAGGATCCCAGTACCCAGGTAATACTTCCCGGTTTTGGCGGACTGTTCGATCCAGCCGGCATGCTGGAGGGTCCGCAGGAGCCGGTAGACCGTTGTCTTGTGGAGCCCCAGGGCCTTGCTGATTTCCGTCAGGCTCAGGGATTCTCGGCGCTGGGCCGCATAGAGCTCCAGGATCCGGGTGGCATGGAGCACGGAATGGACCAGCGGTGTGGTTTCTGCCATGATACCATTTCCTTTCGTTGTTTTTCCCCATTATACGGAGGTACAGACAGACCGTCAAGAGATGGTGTTTCAATATAGTGTACGAATTGCAAAATAGTGTCTAATTTCGTTGACTTCCCAGAAGGGACTTCCTATAATGGTCCCAGACGCAGGAAAGCGTCCATTACAGGAAAGAGAAAGAGGAGAACTGTATGGATAACTTCAGTTTGCAAAAACCTTTGAATATGGCCCCCACGGGCATTGCCACTTTCGCCAAAACCGATCTGGCGCCGGATATCTATAACCTGAATGCGGACATTGCCGTTTTGGGAGCCCCTTTTGACTTGGCCATCCAGGGGCGGACGGGCTGCCGGCTGGGACCCCGGGGCATCCGGCTGGGGTCCACCCGGTTCACTTACAAAAAAGGCGGGACCTATGATTCCGAGCGGAAAGAATTCTATATGGATACGGATAAATGGAAGGTCGTGGACTGCGGGGATGCGGATTATATCCCTGGAGACTTGGCCGGGACCATGGCCAATCTCCGGGAAGCGGTCCGGATCATCCAGAGCCAGGGGACCATGCCGGTAGTCCTGGGCGGGGACTGTGCCGTGGATTATCCGGTCCTCCAAGGCATGGAAGGTGCAGGAAATTTCGATATCATCCATATCGATGCCCATCTGGACTGGACCAAACCCCTGGACGGACAGAAATATTTCAACGGGTCTCCCATGCGGAATGCGGCGGGTCTGCCTTATGTGGGCCGGATCCTCCATCTGGGGATCCGGGGCATCGGCAGCAGCGGGCCGGAAGACTTTGCGGAAGCCCGGGAACATGGAGACGGGATCTACTCTGTCAGGGATGTCCGGAAAAAAGGCATCGATGCCATCTTGGAGGAATTCCAGCCGGCGGAAAAAGTGGTGCTTTGTTTTGACATTGATGCTATGGATGCAGTTTACGCTCCAGCTACCGGTTCTCCCATGTTCGGAGGATTCAATTATGACGATGCGGTGGATATCCTGGAAGCCATTGCCCGGCACACAGAACTGGTGGGGATGGTCCTGACGGAAGTGGCGCCGCCTTTCGATGATGTGGGCGGGACCACCGGGTATCTGGCGGCCCGTCTGATTTCCGATATGCTGGGCTTTGCCACCAAAGCCCGGGAAAAGAAACAGGAGTAAGCCATGGCGGGGCTGCAGAAAAGGCGGCCCGGACAATGGATCACCATGATCGGGTTCTGTGTGGCCATGGAGGTGATCCTGGCCCGGTTCCTGTCTCTCCATACTTGGAATTTGAAAATCGGCTTCAGCTTCCTTCCCGTGGTGGCGGCAGCCTTGTGGGGCGGGCCTCTGGCTGGAGGCATCACCGGGGCCCTGGGAGATCTGATCGGTGCCCTGCTGTTTCCGGTAGGGGCTTATTTCCCGGGATTCACCCTGTCCAGCTTCCTGGATGGGGCGATTTACGGCTGGTGCTTCCGCAAAGGCACCGGCAAGCGGCAGATCCTCCTGGCGGTGCTGCTGGTCCAGGTGGCCATCAGCCTGCTGCTGAATACTTTCTGGCTTACGGTGCTGTTCCAGGTTTCCTGGAAGGAACTGGCCACTCTCCGGCTGTTCCAGTGCGCTGCAGGCATCGTAATCAAGTTCCTGCTGCTGAGTCTGGTACTGCCAGTCTTGAAGAAACATCTGGTTTCCTTAGGAAAATAAAAGATGGGTGTGCTGCACGTCTTGTGCAGCACACCCATCTTTTCAATCTGCCCCTAAAGGTATTTCTTCTTTTTCTTTCTTTTCCTGGATTTCCTTCCAAAGTTTTGCGGCCACAGGAGCCCAGGCTTTGGCATAAGCTTGGCAGCTGTCGCAGAGGGTATCCACGTCTTCCGTCGACTGGAGGTCGGTGGAACGGGCACCGGAGCGATGGACCATGGCTTTCAGGCAGTCAGGGTTCTCCAGCATGGGACAGGGCCGCAGGTGGTTTGCATTGAAAGGCTGCCCTTTGGCATATTCCTGGAACAGGGGCTGGCGCAGGCAAGTGAGCAGGTCGTCCCGGTTGATGTTGGCGCTGGAATAGTGGATGAATACGCAGGGTTCCACATCTCCGGCCGGGTTGATGTGGCAGTAGTTCCGTCCTCCAGCGATGCAGCCTCCGATGAATTCCCCGTCGTTCTGGAAATCGATGGGAAACAGGGCTATGGGACTGTCACTGCTGCGGATCTTCCGGATCCGCCGGACCATATAGGCACGCTGTTCCGGGGTGGGCAGCAGATCCAGAGAGGCTTCATTGCCTACCGGCATGTAATGGAAGAACCAGCTGTACCAGGCTCCGTTGTCCACCAGCATCTGGAGGAAACGATCACTGGTGACGGTATCGATGTTCTTCCGGGTGTAGCAGATGGAAGTCCCGAAGAAAATCCCGTATTTCTTCAAGAGGGACATGGCATGCATCACCTTATCGAAATCACCTTTGCCTCGGCGGCTGTCGTTGACTTCCCGGTAGCCTTCGATACTGATGGAGAAGCTCAGGTTCCCTACTTCAGCCACCTGGCGGCAGAAAGCATCATCGATCAAAGTGCCATTGGTGAAGGCATGGAATTCACAGTCTGGGTGAGCCCGACAGAGCCGCAGGATATCTGCTTTCCGGACTAGGGGTTCTCCTCCAGTCATCATAAAAGTGTGGACTCCCAGGGCTCTTCCCTGTGTGACGATCTTGTCCATGGTTTCGTAGGAAAGATTCAGGGTGTGGCCATATTCAGCGGCCCAGCAGCCGATGCAGTGCATATTGCAGGCACTGGTAGGGTCGAATAGGATGGTCCAGGGAATGTTGCAATGGTATTTTTCCCGGCAGGCTTTCCGGGTCTTCAATCCATAGAAGCCGGATTCAAAACCTAGATCCATGATGCCGGTCTTAAGGATATGAGGATTGAGTGTGTCCAGTCCCCGTTCCACGAATTTCCACCATTTTCCTCCTTGGCGGATCAATTCTCTGGCACCTGCAAAAGAAGATTTGGCAAAAAAGCCTCCAAAGAATTTTTCCATCAAGTACGAAAGCCGGAGTAAGGATTTTTTCCGTTCTTCTGGATCTTTTACAGACAATACATGGTCAACGACCGTTTCAACAGCTTTCCGTTCAGCATCATGGATGAGCTTGCTTTCCATGATCCTCATCTCCTTCATCACAACTTCTGTTATAGAGTATAGCAGGTTGGAATGAAAAGTCAAAAAGACAAATTAATTTCACAATTAAATATAAAAAACAAATAAAAATGTAATAATGTGTTACAAAAAGGGGCTGCTGCGCATGCAACAGCCCTTTTTACAATACATATTCCAGCAATGCAAACACGCCGCCTCCGGCCAGTACCGCCACTCCCAGGGATTTTGTCTTCAGCACCAGAGGGGTGATCAGCAGGGTGGTAAGCAAGGGAATGTTGTGGAGGGAAAGGTTCACGTGGCCTTCTGTCAGGAAAATATCCGGGAATACCAGGGCACCAAAAATGGCGGGAGGGACAAAATTCAGCCAGACTTTGAACCAATGGGGGATGGGATACTTCTTGAGGATGGCCATGGGGAGGATCCGAGGCAGGAAACCGGTCAGGGCCATGATCAGGATGACGCCGAGAATATAATTTTGGTTCATGCTTCCGTCCCTCTTTCTATGGTAGTGCAGGATCCTTCTTCCGGCACTGCTGATTTTCGAGGCTGGATTTTCTTTTCGTGCTGCAGATACAGCCAGGCAGCAACCCCGGAAGGCAACAGGGACGCCACTACGATATGCAGCTTGAAGGGAACCATTTGGGCAAGGAGGACGGCCAGGATCCCGGCGGTCAGACCGGTGATCACCATGATCCGGTTTTTCAGGTAGTTGGACCAGATGCCCAGGAACATGGCAGTCAGGATATAGGAAACCAGGGACAGATCCAGCTGGATCAGCTTGGATGCATAACAGCCGAAAGCATTGGCCACGGCCCAGACCACCATGCTGAGGAGATCCAGGCCCAGGGCCTCTTCATGGGTCCAGTGTTCTGTCTCATCTTGGAAAGAGGAAAGATTCAGGGCAAAAGTTTCATCCGTGGTCCCGTAGGAGAAAAGAGCTGTGTACAGGCCGGATTTTTTGGAAACCAGGGGAGCCAGGGTGGAGGTGAACAGAGCATAGCGGAGGTTCACCATCAGGATGGTCAGGGCAATGGAAATATAGGAAGCACTTTGGAGCATCATGGCGATCCCGATGAATTGGGAACTGCCGGCAAAGGCCAACACACTCATGATGAACATATGGAATGGATTCAGACCGGCTTTTTCACCCAGCATGCCGCAGGCTATGCCCAGGACCCAGTAGCCCAGGATGATGGGAGCATCTTTCTGCAGGACCCGCCGTGTAATATATCCCATGGAAAAACCTTCTTTCAATGTACAATGGATACAGGATTCTTTGTGCCATATTATATACCACTTTACAAATTTTTACTATAGACGCACATCTATGGTATAATGAGCGTATAACATCACATAAAAAAGACTTTTTTGTTACGAAAAAATTAGAAAAAACGAATGATATCAAGCGGGAGTGATAATTATGGCAGAAATCAGACCTTTTGCTGCCCTGCGTCCGGTACCGGAGCTGGTAAGCAAAATCGCTGAATTACCTTATGATGTAATGAGCACCCAGGAAGCACGGGATATCCTGAAGGAGAATCCTCTGAGCTTCGTGCGGGTCAGCCGGGCAGAAGCAGACCTGCCGGAAGGAATTTCGGAATCCGATCCCCGGGTGTATGGAAAGGCCAGGGAGAACCTGGAAAGATACATTGCTGAGGGACAGATGAAACAGGATCCCCAGCCCTATTACTATATCTATCGACAGCAGATGGGAGCCTATATCCAGATTGGCCTGGTGGCGGCTGCTTCTTTGAAAGAATACAAGGAAGGGATCATCAAGCGCCATGAGCTGACCCGGCAGAATAAGGAGACCGACCGGGTGAACCATATCCTGGCCACCAAGGCCCAGACGGGGCCTGTGTTCCTGGCTTATAAGAGCAAGGGACTCCTGACGGCGTTCTTGCTGGAATACATGGGGAGTCATATGCCGGTCTATAATTTTGTAGGGGATGACAAGATCCGTCATACCCTGTATGTGATCAGCGAACCGCTGAAAGTAAAGGAAGTGACCCGGCTCTTCCAGCAGGTCCCTGAACTGTATATCGCCGATGGCCATCACCGCTGTGCGGCGGCTCTCCGGGTAGCGGAAGAACTGGGGAAACGGCCAGGCCAGACGGGGAAGGAAGAATACAACTACGTATTGGCGGTGATCTTTCCCTCCAATATGCTCCATATCCTGCCTTACAACCGGATTGTCCGGGATCTGGGGGAACTGAGCGAAGAGAAGTTCCTGGAAATGGTCCAAGAGAAATTCCTTATGGAAAAAGCCGACCGTCCGGTGACTCCCCAGGCACCCCATACCTTCGGCATGTACATCAGCGGCCAGTGGTATAAACTGACCGCCAAGCCGGACACCTATCCGACGGAAGATCCCATCCATTCCTTGGATGTGAGCATCCTCCAAGACAACCTGCTGGCACCGGTGCTGGGCATCGATGATCCTCGGACGGATCCCCGGATCGACTTTGTAGGAGGGGTACGGGGACTGGGGGCCCTGGAAGATGCTGTAGATGGAGAAGATGCCACGGTGGCCTTCTCTATGTATCCTACTTCCATGGATCAGCTGATGAATGTGGCAGACAAGGGGCTGGTGATGCCGCCTAAATCCACTTGGTTTGAACCGAAACTGCGGGATGCGCTGACGGTACATATGATAGGAGATGAACAAGATGGGAAGAATCTATAATTTTGGGGCCGGCCCGTCCATGATGCCTCTGCCGGTATTGGAACAGGCCCAGCGGGAACTGCTGGATTACAAGGGCAGCGGGATGTCTATGCTGGAAATCAGCCACCGGAATGCCTTGTTTGAAGAAGTAAATGATCAGGCCCAGGCGCATATCAAACAGCTGCTGGGGATGGATGACAGCTGGGTGGTGATGTTCATGGGAGGCGGGGCTTCCCTGCAGTTTTCCATGATCCCTATGAATTTCCTGACCCCTGGCAAAGTGGCAGCTTATGCCATTACCAGCACCTTTTCTGAAAAGGCCATCAAAGAAGCCCATAAGGTAGGAAAAGCAGTGGAAATCTACAGCAGCAAAGCCACGGGCCTGGACCGGGTGCCCCGTCCGGAAGAGCTGAAGCTGCCGGAGAACTGTGCTTACCTGCATCTGACTGGGAACTGTACCGCAGAGGGACTGGAATATTTCGATTATCCTGATACGGGAGATGTACCGCTGATCGTGGACATGTCCTCGGACATCCTGAGCCGGCCTATTCCCCTGGACAAATTCTCCTTGATTTATAATGGTGCCCAGAAGAATATCGGACCTGCCGGGGTGACTGTGGTCATGGCCAAAAAGGAGTTCCTGAAGGGCCGGGATCCCCAGCTGCCCACCATGATGAACTATGAAACTTTTGCGGATCATGATTCCACCTATAATACACCGCCGGTGTTCGGAGTCTATCTGGTGGATCTCATGTCCCAGTGGCTGCTGGATCAGGGAGGCCTGGGCGCAATGGAAAAGCGCAATCGGGCCAAGGCCAAACTGGTCTATGATGTGCTGGATGCCCATCCGGGATTTTACCGGGGCCATGCCCAGAAGGACAGCCGTTCCCTGATGAATGTGACCTTCAACCTGCCTTCCAAAGAACTGGAAACCCGCTTTGTGGCAGAGGCGAAGGAGCAGGGACTGGCAGGCCTGAAAGGCCATCGTTCTATCGGAGGAATCCGGGCTTCCATCTATAATGCCATGCCGCTGGAAGGGGCCCAGGCCCTCACCGACTTTATGGAAAACTTTTGGAAGAACAATCGGTAAGGACGTGAAAATATGATTATTTCCCTGGTAAAGGGAATCCTGACCATCCATGCCGATGGAATCTGCACCACCTCTTTGGCAGCTGTCATGCTGCTGGTGGGATGCTGGCTGAAAGCCCGGAACCAGCTGCTCCGCAAGTACTGTCTGCCAGCTCCCGTCATTGGGGGATCGCTGGCCATGTTCCTGGTCTTTTTGGGCCACGAAGCCGGTCTAGTCCATATCCAGTTCGATACCCAGTTCCAGACTCCTTTTATGATTTGCTTCTTTACAGCGGTGGGATTGGGGGCGAAACTTTCCGCCTTCAGCAAGGGCATGAACCAAGGCGGGAAATTGCTGCTGGTCTACTGGCTGATCACAGCTTTCATCTCTCTGTGCCAGAATCTGATCGGACTGACCGTGGGACACTTGATCGGCCTGGAACCGGCCTATTCCCTGCTGGCCTCTGCTATATCCATGGTGGGAGGACATGGAGCAGCCGGGGCCTATGGGAGCACCTTCTTGAAAATGGGCTATCCTGCCAGTATGGAAGTGGGGGCTTCTGCCGCTACTTTCGGACTCATCGCGGCAGTGATGTGCGGCGGTCCCATGGGCCGTTTCTTGATTGAAAAATATCATCTCCATGCCGAAGAGGAGGAAGAAGCACAGTCTCTTCCGGAAAAACCCAAGAATCTGACCCATCAGCAGCTGGCTCGGCTGGATATCCTGAAGAATGTGGCAGTGATCCTCATCTGCATGGGTTTGGGTGTCTGGCTGGCCCAGGGCGTAGGGATCCTGCTGAATATGACTTTTCCCAGCTATGTCTGTGCCATGTTTGTGGGGGTCTTGGTCCGGAATCTTAACGAAAAAGCTCACTGGTACCGTTTCAGTGAATCTCTGGTCAGCTCCTTTGGGGAAATCATGCTGAACTTGTATCTAGCCATTGTGCTCATGTCCCTGAAATTATGGGAAATGGCCGGGATCCTCAGCGGGGTGATGCTCATCGTCCTGGCTCATGTGGCATTCATGCTGGTCATGTGCTATTTTGTGGTGTTCCGGGTTTTGGGGAGCAACTACGATGCGGCAGTGATGTGCGCTGGGCTCTGCGGTCATGGTCTGGGGGCGGTGCCGTCTGCCATGGTGAACATGACGGTGCTGGCGGACCAGTACGGGATGAGCCGGAAAGCCTTCTTGATTGTTCCAGTGGTAGGTTCCTGCCTGGCGGATCTGGCCTATCAGCCCCACACCCTGCTCTTGATCAAGCTGTTTGTGGAGAATTTGAATTAAAGGGGTTGTTGCACGCGCAACAGCCCCTTAATTCACAATAAGTTTGACCTTTTGACATTGACAGAGTTACAAAAATCAGATACTATGCTGGATAGAAAAAGACTTTTTGACAGTCATTTACAAGGAGGAGTATACAGATGAAAAAAGGCTTGGCTGTTTTCTTTGTTGTGGTTCTGCTGCTGGCCGGCTGGGTCTTCGGATCCTATAACGGGGTAGTGGCTGCCAATGAGAATGTCAATGGAAAATGGAGCCAGGTGGAAACCCAGCTCCAGCGTCGCAGTGATTTGATCCCCAACTTGGTGAATACGGTAAAAGGCTATTCCGCCCATGAGAGCCAGGTGTTCACCGATGTGGCCAATGCCCGGGCCAAATTGGCTGGTGCCCGGAATGTATCAGAAACTTCCCAGGCCAACGGGGAATTGAGCGGCGCCCTGACTCGACTCCTGGCCCTTTCTGAGAATTATCCCCAGTTGAAGGCCAATACCAATTTTATCCAGCTCCAGGATGAACTGGCGGGAACGGAAAATCGGCTGGCTGTGGCTCGGAAGGACTATAACGATGCGGCCCAGACGTATAATGCCAAGATCAAGAGTTTTCCTACAGTGTTGGTGGCCCGGCTGATGGGTTTCCAGGAACGGAGCTACTTCCAGGCGGATCCACAGGCCCAGAAAGCTCCCCAGGTGAAGTTTTAACAGAACGGGCAGCGTGAAAGGAGGAAGCCTATGAAAAGGCTGTTGCTGTTCCTGCTGCTGTTCTTTCAGATGGCCTTTACGCCGCTCCAAGCTGGTGCGGCGGCCAAGGTCCCGCCTCGGCCCACTTCCAGCATCTATGTCCAGGATCAGGCAGGTGTCCTGTCTCGGAGCACCCGGGATACCATCAGTGCTTACAGTACGGCCCTGGCCCGGAAGACCAAGGCACAGATCGTGGTGCTGACGGTGCCCAGTCTGCAGGGACAGGCACTGGAAGACTATTCTCTGACAGTACTCCGTCAATGGGGGATCGGGGACAAAGAAAAAAACAACGGGGTCCTGCTGCTGGTAGCGGTCCAGGACCGGAAAAGCCGGATCGAAGTAGGATACGGATTGGAAGGCGCTCTGCCCGACGGCTTGACGGGACGGATCCAGGACCAAGCCATGCTGCCCTATTTCCGTCAGGGGGACTATGACCGGGGCATCCTCAATGCCTATTCGGCCCTTCTCCAGACGGTGCTGAAGGAGTACAACCTCACTCCCCAGGACCTGCAGGTGGAAAAGACCCTGCCGGCCAAGCAGGGGAGCAGTGTAACTGTATCGCCCCTTATGGCAGGGGCCGGGCTCCTGGGGATCTTGATCCTGCTTTTGGTAGATCGGATCCTTTTCGGAGGCGCTCTGTTCCGTTTCCTCTTCTATCTGTTCTTCTTCCGGGGCGGCGGCCGCGGAGGCGGCGGCTTTGGAGGAGGCTTTGGAGGCGGCAGTTACGGGGGCGGTTCCGGAGGAGGAGGGGGCTCCAGCAGGAGCTGGTAAAGGCGGGTGGAAATTTCCCCCCCGGTCGCGAGTCGTAAGTCGCGGGCTTGTTGGTACAGCCCGAAGATCTGCTCCCCAGATTTCATTCGATTTTCTCTTGTCATTTTATAGAAAAAAACAAACGGTTTGAACGTCCAGGCTCGCGACCCGAGACCCGCGACAAAAAAACGGCTGCTATCAGGCAGCCGCTTTTTTACTGTCAGAACCGAAAATCCCGCTCTCCTCCATCGATCTTCTGGAGATAGGTCTCACAGGTGGTGCGGACTTTTGGATTGGGAATATTGTCCAGCTCCCGCCGGATGGCTTCCATACCTTTCTGCCGGGTTTCCGGGGAAGCGTAGTCGTCCAGGTATTCCCGGAGGGTCAGAAGGGCATTGGGCTGGCAGCAGTTGGAGATTTCTCCCGTCTTGGCCAAGCTCATGAACCGGTCCCCGGTGCGGCCGGCCCGGTAGCAGGCAGTGCAGAAGCTGGGGATGTATCCGTCGGTGAGGAGCCAATTGATCACCTGATCCAGGGTCCGGTTGTCGTTCACCTCAAATTGGGCAGAATCTTCCTCTTCCTCTTCGGCATATCCTCCCACGCTGGTCCGGGAAGCCCCGCTGATCTGGGAAACGCCCACTTCCAGTACAGCCTTTCGGGTGGCAGCGGATTCCCGGGTAGAGATGATGATGCCCGTATAGGGAACGGTGATCCGCAGGATGGCTACGATTTTCTTGAACATGGCATCAGAAATGGCATTGGGGAAAGACTGGACGGAAATGTCATCAGCTGGACGGATCCGGGGCACGCTGATGGTGTGGGGTCCTACTCCGAACATGGCTTCTAAATGTTCCTTGTGCATCAGGAGACCGGCAAAGTCATACCGGTACATGTTCAGACCGAACAGCACTCCCACCCCCACGTCGTCGATACCGCCCTCCATGGCCCGGTCCATGGCTTCCGTATGGTAGGCATAGTCGTGTTTGGGACCGGTGGGATGAAGTTTTTCATAATTTTCTTTATGATAGGTTTCCTGGAATAGGATGTAGGTGCCGATGCCGGCTTCCTTCAGCTTCCGGTAATTTTCCACAGTGGTGGCGGCGATATTCACATTTACCCGGCGGATGGCACCGTTTTTGTGTTTGATGCTGTAGATGGTGTGGATGCATTCCAGGATGTATTCAATGGGATTGTTCACCGGATCTTCCCCGGCTTCCAGGGCCAGCCGTTTGTGGCCCATATCCTGGAGGGCGATGACTTCTCTGCGGATTTCGTCCTGGGTGAGCTTTTTCCGGGCAATGTGTTTGTTCTTCATGTGGTAGGGACAGTACACACACCCGTTGACGCAGTAATTGGACAGATACAGAGGAGCAAAGAGCACAATCCGCTGGCCATAGATCTTGTCCTTGATTTCCCGGGCCAGGCCGTAGATCCCTTCCAGGATAGAGGGGTCTTCACAGGCCAGGAGCACGGAAGCTTCCCGATGGGTGAGACCTTTCAAGGTACGGGCCTTTTCCAGAAGGCTCCGGCAGTAGTCCAAGTCATGGCTGCGTTCGTCTGCAAAGGCCAGGGTGTCCAGGATTTCCTGGTGGTTGATGAATTCATCTGCTTTCGGAGATGCAGGATTGTACGGTATGGTCATTTTTTCCTCCCCTTCGCTCCCTCTGAAATAGAAAAAGGAGCCCGGCCTGAAAAAGGCCGCAGCTCCCCTGTGATTCGTTCCTGTACTGCCTTAGTACTCGGTTCACCTTGTACGCAGGGAGCAGATTATGGATATTGTAACGTGTGAAACAGAAAAAAGCAAGAAAAAAGAAAGCGTGCAGAGGGCACAGAGCGCGGAACCATAGGGGAGTTTCCAGGCTTTTGCCTTTGGCAAAATGCCGCCAGAGGCGCCTGCTTCACCCAAAACGAAGGTCATAAAAATAATCCCAGGAGCCAGCTTACCGCTCCTGGGATCAGCCATATTCAGTTGTACAGGTTTCTTCCGAACTCAATTGTATTTTGGACTCACCTCAAAAACTGCTTTCTTTCGTTACATCACGATCCTGTATTTTGGACTCACCCCAAAAATCAATTGACTTACTTGAATTTCAATTCCTGATAACCGGTCAACGCAGTTGCCGGGTTCAAAAGTGCGGTCCCGGTGAGGGTCGCAGTTTCGAAAGTGGCTTTGTAAATCACAAACGGTGTACCGCTTTTATCGTCTGTATATTTCGTGACCACAATGTTTTTGGCATCCGGATAGTCTGCCAATATGGTTCCTTTTACATCAGCTTCCGTTTTGCTCACCGTAACGGATCCGGGATAATTGGACGTCTTGATGACGGCACTCTGTACTTTACTGGTGGACCGATCTACAACGATCTCGTACCGCTGCAGGGTATCGGGAACCAGGTACTCCAGATCAAATTTTGCATCATCCGTCTTTGCGCTTGTCAGCACCGCTTCAGGCGGTACGACCTTCGCTGCAGCATCAATCGCAGCCTGTTTGCTGGCAATGGTATCTTTCACGGCTGGTGCAGCCATTGCGGGAACAACCGTACCAAAAGAGGAAGCAACAACCAATCCGGCAACGATTGCTTTCGCGATCTTCTTATTTAGGCCCATTGGAAACCCCTCCTGTCTTACGGAAAACCCAATCATTCCCTGTCTTTGATTGAATTCCCTTTCTTGGCTCTATCATAGCATTTTTCTGGAAATATGCAAGAAAAATCAGAAAGCGAAAGAAAACTTTACATTTTCTGTTTCAAATGGTGCGGCAGAAAAAAAGAAGCTGTTGCATCTGCAACAGCTTCTGTACATTTAATTGGTGGCCCCGGAGTGATTCGAACACTCGACCTTTTGGTTCGTAGCCAAACGCTCTATCCAGCTGAGCTACGGAGTCATTACCGAACAGTCATTATTATACGGAATCCAGGATGGAATGTCAAGCCGTTTTTGAAAAAAGTCAGCAGACGCGGCAGAATTTCCGGAAGGAAGGAGCGGGGAGGCTAGGCATTTTCCCACTTATATTATATAATAAGATATTAATCAATTGCAGTTTTTGCAGAAAGAAAGGCAAAGGTGTAACATGCTGTTTACAGATAAAGCAAGGATTTATGTGGAAGCCGGATCCGGCGGCGACGGAGCCTCCAGTTTCCGGAGAGAAAAATATGTGGCCTGCGGCGGTCCGGATGGAGGAAATGGCGGGCGGGGCGGTTCCGTAGTCCTGGTAGCGGACAAAGACCTGAACACCCTGGTGGACTTCCGTTACAAGCGGAAGTTCGTAGCCCAGCGGGGCGGCAATGGAGCAGCCAAGAACTGTACCGGAGCCAAGGCTCCCGAAGTGGAAGTAAAGGTCCCTTTGGGAACGGTGGTGTATGATGATGCCACCGGCGTGGCTCTGGCAGACCTGGCCCATCCAGGAGATCGCTTCGTAGCGGCCCGGGGCGGCCGGGGCGGCAAAGGCAATGCCTGCTATGTGACCAGCACCAAGCAGGGAGTGACTTTTGCAGAAAAAGGAGAACCGGGGACCAAAGGCTGGCTCCGGCTGGAACTGAAGATGCTGGCGGATGTGGGGATGGTAGGTTATCCCAGTGTGGGGAAATCCAGCATTGTGGCTCGGGTTTCCGCTGCCCGTCCGGAAGTGGCAGCCTACCACTTCACGACTTTGACCCCTGTGCTGGGAGTGGTCCGACTGGATGCGGAGCACAGTTTCGTACTGGCGGATCTGCCGGGGCTGATCGAAGGGGCTTCCAAAGGTGTGGGCTTGGGGCATGATTTTCTCCGGCACATCGAGCGGACCCGGGTCATCCTCCATGTAGTGGATGTAAGCGGCTGTGAAGGCCGGGATCCTGTGGAGGATTTCAAAAAAATCAACGAGGAATTGGTGCTTTACAGTGAAAAGTTGGCCAAACGGCCCATGCTGGTGGTGGCCAATAAGATGGACCTGCCCGATGCAGAAGAGAACTTCAAAAAGCTGGAAGCTTATGTGACGGCTCAGGGATATCCCATTATGAAAGCCTCCGCCGCCACCGGCCAGGGGCTGCGGGAAATCATGTGGAAAGCCTATGAGATGCTCCAGAAGGCACCGGCGGAAGAGGAAGTCATCGACATCGGGAAGGTGGAAGAAGCGGACCCGGATTCCTTCACCATCCTTACGGACAGTGAAGACGCGGATTTCGAAGTGAAGGGAAAGAATATCGAACGGCTGGTGGCCATGACCAATTTCGACAATGAGGAAGCGGTTTACCGGTTCCAGCTGATCTGGCGGCGGCTGGGCATCGAGAAAGCCCTGAAAGAAAAGGGCATCCAGGAAGGCCAATCCGTCAAGATCGGCGATATGGTCTTCGATTATCAGGAACAATGAACTGACAGGGAGCAGAAATCCGGAAAAATCATCGGTTCATCTATTTTGCTGTGAGGGGTTGATTGCATGGAGCGCGCTAAAATTGCAGAGGCCAAACGGGTGGTCGTGAAAGTGGGGACCAGTACCATCACCTATTCCAACGGGAAGATCAACTATGAGAAAATCGAAAAGCTGGCCCGGATCATGACGGACCTCCAGAACCAGGGAAAAGAAATGATCTTGGTGTCTTCTGGGGCCGGAGCTGCCGGTGTGGGCCGTCTGGGACTGGATGCCAAGCCATCTACGATCCCGGGCAAACAGGCCTGCGCTGCAGTGGGCCAAGGTATCCTGATGCATATCTATGAACGGCTTTTTGGCGAATATGGGCAGGTAGTGGCCCAGGTGCTCCTGACCAAAGCGGACATGGTGAACCGGCACAGCTACGCCAATGCCCGGAATGCTCTCCAGGAAATGATTTCCTGGGGGGTGATCCCCATCATCAATGAAAATGATGTGGTGGCCATCGACGAATTCAAGATCGGGGACAATGACAATCTCTCCGCTCTGGTGGCCAGCCTGGCCGATGCGGACCTGGACATCCTGCTGTCGGATATCGACGGGCTGTATACGGCCAATCCCAAGACCCATCCGGAGGCCAAACTGGTTTCTGTAGTAGAGGAAGTGACCCCGGCCATCGAGGCCACCGCCGGCGGAGTCGGTTCCAAGAATGCCACCGGCGGTATGCTCACCAAGCTCCAGGCAGCCAAGAATGCCATGAGCGCAGGCATCGCCCTGGTCATCGCCAATGGGGAAAACTTGGAGGTCCTGCGGCGGATCATGAAGGGCGAACCAGTAGGGACGCTGTTCGTCCCCCGGGAGAACCATCTCCGATTCCGGAACCAGTGGCTGGCCTTCGGCTCTAAGATCAACGGTCAGCTCATCGTGGATGACGGACTGGCCAAAGCCCTGCGCCAAAAGGGAAGCTGCAGCATCCTTCCCGTAGGGATCACCCGGGTGGAAGGCAATTTCGACAGCGGGGATACGGTCAGTGTGCTGGACCAAGAAGGCCATGAGCTGGCCCGGGGCATGACCAACTACAGTGCAGAAGATCTGGAACTGATCAAGGGCTGCAAAACCGGTCAGATCGAGGAAAAAATCGGCTACAAACATTATGATGAAGTCATCCACCGGGACAACCTGGTGGTCCTGTAAAGGGGGCGGAAACCATGTACGAAGTAGGAATGGTGCGGACCCAGGGAGAAGCTGCCAAAAAGGCTTCTCTTGATCTGGGCATCTTGAATACCCGTGTAAAGAATGAAATCCTGGAAAGCATGGCAGAGGGACTCCTGGCGGAAGAGAAGACCATCTTGGACGCCAATGCTGTGGATATGGAAGAAGGACGGAAGAACGGGCTCCGGGAATCTCTCCTGGACCGGCTGCTGCTCACCCATGACCGGCTGGAGCAGATGGCCCGGGGAATCCGCCAAGTGGCCGGGCTGCCGGATCCAGTGGGACGGATCCTCAGTGGGTCCAGTCTGCCCAACGGACTGACCATCACCAAGGTCTCTGTGCCCCTAGGGGTCATCGGCATCATCTATGAAGCCCGTCCCAACGTGACCGCCGATGCCATTGCTCTGTGCGTGAAAAGCGGGAACGCAGTGATCCTGAAGGGGGGGCGGGAAGCTCTCCATTCCAATAAAGCCGTCAGCGATGTGCTGGTCGCCTATGGAGAGAAAGCCGGCCTGCCCCAGGGAGCCGTCCAGTTTGTCAATGTACCGGAGCGGGCCGCTGTAGATGAACTGATCCATCTGGAAGGCCTGGTGGATGTGGTGATCCCTCGGGGCGGAGCCGGGCTGATCAAAAATGTGGTCCACAATGCCTCTGTGCCGGTGATCGAAACTGGCGCCGGCGTCTGCCATACCTATGTGGATGCTTATGCCAACGTACCCATGGCAGTGGATATCGCCATGAATGCCAAGGTAAATCGGCCCTCCACCTGCAATGCCATGGAAACCCTGCTGGTCCACAAAGACATTGCGGATGCTTTCCTGCCGGCCATGCTGGAGGCTTACCAAAAAGCCCATGTAACCATCCTGGGAGATGCCAGGACCCAAAGCTACAGCAGGGATGTGCAGCCGGCTACAGAAGAGGACTGGGCTACCGAGTACGGAGATCTGCGCCTTTCTGTGAAAGTGGTGGACAGCCTGGAAGAAGCGGTGGCCCATATCCGCCGGTACAGCACCGGTCATTCAGAAGCCATCGTGACGGACAACTACGAAAATGCCCGGAAATTCCAGCAGCTGGTGGATGCGGCGGCGGTCTATGTGAATGCTTCCACCCGGTTCACCGATGGGTTTGAATTCGGGTTCGGAGCAGAAATCGGCATCAGTACCCAGAAGCTCCATGCCAGAGGTCCCATGGCCCTGCCGGAACTGACCACCACCAAATACCTGGTCAATGGCAGCGGCCAAGTACGGAAATGAATGGACAGAAGGCCCCTGGACTGTAAGAATTATAGAGTTGTTTAAAATCTTTTCATGGGGAATTCATATTTCTTTCTTACAATATTTTCATCTATAAGAGAATGAGGGAACGGATGTATGGAGAGCCATTCTCTGTGCATCCGTGTTTTTTCCTGCACCTGCAGGAAGATGATGGAGGGAAAACAGCGTGAACATCGTGCAGAAGCATAAAGTGCTGCTGATTGTCCTGGCAATCCTGATTGCCGGCGGAGCCGGCGGCTACAAGTACTACCAGGTCAAAAAGACCCAGGAAGCCGTGGCGGCCACCCGGACCGATGCAGTACAGCGGGGGGATCTGCGGAAGACCATTTCCGCTACCGGGGCTCTGAAAGCCCTGGACAACGTGGATATCAACTCCAAGATCACCGGGCGTATCGTCCAGGTCTATGTGACGGAAAACCAACATGTCACCGCCGGCCAAGCCCTGGTGAAACTGGATGACACGTCTTTAAAAGCCACTCAGGAAATGAAGCGGGCCACCATGGTGGACAAACAGGCCACCTACCAGAGAGACCAGGCTTTGTTGAGCCAGGGGGCCATTGCCCAGAGCGTGTTCGATACTGCCGAGGCGGAATATCTGGTGGCCAAGGCAGAATACGAACAAGCCACTTCCAACGTAGGAGATACAGTGATCAGTTCCCCTATCGACGGGTATGTGATCGGCAAACCCACTCCTGTAGGCCAGACGGTATCTTCCGGTATTTCTACGCCCCAGGTATTGATGAGCGTAGCCAACCTGGACAAGATGCAGATCTATCTGATGGTGGATGAATCGGATATCGGCCAGATCAAACAGGGACAGACGGTAGAATTCACTGTGGACGCCTATCCCAACGAAACCTTCAAGGGGACCATCAGCCTGATCGGCCGCAGCGCGACCACCACCAACAATGTGAACTACTATACCTGCTATGTGGATGTGGAGAATTCCGAGGGGAAGTTGCTGCCTACCATGACTGCCCGGGCCAATGTGATCGTGGATGAAATCCAAGACGCCCTGACCGTATCCAACAAATGCATCCATACGGAAAACGGAGAAAAGTATGTGCTGGTCTATGACAAAGACACCAACACCACCCGGAAGGTAACGGTGAAGACCCTGCTGACCGGAGAAGACCGAGTGGCTGTGGAAGGGGATCTCCAGCCGGGCGACGAACTGGTGGTGAAGACCACAAAAGCCACCGGCAGCACCAACAACAGACGGATGGGGCCTCCGATCTAAGAGACGGGAGGACCGAGCCATGAACGTCATTGAACTGAAAGACATTGTAAAAAGCTACCAGATGGGGGATACCATCGTCTATGCCCTGGACCATGTGACGGTGAATTTTGAAAAGGGTAAATTCACTTCCATTGTAGGGCCTTCCGGCAGCGGGAAATCCACCATGATGAACATCCTGGGCTGCTTGGACCGGCCTACTTCCGGAGAATATTACCTGGAAGGGAAGAACATCGCCAACTATACAGACGATGAACTGGCCCGGACCCGGAACCAGCGGATCGGCTTCGTGTTCCAGAGCTTCAACCTGCTGAGCCGGCTGACCGCCGTGGAGAATGTGGCCCTGCCTCTGATCTACGCCGGGGTGAATCTGGAAGAGCGGACGAAACGGGCGGAAAAGGCTCTGACCGATGTGGGTCTGGGAAGCCGGATGTACCACAAACCCAATGAAATGTCCGGGGGCCAGCGGCAGCGGGTGGCCATCGCCCGAGCCCTTATCAACAATCCGGCCATCATCATGGCCGATGAACCCACCGGGAACCTGGACACCAAGTCCACCCTGGAAATCATCGATATCTTCGAGAAACTGAACCAGGAAGGGAAAACGGTGATCATGGTCACCCACGAACCGGAACTGGCGGCCATGACCCAGCGCATCCTGGTGATGCGGGATGGTCGGCTGACAGAAGAGAAAGAGGGAGGAGGCCAGGTCGTTGTTTAGAGAATGTGTGAAGATGGCCTTTGAAGGCATGCTGGCCAACAAGATCCGGACCTTCCTGACCATGCTGGGCATCATCATCGGGGTTGGCGCCGTGATTGCCATGGTGTCCTTGGGCCTGGGCATGCAGGAAAAAGTCAAAGAGAACATTACCAGTATGGGCAGCAACCTGCTGATTGTCATGAGCGGCGGCCGTACGGCCAATGGTCAGCGGATCGCCAGCGGCAGCGGGGCCAAACTGACCTATGAAGACGCCAAAGCCATCGAAAAGAACGTGGACGGTATCAAATATGTGGCGCCAGGGGTCCAGAACAGCTATCAGCTGGTGGCCGGGAACCAGAACTGGACTTCCCAGGTCCAGGGCGTTACCCCCAACATCCTGTCCATCCGGAATTATTCCATCGAACAGGGCCGGATGTATTCCCAGCGGGATATGAACAGCCGGGAACGGGTGTGTGTCATCGGAAAGACCGTAGCGGACACCCTGTTCCCAGACGGCAATGCGGTGGGCCAGATCATGCGGATCAATAAGGCTCCCTTTACGGTCATCGGGGTCCTGGCTACCAAGGGGCAGTCTGCCATGGGACAGGACCAGGATGACATCGTGTTCATTCCTCTGACCACTGCCATGCAGCGGCTCATGGGACTTACCTATATCCGGAACATCACCATCCAGTGTGAAAGCGAAAATACCGTATCCCAGGTCCAGTCCGATGTGGTGACCCTGCTGCGGACCCGGCATAAGATCAAGACCGGGGATGACGATGACTTTTCTGTCCGGGATCTGACGGAAATCATCAAGACGGCCCAGGAAACTACTGGATCCATCACCCTTCTCCTGGCCATTGTGGCTGGCATCAGTCTCCTGGTAGGCGGCATCGGGATCATGAATATCATGCTGGTCTCGGTGACGGAACGCACAAGGGAAATCGGGATCCGGAAAGCTTTGGGGGCCACCTATCATGACATCCTGCTCCAGTTCTTGGTGGAATCCATGGTGATCGGGGTCACGGGAGGGACCACTGGCATGATCCTAGGGACTGTGATTTCCGTCATCGCCGCGAAAATCATCGGCTGGCCCATTGTGGTCTCCATCCTGGCCACTATCATCTCCGTCGTATTCTCTGTGGGGATCGGGCTTTTCTTTGGGCTGTATCCGGCCAAGAAAGCGGCTCTCCTGGACCCCATCGATGCCCTGCGGTATGAATGAGGCTCCGAAGCCCACTCTCCGGCAGAAATGGAGAGGCTTTGTGGAATTCCTCCATCGTCCCAAGACCCGGTTCGATATCAAAGACCGATCACGGGCCCTGCTGCTCTTTCTTTTGCTTGCAGCTGGGCTGATGTGGGCGGTCGAGAAAATCACGCAATGAAATCATAAAGAAGGCTGTGAAAGAATGGCCGACAGGAAACGTCGGTCACTTTCACAGCCTTCTTTCACTTACTTTCCGGCAGCCATCAGCCGGCGGAAAAGGAAACGGACCAGAGGCCCTACCAGGAGCAGCTGGAGCGGCCAGGCAAACAAATAATTGCGGAGATAGGCCGGGAAAAGGATCTGGGGAGATGTGGTGTGGAGGAACAGGAAATGGATCAGCGTAGTCATCATGGGAACCATCAACAAGGGCGTAGCGATCCCCATGCCGATGGGGATCGTCTTTTTCTGGTGCCAGTATCTCCGGGCCAGCCGGAAAGCCAAGGGACTGCCGATGAAATAGGCCACGGGCAGAGCCACCCAGTACTCCCGGAGCATATTGTGAAGGGCTGCTTGGAACCAGGGGCCCTGCCAGCCCAGATTCCACAGGGCGTTGTACGAGGACATGCCCAGGACCATCCCAAAGGCCATCATACAGGTGAAAATGATTTCTTCTTTTTTGGTTGCAGGCAAAAAGATCACTCCTCTGAATTTGGATAACAAAAAAAGAGCATCTCCAGCAATTGGATTTACATCGCTGAGAATACTCATTGCAGATACAGTATACCATATGAGGAAGAAAAATTCACATTTTTCCTGTATAATAAAAGAAACCCAGCACACTGGCCTTTTGGCCGGCAAAAGGAGGAATCGACATGGCTTTTGCAGTGAAAAATTATTTGGAAGACCTAGAGACCTTGGTCAATATGGAATCCTTCAGTACCTTTCCGGAAGGGACTGCCCGAGTGGCAGAATGGCTCCGGAAGCGGCTGGATCAGGCAGGCTGGAGGACGGAACTGATCCCTGTGGGGGAGTCTGTGGGACCCTGCTTGAAAGCAGTCTGGGGGAACCCGGATCATTATGATGTGATCCTCCTGGGCCATATGGACACGGTCTTTCCAGTGGGAACTGTGCAAGAACGGCCTTTTTCCCTGGAGGGGGACCATTATAAAGGACCTGGTTCAGCGGATATGAAATGCGGGGATCTGTTCATGATCTATTTGGCAGAAGCACTCAGCTCTGAAAAGGTGCAGGGCAGCGTTTGCCTGTTGTTCAATCCTGATGAAGAAATCGGATCCCGTTATTCCCGTCCGGTCATCGAACGGGAAGCCAAGAAGGCGGATCATGCCCTGATCATGGAAAGCGCCCGGCCCAATGGAGATCTGGTGAACCAGCGGAAAGGAATCTGCAAGTATACCTTGACTTTTACCGGAATCGCTTCCCATGCAGGGGTGAATCCGGACAAAGGAGCCAGCGCCATCAATGAATTCATCCGCTGGGGAGAAAAAATCATCGGGTTGGGAAATCCAGAAGCCGGGACAACCGTAAATATCGGGTTGGTCCAGGGCGGAACGGCTCCCAATGTGGTAGCTGCCCAGTGCCGTTGCGTCATCGATGTACGGATCACTCAGATTGCAGAGGGGGAACGGATCGACCGGACCATCCGGGCAATGGAAGCACAGACCTTTGATTCCCGAGTGAAGGTGCAGGTGGAAGGAAAAATTGCAAGACCTCCCATGGTCCCTACTCCCAAGACCCTAGAATTCTGCAGGATGGCAGAAAACATTGGAAAAGCAGAAGGTGTGCAGTTCCACTGGCAGGCAGCCGGCGGAGGCAGTGACGGGAATTTCACTTCTGCCCTGGGGGTCCCTACTTTGGATGGCTTGGGTCCTGTAGGCGGCAATGGCCATGCGGTCACTGAATATGGGGTCATCAGCAGCCTGGAACCACGATTCCGTTTCCTGAAATCTCTGGTGGAAGCCATTTTGAAAAAGCAAAAGAAAGAGGTGTGAGAAAAGGTCGTATGAGAGATACATCACTGGTCTATCTGTTGGATGGAGGGAACCGGATCCTCCTGGGACGGAAGCGCCGGGGCATGGGTGTGGGGAAATGGAATGGGTTCGGGGGAAAAATCGAACCGGGAGAAACCATGCGGCAGTGCGCTGTACGGGAACTGCAGGAAGAAAGTGGGATCCGAGTGCGCCCGGAAGATCTGGATTTAGTGGCTGATCTTTATTTTGACCAGCCCTCTGATGGAAATTGGTCCCATGGGGGCATGGTATATTTTGCCCGGAAATGGGAAGGAGTCCCCACCTTATCAGAAGAAATGGAACCCTGCTGGTTCGCCCTGGAGGAGCTGCCCTATCAGGAAATGTGGGAGGCGGACCGGATCTGGCTGCCCAAGCTGCTGAAGGGGAAGCAGCTGCGGGGGACGATCCTTTTTGATAGGGACGGAAACCATGTTCTCCAATCGATGTTTCAGGAGGTCCATCTGGATGGAAAAAAATAATTGGCCGGCCAAGCTGTTGGCATGGTTCGATGAAAATCGGAGGGAACTGCCTTGGCGGGAAAGCCATCCTCGGAACCCTTATCATGTGTGGATATCGGAAATCATGCTCCAGCAGACCCGCACGGAGACTGTCAGGGAATATTTCCGCCGCTGGATGGAGCAGTTCCCTACCATCAAAGACCTGGCACAGGCTTCGGAAGAACAAGTGCTCCGGGCCTGGCAGGGACTTGGATATTACAGCAGGGCAAGGAACCTCCATAAGGCAGCCCGTCAGATCATGATGGAATGGGCTGGCCAGATGCCTGCAGAAAAAAAGGCTCTGGCAGCCCTGCCGGGAATCGGCCCCTATACGGTAGGGGCCATCCTTTCCATGGCTTTTGGACAGCCTGTACCGGCCGTGGATGGAAATCTCCTGCGGGTCCTGGCAAGACTGTACGGAGTGGACGAAGATATTTCTGGAACGGCGGGGAAGAAAACCATCACAGAACTGGCGGAAAAGGCTTTGCCGGAAGGGCGGCCCGGGGATTTCAATGAAGCCATGATGGACCTGGGGGCCGAGATCTGCATTCCCAAACATCCCCGCTGCGGACAGTGCCCGGTGCAGGAATCCTGTACAGCATGGCAGCAAAATAGAACAGATTCCCTGCCTGTCAAAAAGGCCAAACCTATCCAGAAAGAATTTGCTGCTGCCTGCGGGATCTTTTGCACGGAAGGGAGATATCTTCTGCACAAGCGCCCTTCAAAGGGGATGCTGGCTTCCATGTGGGAATTTCCCATGGCCCTGGACCATGATGGAGAAAAAGCCCGGCAGGATTTGGAAACACAATTGGAAACAGCTGCGGGACCGGCTGTATGGCAGCATAAACATGTCTTTACCCATCAGATCTGGCATATGAAGGCCTATTTACTGGAAAAAATCAGCTGCCCCGAAGGAGAATGGGCCTATTTCACTCCGGCAGAATGGGAAAAGGTACCATTGGCCGGACCTCATGCGAAATTGGCCGCCTGGCTGAAAAAAACTGTTGACAGCAAAGAGAAGGTTTGATATTATATACAAGCTTTCTCTTTGAGGAAGCAGACAAGTCAGAGGAATTCACCGGCAAAAGAAAAAGTTGTTGACAAATTCCAAATGATTTGTTAATATAAATAAGCTGTTACAAAACAGCAAGGTTGGAACCCTGAGAACTGAATATTGTTGACAGATGTGCGGGTCAAGTCAC
>ERZ791914.734-NODE-734-length-27956-cov-3.640013_pt1 | contig 27956 bp, 19 predicted proteins | sample MGYA00510140_ERZ791914 | MGnify/ENA primary metagenome ERZ791914 (study PRJEB30046, sample SAMN00792079) | human gut metagenome | study: EMG produced TPA metagenomics assembly of the A metagenome-wide association study of gut microbiota in type 2... | reverse complement strand
AATCGGCTTTTCAAGATTGTAAAAACTTGACATCAATAAATATTCCAAGCAATGTAAAATCCATTAGTGCCAGAGCTTTCGATGGTTGCATAAATTTGCAGGCAATAAATGTTGCTCCCGATAATCCCTATTGTAAATCCATACAAGGCATTCTTTTTGACAAAAAAGAGACGACTTTAATTCGTTTTCCTGCGGGATTACAGATGTTGACATATGAAATATCTAACAATATTAAATATTTAGGATATTCAGCATTTGAAAGCTGCACAAAACTAACATCCGTTACTGTCAATAATGAAATTGAATATATTGATGGATATTCATTTAGTAATTGTAAAAGTTTAAAATCCATCACTCTTGGTAAGAACATACGAAGATTAGAATACTCTACATTTTATGATTGTATTTAGAAGGGTGTAACCAACTGCATATAATGAGAAATATTTATAAATAAGTCGTTGATTATCAGCGATATTTGAATTTTAACACTTCACAGTCAGTTTTTGGTGCTTCGACATTTTCCGTATAATTTTGTGACGTATTTCTATCGCGGTGAATGTACGGGGCTTTATTTTTGCCACAAAATTCAAGTCTGGCGACAATGGTTGACAACGGTTCACAGACAGAGACAAAAGGCTGGGCAAAATGCGAAAGTTGTCACAAAGGTAAAACAGGTTGACGACAGGTGACAATAATTGACTTCCGTTCACTTCCCGATGGAATACACAGAAAAGAGTGTAAAACATTAAAATAAGGGAAGAATGAAGAAGACAAGAAGATGCGCATTTTGCGGCAGGGAGTTCACCGCCAACAGCGGAATGCAGAAGTATTGCTCCGTCAGTTGTGCCGACGAAGCCAAGAAAGAGAGAAAGAAAAGGAATGAAGATTTCCTCAAGGCAGTAGAACCAGTTATAGGACTGAGGCAGCAGGAGTACCTCACCTTCTCCAAGGCGGCTGTCATAATGGGATGCTCGCGCCAGTACATTTATAAGCTCGTGTCACAGGGCAAGCTGAAAGCCTCACGCATCAGCAGCCGCATGGCTATCATCCGCCGTGCTGACATCGAGTCCATGCTGGAGGGCAACCCTTATAATAAGGTAGTGTTCGGCAACCGACCGAAACCAACAATTCTTAAGCAGCGTCAGAAGAAGCAAGAAACCGCACCCGCTTCTGACGAGCCTTTGACCTATCTCTCCGGCGAGGAGGTGATGTCCATTTATAAGGTAAAGCAGATGTGGCTTTACACCACAGCTAAGCGAAATCAGATACCCATGTGTCGTATTGCTGGAAAGAACTATTACAGCAAAAGCCATGTGGAGGAATGTCTCGGTCTGACCGTTGACACCTCTATTATTACCGAATGGCTCACAACAGACGAAGTGTTCGAGGAGTTCGGCATGAAAGCTACCGCCATTCGTGCCTACGCATACCGCCACAGCATTCCCACGAAGAAGGAATACGGCATCACCTATTATTCAAAGACACATCTTGCGGAACTGCGACAGATGGACATGATGGCAGATGAACGGTATTGCACCGTTAATGAGGTGTCAGAGAAATACGGACTGTCCAAAGCCAACATTCACCATATCACCAAAGTTCATGGCATAGAGAAGAAGAAAGTGGGTGTAAGAAATCTACTACTTCGTGCCGATGTAGAGCGTGCGATGGTGGAAAGAGCCGCAAAGGGACTGTAAATTCGTTCATTTTCCATTGATAACACGATTATCTGTCAATTATCATCATTAACTGCCATCAACGGCATATCATTCAGTTCCTTTGCATCGTGGAGATAGTCTCCACCAAGTAACATTCATAAATAACAAAAGAAAAGACTATGAGTAATATCTGTAAGACCGTGAACCTTTACACGCGGAAAATCAAGGGCGGCAAGATGCTGTCCTACTTCCTCGACTATTATCCCGGCTACCGTGACGAGACCACCAACAAGGTGCTGCGCCATGAATCGCTCGGCATCTACATCTACGCTCACCCGAAGACACAGCGCGAGAAAGACTACAACGCACGGCTGTCGGAGAAAGCCGAGGCTCTGCGCTGCCGTAGATACGAGGAAATTATAAATGAGCGTTACGAGTTCTTCGACCGCAACAAACTCAACGGCAGTTTCATTGACTACTTCAAGAAGTATGCCGGGAAAAAGAACTCACGCTATGAGCAGACGTTCCTGCACTTCAACCGTTTTACAGGCGGCAAATGCACCTTTGCCGAAATCACTGTGGAGCTGTGCAACAAGTTCCTTGAATACCTGCGCACCACGCATCAGGTAATCCACACCAAACGCAAGCTGCACACCAATACTATAGCCAGCTATTGGTCCGCGTTTCTCGGCACGCTCCATGCCGCCCACCGTGACAGGAAGATAAAGGAGAATCCATGTCCATATCTGGAACGTGCCGAAAGCATTCCGACCGATAAAGTTGGACTGTCAGCGGAGGAACTCATACGGCTGTCGGAAACACCTTGTGAAGTTCCAGTTCTGAAAACCGCCTTCCTTTTCTCCTGCCTTACAGGGCTGAGAAAGAGCGATGTCAAGACATTCTCTTGGGATATGATACAGCCCGAAGCAGACGGGACGCTCTATATCACCACCCGTATGCAGAAGACAAAACAGATTGTCCACAATCCCATCGGGGACGAGGCGCTGGCTTTGATAGATAGCGACACAAGAGAGGGGCTTGTATTCCCCGGTTTCAAGGATAACATGACACAGACACCACTCAAGCAATGGCTGAAGACGGCAGGCATCACCAAAAATATCACCTACCATTCAAGCAGGCATACATATTGTACCCTGCAACTGGAGGCAGGAACGGATTCCCGAACCGTACAGGAACTTGTCGGGCATAAGAACCTCGCTACCACGCAGCAGTATCTTGACAGCGTTGACAGCAGGAAGAAGGAGGCGGCAAACCGAATCACATTAAAACGCATGACAGAATAGCATAGGATGTTGTTTTGCAGTCTTACAAGCGATTGGAGTATGATTCTGAGTATGAAATCATACTCCAATATTAATTTGTCCTAAATCACTGCATTTATCTGCGACTATTTTCGCATATACCCAAACTGTCGAAGTAACTTTGCTGTAAATAACCGTCAACAAGACGTAATATCGAACAATAAAACAAATATAACACATGAGAAATTTGACTACGATTATCAACAAAGAGACCTGCCTTTTCTATGGTCTTCCCGGCACAGCCATCCTTGCCGTGTCGCTCATCCTGTCCTGCAAAGTCGGCAATGACTTCGGAGGAAGCACGTTTGTAAACACCGTTTCCTTCTTTGGCTGCAATGCCCTGTTATGGCTGTTGTATCTGGTATTGTTTCAGTATCTGCCTGTTGACTTGATGAGGGTTTGGTCGTCAAAGACGAGACCTAATGTCACAGAAGCAGTTGGAACGAGAATCGCTAAGGAGCAGGTTAAACATCCTGTTGCCACCGTTCAACCGATGACTGCCGAAGAATACAAAGCCCACTGTGTCGAGTTTGAGCGCAAGAAACAGGAGGAACATCAAAGACTTGTCAATCCTATCATAGATTATGTAGGTAGGGTGATGTCACCATTCATGGAGGAAAACGAGCTTGACCTGCTCCGCAATGAAATCCGGGCATGGTGTGATAATCCGAACCATGAGCCTAAACCTGTCAAGTTAAAAACGATTCATGACTACAAGGACAAATTGAAGACAGTCTCTTTCAAGCATTTCATCTGGAACATAGCCGCAAGGCTTGGCTTTGAAAACGGATATTCCGGGAAGATACAGGCCGATTTCATCAAGTCACTGTTCCCCAACGAACTGAAGGACGTAGAATCCAAGTCGTTGGAAAGAAGTCTGACCTGCTCACCTGATGACGGACACATCAAACTTGACAGACCAAAGCATACGGACAATTATATTTTCCACTTTTAACTACAACCATCTTATTCTAATACTTACAACTATAATGCAGGGAGGCTCTTACGGGCTTCCCTCTTTTCGTTATATGTCATTGTGTCCTGCTGTTGTTGATTGGTTGCAATACAGCTCCTGCTTTATTTCCTTATTCCCTACTTTTTCCCCTCCTTTTTACACCCTGTTCCTTGATTGTACAGTTATCTTAGGATTATCAACCGATTATCATCAATAGTCTGTATCACAGGTATATCATTCAGTTCCTTTGCCGCAACTTAATTTTCAAAAGTATGACAAACGAACTTACATTCAACGACCTCCCGCAGGTCGTGGCCGAGCTTCGGGATGAGGTAATCGGCATGAGACAAATGCTCACCAGTCTGCAAAAGGATAACGGACAACGCAAGGAGAACACCCACCACCCCATGTCGGTGGAAGATGCTGCCGGGTATCTGAAGATACCGCTACGTACCCTTTATATGAAATTGGGCAACGGTACCATTCCTGCCACCAAGCCAGGCAAGAGGTACGTCCTCTATAAGGATGAGCTTGACAAATGGCTGGAGTGCAACCGCAAGAATCCCGTTCCGCTGACCGATGAGGAACAGAACGCAGCCATCCTTGCTGCTAACAGACGTAAACCAAACAAAGCGGACTGGAGGTGAGCATGGAGAACTGTTACAATTTCTCGTTTTTCCGTGCGCCGATCCAGAACACGGTTCCTGATGTAGCCTTCAGCATCCTTGATGCCTACCGCTACATTTCGGAACCGATATCCAAAGAACGGACGGAACAATTGCGTACCATGGCCTCACAGAATGAAGCCAGACTTTTCAAGGCACGCCACTTTGACTACTGCACTTTCTCAGGACTGTTCAAATCCCGCTCCTCTTCACAGCTCATACAACATTCAGGGTTGGTCTGTGTGGACTTTGACCATGTGAAGGATGTCTCTGTGCTAAAACAGCAGTTGCTGGAGCATGAGTATTTCGATACAATCCTGATGTTCACCTCACCTTCGGGAAACGGAGTGAAATGGATTGTTGAGGTTGACCTGCAAGGTTGGGAGCACTCCCGTTTCTTCAAGTCCATGATAAACTGCCTGAAAGCGACAGGACTTCCTCCTGTTGATATTTCGGGCAGTAATGTAGCCAGAGCCTGTTTCCTCCCATACGACCCAAATGTTTATATCCATCCAAAATTTCAAGACTATGCCAAAGAAACATTTTATACCCCAGCAGTGGGAAGCATGTTCGGATGAGAATTGTATTCCTATCTGCAATAAGGTGTATTCTGGCGATTGCGGCAACGATAGAGACAATGATGTGGAACGCATCGTTTCCTTGATTGAACAACAGAGTGCAGACATCGCACCATCCTATGAGGAATGGGTGAAGCTCGGTTTTGCACCGGTGGATGGATATGGAGAGAACGGACGTGACTACTTCATGCGACTAAGTACTCTTCATGCAGGATGCACCCAGGAAGCGGCAGAATCCCAATATGACAAATGTCTTCGCTCCGGAAATTCGGGAATCACCATATCCACCTTCTTCCATCTGGTAAAAAATGCAGGAATATCCATTTCCATACCGAATGGTAAAATGGCAATTTGGCAAAATGGTAATTTGCGAGACCATGCAGATAAACAAAATAACGCTGAAATATCCAAAAGTCCAAATTGCCAAGATGGTAATATGGAAATATCAGAGGAAAAAGAGGCAGTAAAAGTCCAAAATACCAAATATTCATATTGCCAGAACGGTAAAACGGACATTTCGGACAAATGGATATTTGAGGAAGAGGAACTGCCGCTTTTCCCAGAAGAGGTATATGCCCATCTCCCTCCTTTTCTTGACAGCGTGATGAGAAGTGCCATATCACCGTCGGACAGGGACATGTTGTTGATTGGGGCAATTACGGTTCTCTCTTCCACACTGGACAAGGTGAGCGGAGTCTATGACGAGCGCATTGTCTATCCCAACCTGTATCTGTTTGTTTCCGCAGATGCTGGCATGGGCAAGGGTGCATTGACTCTGTGCCGTGAACTGGTTGCGCCCATTAATACGGAATTGCGTACTGCTGCCAGACTGCAATTGGCAGACTCGGACAGCAGCAAAGAGAAGGATATGCCCATGCTCGCCCTTATCATTCCGGCCAACAGCAGTGCCAGCGCGTTCATCAAGACATTGGCGGACAATAACGGTACCGGGCTGATGTTCGAGACGGAAGGCGACACGCTCAGCCAAACATTGAAGTCCGACTACGGGAACTATTCCGACACGTTGCGCAAGGCGTTCCACCATGAGCCAGTGTCACTGTGCCGCCGCAAGGACAGGGAGTTCCTTGAACTGGACTGTCCCAAACTGAGTGTCGTGCTTGCCGGGACACCCGGACAGGTCCGTAACCTCATACAGGATTCTGAGAACGGGTTGTTCAGCCGTTTCATGTTCTTCAATATAAAGTTCGAGAGGAACATCCGAAACGTGTTTGTCGTAACTGATTCCAAGAAGTCCAAGACGGAGACCTTCCGTCAATTGGGTGAGCAATATAAGGAACTGTCAGGAAAGATTCAACGGGAGGCTTCGGCATACGAAGTGAGCATCCCACCATTCCTGCACGCTCATTTCATGGACCACTACAACCAGCTGAACAACGAATGCTGCGAAGCCATCGGCAACAGGATGCAGGGTGTGGTGAGAAGAAACGGACTGATGGCATTCCGCATCATGATGGTGCTGACGCTTGTCCGGCATCTGACGGATGAGTGCTACCATCCGATGCCGGAGGGACAATCTCTGAGACTGGAATGTTCTGACGAGGATTATCACACATCACTTACTATTGCCGAGACAATGCTGTATCATTCCGCATATATGTTCCGTCAGTTGGAGAAGCCTTCCTCCCCCGCATCAGCATTCAACAGGAATGACAGAAGAGAAATACTGTACATGATGTTGCCCGACAGTTTTACCAAACAGGAGTATCTGGCTGTTGTCCGTCAACTGGAGTATAGCGAGAGTACCTGCAATAAATGGATTGACCGGTATATAGAGGAAAACCGCCTCCGGCATTGCGGGCACTCCAAGTATGAAAAGGTGCAGAGAACTTCACCTGATACTCTTTCTTCAACAGCTCCGCCATAACAGTATCGTCCACTCCATGAGCTTGCTCTTATACAGACTTTGCAAAAGTCCTAAACTCAATAAGGACTTTTTGCCCGAGAGCAAGAAAGTCCCATGAGGCAGGGAGCGTCTATGCCGCACATTGTCCCTGCACCCCGATAGCGAGCAAGCTCTTTTCATCCTCTTTTATAGAAATGTTGAAACTCAAAAATACAGAAAAAGATTATGGTACAAGAACAGAAACAAGCCCTGCATATAGAGAACGGAAAATCATTCAGCCGGAGTGAGGCCAACGAGAATGAAAGACGTTGGGATGACCGGAAGATAAACCAGCTTAACAGAGACCCTGCCAACAATTACGACAGGACACGGATGCATCTGAACTTTGAGATTGGCAGTGACGGAAAGATTCATCCGTTAGGCTATATGGACAAGCGGTTGGATGAGAGGATACAGGAACGGCTGGACGAACTGGAATATCATCCGTTCAAGGCTGACAGCAAGATTCAGCCGAACATCTGCGCCAAACTAATCATCGGAGGAAATCACGAGCGGACGCTTGAGATGGCTTTCGGGAGCCAGACCGTGAATATGAACAAGGGAGCTGACAACAGTCATCTGCACCGTTGCCGTGAGGTGGAGGACTGGGCGATGGATTCATACAGGTGGTGTTGCGAACAGTTCGGCAAGGAAAATGTCATCGGCTTTCAGGTGCATCTGGACGAAAAATCACCTCATTGCCATGCACTTGTTATTCCCGTAGGTAGAAAAGGCAAGGAGAAAAAGGAACGGGTGATGTGGTCTGCAAAGTTCGGGAAGAACGGCGGAGAGTATAAGGCTATTCTTCATGCAATGCACACCTCGCTGTATGAGACAGTTGGCAAGATGTACGGGCTTGAACGTGGCGATAGTGTAAAAGACCGCAATGTGCGCCATTTAGATAAGCATGAGTTCTACCGTGAGCAACTGAAATTGGAGAAGGCAATCAAAGGGCTTACAACGATGAAAGAGAATCTTGAAAGTTCCATTTCCAGACTTCAGAATGAGATACAGACTGTCCGCTTCCGTCTTTCTGACCGTAAGATAACGTTGCATGAGGCTGACAGTAAAGTGCATCGGCTGGAGAATGAAATATCAGCCTTGCAGGAGAAGCTATCGGACAAGGCTGGTAAGCTACAGGAAAAACAACAGGAACTAAACCGCTTGATGAAAGATGTCGGCAATGTGCATCAGATTATCACCCCATTCAAGAATCACCGCATTGGTTTTACCGCTCCCCAAATCACGGAAGTACCGCCTACGTTCGGGCGTGAGAAATGGATGGAGAAACAGAACAAGCGGATAGAGACCATGTTCAATAAGGTTGTTGCTGAGATTGAGAGGTTGTATATGACAGAAGCTGAAAAGCAAGTAAAATCTGCCCAACAGAATCAACTGATAGACTACAAGAAGTATCACCGATATAGGAATGAGAGCGGGCAACTACGTCAATATATCCGGGACATAACCGAAGAGAACGGCAAACTCAATGAAACACTCTGCGGATTATTGGATGTCTTAGCCATTCCTGATTTTCGGGAGAAGTTTTTTGCTATTGCCGATGCGCTGATTGGTGGTCGTCCTATTCCGACATCATCCGGTGGCGGAGGTGAAACATCCGACCTTCGTTGGGATGGACGCAATCCCGATGAAGATGACCAGAGTTATAGACGCAGATGTATGATAGCGGCAGCGGGAATAGTAATAAGCAGGAATAGGACAAAAGGATTTAGAAGATAATTATGGCATCAATAAAGATAAAGTTCAGACCCTCCACAGTAGAAGGTAAGGAAGGAGGACTATATTTTCAGATTATACAGAACAGGGTAATTCGTCAAATGAACACGGACTATAAAATCTATGCATACGAATGGGATGCAGAAATAGAAAGCGTTGTGGTCAGTGGCGCACGTGCCAATATCCTATGCAGCATTAGGGAGCGTATGGAATGGGACTTGTCAAGATTTGAAAGGATTGTACGCCAGTTAGAGCAGGAAAGACGCAAATATACGGCAGATGATGTAATTACACTATTCCATAAAGTGACCAAAGAGACATCCTTGTTTTCCTTTATGCATAGTGTAATTATTCAACTGCGACAATTGGGAAAGATACGCACTTCCGAGACTTATACGGCAACTCTTAAAAGTTTCATGGAATTTCGTGAAGAACAGGACGTTCCGCTTGACGGTGTTAACTCTGACCTTATGCTTTTATACGAAGCTCATCTGAAAGCGAAAGGAGTACGCATGAATACCATATCATTCTATATGCGTATTCTTCGGGCAGTATATAACCGAGCAGTGGAAAAAGAACTTACGCCACAGAAGTATCCGTTCCGTCATGTCTATACCGGAGTGGACAAGACTGTTAAGCGTGCTGTTCCTGTTAAAGTCATCAAGGCCTTGAAAGAACTGAATCTGTCAATGAAGTCTTCGTTGGATTTTGCGCGTGATATGTTCATGTTCAGTTTTTACACAAGAGGGATGTCCTTTGTTGATATGGCATACCTTAAAAAGACGGATTTACAGAACGGAATCCTGACCTATTGCAGGCGAAAGACCGGACAGCGGCTTACCGTCAAATGGGAGAAATGTATGGAGGAAATCATCAAGAAATATCCATCAAACAGTTCTACCTATTTATTGCCGATTATCAAGGAGCAAGGGAATGAGCGGAAGCAGTATGACAATGCCCTGCATCTGGTCAATTATCGGTTGAAAGACCTGTCGGGAATGCTGAAACTTCAACGGCCTTTGACAATGTATGTGGCCCGGCATTCATGGGCGAGTGTGGCCAAGGTAAGAAATGTTCCGTTGTCAGTCATTAGTGAGGGCATGGGGCATGATTCTGAAAAGACAACACAGATTTACCTTGCTTCTCTCGAAGCATCGGTGGTTGACAAGGCAAACAAGATGATTTTGGAATTGCTGTAGGCAAGAAGTTGTTTAGCAAAAATCTCAATCTCTTCGTAAGAGACGGATATTTGATGCAAAGATACTCATTTTCAGTCAAAATTCAGCTTATTTAAGAGAAAAACTGCTATTTGTGCCATCAAATTTTCATGTTGTTTTACAAAACATATTCATTTTCGACAGAATGGGCGGAATATCAAGACTTTCCTATTTTCTTCGTCTCTTACGAAGAGACGAACTTATTTTGCTCGATAAAGACCACCGCCAATAGGCAAAAGAAATAATGGAACTCCCTCGTAGTGTAAAAAGGGCTTGGTCGCCCGTCGAGACACTATGCAGGGAGTTCTTGTGTTAAATATGGAACTACCGAAGCAATTCGACAATATCACCCAGAGGGTCATTGACGACTTGAAGGCCACGCTGCAAAAGGGTTCAAAGGTGTCAATGGCAGCCGCCTCTTTCTCCATCTATGCTTTTGAGGCACTTCAAAAGGAACTGGAGAAGATAGACGAATTGCGTTTCATCTTTACCTCGCCCACATTTAACAAAGAGCGTTCCAAGAAACAGAAGCGTGAATTCTATATTCCTAAACTTAACCGTGAGCGCACGCTGTATGGCTCGGACTTTGAAATAAAGCTCCGTAACAACCTTACGCAAAGGGCTATTGCCAAGGAGTGTGCCGATTGGATTCGCAGAAAAGTCCGCTTCAAGACCAATGTGTCACAGATGAACATGCCCGGTTTCTTGAACGTGAAGAACGGGGAGGGGCTGTTTACCTATATGCCTTTCAATGAGTTCACCACAACGGAACTCGGTTGCGAGCGTGGCAACAACATTTTCCAACTCATTCAGCGTATGCCATCACCCATCAGCGATGCCTACCTCAAGAACTTCAATGACTTCTGGCAAGACAAAGAGAACTTTACTGATGTTACGGATGCCATAATCGAAAACATTGAGAATGTCTATCGTGAGAATGCTCCTGACTTCATCTACTTCGTCACGCTATATAATATCTTCAACGAGTTTCTTTCCGACATCAGCGAAGATGTACTGCCAAACGAGGCAACAGGTTTCAAGTCATCGCAAGTATGGAACAAGCTCTATAATTTCCAGAAGGATGCCGCCCTTGCCATCATCAATAAACTGGAGACTTACAACGGCTGCATCCTTGCCGACAGTGTCGGTTTAGGAAAGACCTTCACTGCTCTGTCAGTTATCAAGTATTACGAGAACCGCAACAAGTCGGTGTTGGTGCTTTGTCCCAAGAAACTCTATGACAACTGGAATACCTACAAGAGCAACTACCGCAACAATCCGCTGGAGAAAGACCGTTTGCGTTATGACGTGTTGTTTCATACCGACCTTTCGCGCGACCATGGCACAAGCAACGGCATTGACCTCGCCTTGCTCAACTGGGGAAACTATGACCTTATTGTGATAGATGAAAGCCACAACTTTCGCAATGGTGGTAAGGTCACTACCGATGAGGAAGACGAGAACCCGCGTGAAAACCGTTATCTCCGTCTGATGAACCGTGTGATTCGTGCCGGAGTGAAGACAAAGGTGCTGATGCTTTCAGCTACTCCTGTCAACAACCGCTTCAACGATTTGAAGAACCAGTTGCAGTTGGCATACGAGGGTGAGCAGTCGCTCATCAACGATAAGTTGGATGTTGACCGCCCCATTGAGGACATCTTCCGTTCAGCACAGGCGCAATACAACATCTGGGCGCATCTTGAAGACCCAAAGGAGCGCACGGCAGAGCGATTATTAGACATGCTTTCGTTTGACTTCTTTCAAGTTTTGGATGCCGTCACTATTGCCCGAAGCCGCAAGCATATAGAGAAATACTACGACACGGCAGATATTGGCAAGTTCCCGACACGTTTGCGCCCCATATCCAAGCGTCCGCATCTCACCGACCTTGACGAAGCCATTACCTATAGGGATATTGCCTCCCAGCTCGATGAGCTTAACCTGAGTGTCTATGCGCCGTCAGATTATATTCTGCCTTCCATGCGCAGTAAGTACGAGATTGACAAGGATGACAGTGGAGGGCATCTTGGAATGTCGGGGCGTGAAAAGGGTTTGAAGAAACTCATGGCAATCAACCTGCTCAAGCGTCTGGAGTCTTCGGTAAACTCGTTCCGCTTGACGCTGGAGCGTATGAAGTCGCAGGTTGACGAGACTTTGAAAGCAATCGACAATTTTATGGAGACACGGCAGGATACACGCCTCTCCCTTCAAACATTGGAGAGTATGCTTGATGGCGATGACAACGAGAATGACTTTCTTGTTGGAGGAAAGAAAACGCGCGTATCACTTGCCGATATGGATTGCCGTTCATGGAAGCGTGACTTGGCGGCAGACCAATACATCATAGACCTGTTACTGGTTATGCTTCGTGATATAACACCCGAACATGACAGCAAACTGCAGATGATTATAGAGAACTTGCGTGACAAATTTGCCCATCCGATAAACGGCAACAACAAGAAAGTTCTTATTTTCACAGCTTTCAGTGATACGGCTGAATATCTTTATGATAATCTTGCTCCTGCAATTATTGAGAAAACAGGATTACATACAGGATTGGTTACAGGTAACGGCGTGGCTTCAACCATCAAGGGACTTCGTGCGGACTTCAACAGTATCCTTACGCTGTTCTCACCCATATCAAAAGAGGCAGACAAGCTGCTGCCCAACATAAAAGAGCGGATAGATGTGCTTATCGCAACCGATTGTATCAGCGAGGGACAGAACCTGCAGGATTGTGACTATCTAATCAACGCAGACATACATTGGAACCCAGTCCGCATCATACAGCGTTTCGGACGAGTCGACCGTATCGGCTCACGCAATGACGTTATTCAGTTGGTAAACTATTGGCCGGACATTGAATTGGACGACTACCTCCGTCTGAAAGGTCGTGTGGAGGCACGCATGACTGGTGTAAACATCACTGGTGCAGGCAATAGCAACGTTCTTCTTTCCGATGAGGAGCAGGCAGACCTCGACTATCGTAAGAGCCAACTGCAACGCTTGCAGGAAGAGGTGGTTGACCTTGAGGATATGGACACGGGCATCAATATCATGGATTTGGGACTCAACGAGTTCCGAATGGACTTGTTGGCATATATACATGAGCATCCAGACATTGAGCATACGCCTTTTGGCATGAGTGCAGTGGTACCAGCCTCGGAGCAGGTCAAGCCCGGTGTCATATTCATCTTGAAAAATAGAAACAATGCGGTGAACATTGGCAGGCAGAACCTGTTGCATCCGTTCTACATGGTTTATCTGTCTGACGAGGGCGAACCGATTATCAACCATCTTTCGCCGAAACGGTTGCTTGATATCATGCGCCTTTCATGCAAGGGACGGACTGAACCCATCAAGGAACTGTGCCGTATGTTCAACAAGGAGACTGCCGACGGACGAAAGATGCAGCACTATAGTGAACTGCTGCAAAAGGCGGTGGGCAATATTGTGGAGCAGAAAGAGGGAAGCGACCTTGAAAGCCTTTTCTCTTTTGGCGAGACAACTGCTCTTGTTAATGACATTAAGGGACTGGATGACTTTGAGCTGATTTGCTTTCTTGTGATAAGGGAAGGAGGTGACCGTGGATAATATTTTGAAATATCCGCAAAGCACCATCGTCAATCGTGTAGTGCCCAAAACGATGTTTTATAAGTTCATGGAAGTGAACCCTCGCATGAAGACACGGTTTGTGAATGATGTGGTAAACATTACATGGCTTTATAAGTTTGCTGCATCCACACTGAACGTCACCGATACGGAACAGATGAAAGAGATAGAGGTGTTTGTGGTGAACCTCAAACAGCCCGATTGTCCGACAGACCTGTTCTCGTTTATCGACATCAACATGCCGCATCATATAGTCTTTGTCCTTGTACACGATAATCATGCCATGCTGCTTATCAATTATAAGGACTGGGCGGATGACACACATACCAAATTCAAAATCACGCAGACCTTTACTTCATCATGGGTATCATTTAACAATTTGCATCTGCAAATAGACGGTCAGTCTTTGCCACGAATATATGACAACTTTGTGGCGCAGGTCAGTGGAAACGGTGAGCACAAGGCTGGTTGCATGGCTGACATCGTTGCATTGAAGAAACAAATAGCGGCAGTCGAAACTGAACTGAAAAGTTTAGAGAAACGTATGCGCAAAGAACCGCAACTGGACAGGCAAATGCAGATGAATAAGCAGGTGAAGGCAAAGCGCAAGGAACTTGAATCTTTGAAAACAAAATTAGATAATCTGAAATAAAAACGAATAATATGGAACAGCCGAAACATATAGATATGCAAACGCCTAATGGCACAGAATTGAATCTTGATGCGCTCTATCAGATTGCCCCTTCGTGCTTCACGGAAGCAAAGGGTGCTGATGGGGAAGTACGTCACGTTGTGGATTTCAACAAACTCCGTTTGCTTCTCGGTGATAATGCCGTGGAGGATGCTCCCGAAGTGTATGATTTCACGTGGGTAGGTAAGCGTGCTGCCTTACAAGAGGCGGCAGCACCTATCAGAAAGACTCTGCGCCCTTGTCCCGAAGAGAGTGTCGATTGGGACAAGACACAGAATCTCTACATAGAAGGTGACAACCTTGAAGTGTTGAAGTTGCTCCAAAACTCCTATATGGGTAAGGTCAAGATGATTTATATTGACCCGCCTTATAATACGGGGAATGATTTTGTGTATCATGATGATTTTCATCGCACACAGAAAGAGGAAGATGAAGCAGCAGGCGTTATCAATGAAGACGGTAAACGCATGATTAAAAACACTGAATCGAATGGAAAATTTCATTCTGATTGGTGTTCTATGATTTATTCTCGATTGATAATTGCTCGTTCGTTATTGTCAGAAGATGGTATTATTTTCATCTCTATTGATGATAATGAAGTGGATAATTTGAAAAAAATATCAGATGAAGTTTTTGGTGCATATAATTTCATTGATATTTATAATTGGGCAAAAACAGAGACACCTGAAAACCTATCTATTAAATGTAGACAAATAATAGAATACGTTCTCTGTTATCAAAAAAATAAAGATTCTGTTCGATTTAAAGGAATTCAGAAGTTCTCGTCAAGTTCCAATGGTTTATTGAATCAACCTAATGCAATAGGTGTTCTTAAATTTCCAGCAAATATAGTTACCACAAGTATTTCTGACGGACATATTGTTGCTGGTATGTATGGAACTGATAAATATGATGTAGAACTGCTTGACGATGTTGATATAAAAGATGGACTCTTCATATCCGAATTTAGATTAAAAGCAAAGTTCAAGTGGCAACAAAGTTACCTTGAAAACGAATTAAAAAATGGAACTATAATAAGTATTCCAACATTGAAATTCAGTCCGTCTTATGAGAAAAAAGAATATGCTCCTGAAGTTCCTACGAATTTAATTAATAGCAAAGTAGGAGTTGAAACGAATGAAAATGCAGGAGACTATCAGTTACAACTCTTTCCTAAAAAAGTGTTCAATTTCCCCAAGCCAACTTCTTTGATGAAATATATATTCGGGTTCTTGGATGACAAAGAATCAGAATATATTGTCATGGATTTCTTCTCTGGTTCAGCAAGTACAGCAGATGCAGTTATGAGAATTAATTCTGAGCGACAAAATAATCCGATAAAGTATATTTTAGTACAACTACAAGAAGACTTAGAAGATTCTTTTAAAAACGCAGCAAGCGCGAGTCAAAAGGAGATAATTAAAAATGCAATAGATTTATGTGATGAATTAAAAGTTCCTCATGTTCTAACAGAAGTTGCTAAAGAGCGCATTCGTCGTGCCGGAAAGAAAATCAAAGAAGAAAGTCCTTTGACCACACAAGATCTTGACATTGGTTTCCGTGTGTTCAAGTGCGAAAGCAGTAACTATAAAGATGTGGCTTTCGCTCCCAAGGATTATACTCAGGACATGCTTGCAGGACTGCTTGACAACATCAAGGAAGACCGCACAGACCTTGACTTGCTATTTGACTGTATGCTCCGCTGGGGCGTGGAATTGTCTTTGCCCTTGAGCACAACAAAAGTTGATGGTTGCACTATACACAATGTGAACGATGGCGACCTTGTGGCTTGTTTCGATGGTAATGTGACGGAAGCGGTGATTGATGCCATTGCGGGCTTGTCACCTTTGCGTGTAGTATTCCGCGATAGCAGTTTCAACGAGGCGGCACAGAAGATGAACCTTTTTGAACTCTTCAAGCAGAAGTGCGACTGGACGGACGAGGAGGTAAAGAACAATGTGCGTGTCATCTAAAAACATTCCATGGACTATGGCTAAGAAACTGACACTGAAATTCAAGAACCAACAGTTCCAGACGGATGCGGCACGGGCTGTGACCGATGTGTTCCGTGGGCAGCGTAACCAGTCGATGGTGGAGTTTACCCATGACATGGGACGTGCGTCAGACGGCTCACAAGATCTCTTTGACGTTGTAGGCTTCCGCAACCAACCGCTTACTGTTCCCGCAGGACAGATATTGGAAAACATCCGACAGATACAAATGGCGGCACAACTGCGCCCCTCGGAAACAATAGACACCACCGACTTACGCTTGACTATCGAAATGGAGACAGGAGCAGGTAAGACCTATACTTACATCAAGACAATGTATGAGTTGAACAAGCTCTATGGTTGGAGCAAGTTCATCATTGTGGTGCCGAGCATCGCCATTCGTGAAGGTGTATGCCGCTCCTTTGAAATCATGAGTGAACATTTCGCGGCAGAGTATGGCAAGCGCATACAGTCGTTCATCTACGACTCGAAGCAACTGACTAAGATTGACCAGTTTGCCAGCGACTCGAATATGCACGTGATGATAATCAACACGCAGGCGTTTGCCGCACGAGGCGAGGATGCCCGACGCATCTACATGAAACTGGATGCTTTCCGCTCACGTAAGCCTATTGATGTGATAGCCGCTACAAGACCTATCCTTATCATTGACGAGCCACAATCGGTATTGGGAGCAGACAAGAAGAACGCTACACGCGAAAAGCTGAAAGAGTTCAAGCCACTCTTCACCTTATTATATAGTGCCACGCACAGAGCCGATGACATAGTAAATATGGTTTATCGTCTGGATGCTATGGATGCCTACAACAAGAAATTAGTGAAGAAAATCTCGGTGAAGGGTATCAATCAGCATGGCTCCACAGCCACCAACGGTTATCTTTATCTGGAGAGCATCGAACTGTCGAAAGGAAATCCGCGTGCCCGTATAGGTTTCGACAAGAAGGGGGCAAGCGGAGTAAAACAGGTGACGCAGTTGGTGAGTGACGGATTTGACATTTACCAGCAATCAGGCGGATTGGAGGAATATGCCAACGGTTATCGTATAGAAAGCATTGATGGCTACAACCGTTGTATCCGCTTGTTGAACAACACTGTTCTATACGAGGGTGATATGATAGGACGTGTGAATGATATCTATGTGCGCCGTCATCAGATACGTGAGACCATCCTATCACATATCAACAAGGAGCGTCAGCTATTCAAGATGGGCATCAAGTGTCTCTCGCTCTTCTTCATAGATCATGTGGATAATTACCGTATCTACAACCAAGAAGGCGGCACAAACAAGGGACCGTTTGCAGAAATCTTTGAAGAGGAATACGATAAAATTATTGGCACACTACAACTGCAAACGGATGACTCTTCGGAATACATAGAATACTTGAAACGATGGAAAGCGGAAGAGGTACACAACGGCTATTTCTCCCGTGACAAGAAAGGGCACTTTATTCAACCTTCAAAGACTGAGTTAAAGAACGAGAGCTGCAATGACACCTCAGCGTATGACCTCATCATGAAGGACAAAGAGAAACTGTTGTCATTTGATGAGCCCACACGATTCATCTTCTCACACTCAGCCTTAAAGGAAGGTTGGGACAATCCGAATGTGTTCCAGATATGTACTCTGAAGGACAGCGACAACCAGACAAAGAAGCGGCAGGAAGTGGGTCGTGGTATGCGTTTGTGTGTAAACAGCCAAGGCGAGCGGCAGGACGAGACCGTGCTGCACGGACGTGTGTTTGAAGTGAATGAACTGACAGTCATTGCCAGCGAAAGCTATGATGATTTTGCCAAGAAGTTGCAAACAGAAATCGCCGATGCTGTTGGTGACCGTCCTATTAAGGTGCAACCTACTTTATTTGTAGATATGGTTGTGACCAAAGCAAATGGAGAGCAGAAGAAACTGGATGAGTTGGAAGCAAGTTTCTTATTCTCGGCTTTGGCAACCCATGGTTATGTAAACAAGCAGGGACAACTCACCCAACAGTTCCACGATCACAAGCAGCAGGGAATGCTTGACTTCGGAGAGGATTACAACGAATATAAAGCTGACATCGTGAAGCGGTTGGATGCCGTATTCAATCCTAATGCTGTTAAGCCGGAGAATGCCCGACAGATACGTGAGGCAAAGTTTGACTCGCAGAAGTTTGAGCGCAAAGAGTTTCAGGAACTATGGCGGAAGATTAACCATCAGACGTATTACACCGTTGATTTCAAGACAGAAGACCTTATCCAACGTGCCGTCATAGAACTGGATAACCATCTGAGAGTATCGGAGATAAACATTCAGGTAACAACAGGCACGCTTAACGAAATAAAGAACAAACAGGAACTTACCGAGGGTACTGCCATGAAAGTGACAGGCACAGATACACACGCCGTCAAGGAACTGGTGAACGAGAACGTGAAGTATGACCTAATTGGCAAATTAGTGGAAGCCACCGGAATGACACGCCGTGTCATCGTGACCATCTTGCAAAAGATAAGCCCTAACACCTTCTATATGTTCAAGGCTAATCCCGAAGAGTTTATCATCAAGGCAGGTAACATCATCAATCAATGCAAGGCCATTGCCGTAATCGAACACGTTGCATATCATAAACTTGACAAGACCTTTAATTCTGACATATTCAGCACATCAGCCTTAAAGGGCAAACTGGGCGTCAATGCCATGGAGTCGCAAAAATCCCTTTACGACCTTGTAGTGGTAGATTCACAAGGCATCGAGATGAACTTCGCTCAAGCACTGGAGCATCAGAATGAAGTCATAGTCTATACAAAACTGCCCGGCGGCTTCTATATTAACACTCCTGCCGGACACTATAATCCCGACTGGGCAATAGTGTTCAAAGAAGGCACCGACATCAAACACGTCTATTTCGTTGCTGAAACCAAAGGCTATAGTGATGACGAAGTACTGGACTATCGCAGTGCTGAAAGCGTAAAGATAGAATGTGCCCGTCGTCACTTCGCCACAATCTCGAATTCTACTGTCACATACAAAGTGGTGAATAGCTATGCCGATTTGAGGAATGTGATAACGAAGTAGGAAAGACTACCTTCTATATAATCGGACGGAATTTTGTAACTTATAAACTTCCGCCCGATTGTGGTTTCGTTTTTGCCCACACTTGTTTTACACAATCTTAGGTACTACCTCTACAAATTTTTTACCATTATATACACAAATATGGAAAGTTTGTGTTCCAACTATAATCATCAATAATAATGGTACAACAAGCAATGCTGTATGATAATTGTTCTTAATAGAATTATAATCAACAGCAGATGGCTTTGGTTTGTCCTCTGGATGTGTATGCCATTCACCAATATAAAAACGGGTATGCTCTGACCGTTCGTAATCGGCTTCAATAAATTTATTCGCTATTGTTGCATCACGTTCACACCCACAACGAGTGTGTGCTTTAACACATGGTGGCGAAATTTTGCAAATTCTGTAACAATTCTTACCAACTTGCGTACCTGTTAACACTCCACACATTTCGTTGCCTTCATGTTGGACATAACTCTTAAGGGTCTCTATTACTTCTTCTTTTATCTCGAAGTGACAATCGGCAATATTTATACAGGAAGTTCTTGCAAATCGTTTTTTAAGAATTCTGATGTTGGATGCAGGTTGATGTTTTTCTTTGTTGCTATTCCTATATTTCCTACCCATCGGTAACATTTTGACTCTGAAGGTTGTTCTAATAATTGGTCTATAATGGGGAACATTGTAGAAAGAAACATAGTTACATCATTGGCAGAATACTGTGCATAACTACCATTGCATCCTGCATCGCGTTTCGTAAGTTTCTCTTCATTTGTATATTCTTCCCTCTTTATCAAGCAAAAATCTATGAAACTATCATTTGCTTTATCTCTTAGCCGTTTAACAGACTCCATATCTTCTGGATTTACATATATCATGATGCCAGATATGCCATAAGGTTCCAACCAAAGTATAAAAGCCGGTTTTCTTACAAATCCTTCTAACATTTGGTTAATCAGCCATTTCTCAGACATAACATCACCTGTACAAATAAACATCGCACTAGCTTCGTTGATTGCTTCTTTTTTAAGTTGTTGTAAGTTCATTTGTAAGGTTTGTATTTTTCTATCTGGTCTGTATTGCTGTAGGTAGTGTGCTATGGCATATGACTTATATTGGTTGATGTATTCAAAACCAAGTAGATGCCGCCCGATATTATCTACCGTTAGCCAATCCCTATCTGTTAAGACAAACGCAGCATTGTTGTAACCGTTAAGATAGTAACATAAGTTACTACCTACACTACCAAGTCCAGCTATTAAAAAACGCCTATCCTTCATTATCTCACCTGCAGTTCGTTCTGCAATTCGCTGGTCTGAATATATTGAGACATGGAGTCTATCAAGTTTTTTATTCTTATTTTCAAAAGATGTCAAAACTTTGAACGAAGTCAGTGCTCCCTTCCGATAGCCATTCCTATTCACTTTCAGGTCGTGTATATATATGCCACCTACAGCATAATTCAATCCTATAGAAAAGAATACATTCACATTCCCGAAATGGTTAAGGTATTTCTTGAACGTCTTCCTGTCTTCATTGTCACTTATCCTATCTATCACCTCTTGCCCCGTCATGCTAAATGGTGGCTCATTGGGGATTTTTAAAGAAGCAATATAGAGAACAGTAATCTCTCTTGTCTTATGCCTGAGTTTGATACTTGCTAATGCCTTGTCGTTCTCATCAGATGCAACAACATTCATCACATGCATACTACTATCTTTAAGGTTTTTACCAACATATGCAACACCTGTCATTTCACAAGTTTCTGTCGGTATATTACCTAACAAAATCCAATGGTCATCTACACTATTCTCTCCGTCATATTGTTCATTCCAATAATTTCTGATTTCTTTAGCATATTCATTGGAGTTGTCTCGACCGTAATAATTCTCAATCCACCTTCTTGTTCTGTCGATATTGTCACGTATTAGTCCTTCAATATTTTTCGCGTCATAAACCTCGCCATCCTCATATAAACACAACTTGCGTGTTTTTACAGATATATGGGGCAGGTATCTGAACCTATCATCTGGTATAATCACACATGGCATTGAGTAGGGAAAGTCTTTTGGAAATAGAATGTAAACTTCTACATCTTCGGCTTTATCCAATACCAATGCAGGTATCTGAACTTTCCAAATGTGAGTTCGTATTTTTTTCTCAAATCGCGGAATGCTATCAACCTCTTCTATATCGTATTCTTTTGAAAGTTCAATAAAACAGGTCTCCAATACGGTTTCAACATCAGGCATACTGGCTGTTTTTATTTATTGTACCTGAGAATCTCTGCTGTGAGGCATCTTCGTCAACATCTTTGGCCGTAGAACAACTGAACCTATCACCGAAATGTTTTTGCCATCTAACACATCCGTCATGTTGATTCTTGCTGGCTATAGCCTTCTCTGCGTCCTCTTTAAATGATTTCAATTCTTTTAAGAAGGCATCTTTCTTGCTTTTTGTATAATTGTCAAACAAGTCTTCATAAGGAGCTACAGGTCTCCAGCAATGGAAGTTTCCTTCAATACTAAGTTCGTCATATATATTCTTCAGTATATCTCGCATAGCAACATCATAACGATTTTCATCATTCCACTGATAATGTTTAGATACAAGCATTGACATGATGCAACCACTCGGCATCTTTGTACCTTCATTGCGCTTGTTTTCACACCATGCCTTCATGAAACGAACGAGTTCTCGTAATTTTGTTTTATCGTTACATTCTTTGCTAAACCAATCTATCATTTCATCAGGATTGGATTCATGCCACGGTTCAGCTCTGTGTGCAAGCATAGTCTTGTCATTAGCAGTGTCTAAAAAATAGATAGCTAAATCTATATGATGCCCATCCGCATATTGTACCCTAACACAAGGATTTATGTCATCTGCCCCGTTGGTTGTATGGTCCTTAACGGCCTCATATACTTCCCTATGATACCAGTTGATAGATTTACGATCATTGATGTTGTCACTTTCGAAATATATTCCATCATCAAGGTCGTAAGCTCCTAAACCATTTTCATCTTTAATGGGATTTAGTAATGTGTGCATAGCGTAAGACCCCTGCCAATAAAAAGTAGGTTGGATATAATCGCTATGATTATCTTTGAAGTACTTTCTTATTTTAGCTCTCAATGCATCTCGATTCGTCTTGAGAGTCTTACGGCGCGTTGAAGTAGCTTTTATAACATCGTGAAACGCTTTAAATTGTTCATGATTATTTGCCATATTAATATTCTTTTGGATTTAAAGTCTTTTTTGTTTGAAAAAAATGAGCTATCTCTGGACGCATTTTTTCGTTCATAGCCGTGTTGTCCGCAATCTTTATAAGAAGTCTCAGAGAATCCTCACTTGCATTGTCCATGTCAATTATTTTATCCTGTTCTGGAGATAAAGGCATGTTTTCAATTCTGTGAAAGTCGAAGGGAAATGACAAATACCCCTTCAAGTTTGACATCAAAAACATTGCCGATTTTGATTGGCTAATAGAATAAGCATCAAAGAGCGTATCCTTCCAACTGACAAAAGCCCTATTCAGCTTATGATGTTTCTCTCCTTTTGTTTTCTGACAACTACTTATCGAAAGGATTTCAAGACCACAAAAACGTTGGTCTTGTGCGAACTTATATAAAAACTCTGTCAAAGCTACAAGAATTGGATTATTTGCCCACAAACCTCCGTCAACAAATTGATCATCTTCTATTTCCATAACGGGTAAATATGTAGGAGCTGCAGAAGTAGCCAATGCAACATCTACATAGGTCTTCCGATCATCCTCTGTGAATTTGTCAAAATCCTTTTTAAAGACTCTCGGATTAGAGGTTAATGTATTATAGGCAGGAATGCAAAGAAAATTATTACTTTCTGCAATTGTTCGATTTCCAAAGACACTTTCAAGAGCAGAACGCAATTTTTTTGCAGAATATTTCCCGCCAAATGCCACTTGTTTCGCACCTAGATAAATACGACCACCTGGCATACATTTAACTCTCTCGTTGAAAATAGACGGTCCCTTCTCTCTATAGAATTTTACAACACTGCTCATAGGAATTTTGAGCGATGCTGCAAGGGCTATAATACCTCCCGTAGAAGTACCACAAAGCATATCAAAACAGTCAGAAACAACACATCCGAAAACTTCTTCGAATTTTGCTAAAAGTTCAGCTGAATAGATGCCCTTTATGCCACCACCATCAATACATAGGATTTTAAAATGTCTAGCTTCCATGCAATTAACTTTTTATGGATATTAGTAATGTTTTATGTCGATTTTTCTAATTAGTTTTATTCATCACACTCTCAGCCAACAGGTACACTCGTGTCCCGATTGTTTGTGGCCAGCGGTCTGCAGGATTCTTGTCTAACGCTTTTGCTCGTGCTATTGCATCCTCAACATAGGCTATCAACATTTGCGCATCGTAGGCAGACTCGTGATAGGAACCCATCTCTTGACGCAACTGTACCTTCAGATATGGGTCAGCATTCTTTGACTTTCTACGGTTCTCCATCCATTGTTGTTGCTCTTCCGGCGTCAGCAAAGTTGCATCTACCAAATGCAGCAATAACCAAAGTTCGAAGCAAGGATTACTTAGAGCCACGTGCAGATAATCATCTTGTGCACATTCTTTAGCCACATGCGACAACATCGCATCGGTCCAACGGTCTCTGTCTATAACCAACCAAAGTTCGTCATCAGATTCCAGGTCATATTGTCCTTTGTAATCGTTCAGCTGTTTTAATACATGCTCGGGACTTGAGTTATTCTGCTCGTTCTCGTGCCTTTCTAATATATGTACGTGCACACGTGGATTGGTATATTCTTTGGCTAATGCCTTGAAATATATCCGCTCCGTATCTTTGCCCTCAGAGGCTATGACTATCAGGCGAGCATCGCGAAATGCCTCACGGCGCTCACGTATCAAACTATTCCTGTTTCGCATCCCAATGAATATTATCTAATTCTCCAAAGAAAGGAATTGCACCATAGCGGCCGTTTAGATAACCTTTCTGAACATTCTCTCTTGGTTTGTATTCACAGAGTGAGGATAAATGACTTTCCCCTTTTTTGTCTTTCTCCACAAACCATATCTCATCTTGACGGACAGGGGCAGTGGAAAGTAGATTTGATTCATGGGTGGTGCATATCAACTGCATTTGCGAATCACTCCTAAGCAGACTGTTGTACATCTCCAACAACTTCAATGTCAGCATAGGGTGCAAACTTCTATCGACTTCGTCAATCACATAGACGGCGTCGTTGGCACGCATATCAATAAGCATGGGTATGAAGTCGAAAAGGCGTGATGTTCCATCAGACTCTTCGAACATTTCGAATATATAATCTGAGTTAGAACCGTCCTTTTTGTGGATTGTTTTCAACTCATACCACTTCAAATTCTTAGACTCGTCTTTTTCGGCAAAGATAAAACGACTCTCATTGTGGATTACCACACCCATCTTCTCATCTTTTCCTTCAAGATTTTCCTCGATTTTTTGTCTGATTTCATCCGGAATGTTCAGCTCTTCGGGCTTCGCTTCCACACGACAAAGATCTGAAATACCTGTACCAAAATATCCCAGCAGATCACGCATCACAGTCCTGAATTGATTGTCGCTCACTACTCGGAACGGGAAGTCCGTCCGATGGGTTTCCGGGAAGATGATATTTAGATTCTCGAACCACTTTCTCGCTAACTTGATAACATCGATACCTTTTCCGTTACGTTCAATATACTCACTCAGGAAAGTGCCCTTTGTAGGTGTGCCGTCAATCAAGTATTTAAGGAATTGCCCGTTCTCATCCTTTAGGAACTGAGGTGCAATCACATTCCCCCAATCATTACCAGAACGTTTGCGCTCAAAAATCATAGTATCATTCCGACTACCGGTCTTGTATAACCATTCCTCCAGCAAACCACCCTTCGAGAACGCCACGCCGTAAGCAAGAAATTGGTCATTCACTTTAAACTCCAATTCAATACTTGAACGCTCCTGCGGATTGTCCGTCATCTTGAAATAGTTGTACTTACGGTTGCTCCAGCCATTCAAAGCAAATGCTTTGATGATAGCCAAACATTTTATAATGTTGGACTTTCCAGAAGCATTGGCTCCATATATAAGTCCCATGCGAAGCACTGAGATGTCATCACGTTTCTCTGCGCGTGACACATGCAGCGGCAACAAATCGCTCTTGCTGGCCGTAAACAAGATACGTGTTTCCTCGTTAAATGAGTAGATGTTTTCAAATTTTGCAGATACCAACATAATATCACATCGAATATTTAGTAAATAATCGGTGCAAAGGTAATAAAAATATTTCTATTATGTCACATTTATACAAAAAGATTGTAATCAACTGACATAATTTTAACTTTAATTTACTAAATAGTCAAACTTTGGCGACAAATTGTCGTATATCTGACTTTGGCGTAAATTTTGCAAGAACAGAAGTGTGCTATGGCATATATGTCAAAACTGAGCACAGAAAGGAGGTGTAATAGATGAGTAAGAATCAGCATGTAGTTCCGGTAGGAGATAAGTGGGGAATCAAGGGCGAAGGTAATTCGAGATTAACTTCCACATTCGATAGGCAGTCTGACGCAATTGCCGCTGCTCGCCAAATTTCCAGAAATCAGCATTCCGAGCTGTTCATTCATGGTCACAATGGTCAAATTCGAGAAAGAGATTCCCATGGAAACGATCCATTTCCTCCAAGAGGTTGAGAGCCTCAGCATTCTTTCCGCTTAGTGAAGAGTCCTAATACTACAGGGGCAGGTTGTAGTAGAGTAAGTAACCTTCAAATTAGAATCGAATGGGAATTTATAGAGTTCATAATTTGAAAGAAGGTGGTAGAAGTGGCAATTGGTTGGAATACTGGAAAAGAGCAACTGGGAAGAATGCCTATTTGTGCCATAAAGTTGATTGTTACCAACTTGCAACAGATGGGGCACATGTTCAATTGGACGCTCCTAATGACAACCGATGGTATATCGTACCACTTTGCCATAGATGTAACTGCCAATTTGGTGAGCGTTTTATGGTTGAAGGACCGCTGGTATCTGTGACAGACCCAAGCGTAATCCTTTGGTAAAACAGGGATGTGCCATAGCGGGTAATCTCGCTATGGCTTTTTCTTACTTCTCACAGTTTTACGGACAATCATCCTTCTTATTGTATCATTTCCCTCATTTCGCAACCTCAAACTCGCATTTTTCCTGTAAAATCAAGTTAAATACGTTAAATCTTGGTTTTCTTCCATATGCAAGTAAAAAGCACATCCACTTTTCTACCGTATTAACTACAAATAACTGATAACCAATAATATCCACATACTCTGATTGCACGCAACTACAAGAAATACATTGTTTACCTATAACTCCCCCAACTATAACGGAGTTTTGTTTTGACAGTGAAGTGTTGAATAATTGTAAACTGTACATACCTAAAGGAACTTATAATGATTATTGGATAGCTCAAGGCTGGGGTGATTTTAAAAATATTATCGAAGGAGATGGCTCGATAGATTCAGCCCTTATCATTGGCAACTGGAAGCTATTAACTCACAACGGACAAGTAGCTACACACGTAACATTTAATAATGATGGAACATTTCTATATACAAGTGTTAATGATGGGGCATACTCGGAACATGGTATCTACAAAATAGAGAACAATATTCTTTATGAAAAATTCAGTGATGAAGATACGTGGTGCATGAGTGAAATTTTTACATTAAATTCAATCGCTTTGACACTAAGAGATTTGGATGAAGATGGAATAACCTATGTGGGAGACTCTTATACATATCAACGTGTAGAATAACAATATGGATTATAAAAGGCGACATTGATTATCTTTGTCGCCTTTGTTTATGCGCTTTCATGAATAAGCAGTATATAACAGCTATAATGTGTTTCAATCAATAATAGTACCTTTTTTAGTGAAAGTTAGTTTTATAGACCCCCAATTCAAAAAAGTACTATACTTCTTGTTGAATAGCCGCATTGAAATCTAGTACTTATCTTATTATATATTATCTTTGTAGTGGATAAAATATGTTGAACCTTGTCACATTGGTTTTGACGCTGGCGCAAACCGAGTATTAAAAACAAAAAAGACCGCCAAGAGTGGAAGCCTCTCAACAGTCTAAATCTTCATCAGTAGCGGGACCCGGGATTGAACCGGGGACCTCATGATTATGAATCATGCGCTCTAACCAGCTGAGCTATCCCGCCATTATTTCTCGATTGCGGGTGCAAAGATATAGCTTTTATTTAAACTGCCAAAATATTTGTGGAGATTTTCTGCTATTTATTTTGTCAATAGAAAAAAGGAAATAGTATTTTCCTTTTTTCTTATATAGCATAATGCAACATAATCAGCACTTTAATCTTGCATTGTGGAGTTGAATTGAATAAAATCAATGAATATTTTTTCTAATTAGAAAAAAGTATTTATCTTGGCCGGCGTAATACAAAGAAGACATATACTATGGAAAGGAAAAAAATACATTTGGAATATCTCTTGAATGCGACTTCTAAAAGTATTCTTTGGA
>ERZ791914.718-NODE-718-length-28404-cov-4.341635_pt1 | contig 28404 bp, 29 predicted proteins | sample MGYA00510140_ERZ791914 | MGnify/ENA primary metagenome ERZ791914 (study PRJEB30046, sample SAMN00792079) | human gut metagenome | study: EMG produced TPA metagenomics assembly of the A metagenome-wide association study of gut microbiota in type 2... | reverse complement strand
AGCTGGCCTACGACACAATAATTCAGCGCAATATCCGTTTGGGAGAAGCCCCCTCGCACGGAAAGCCCGTCATGCTGTACGATGCCGGGGCCGTGGGTTCGGAGAACTACCTCACCTTGGCGCGGGAGTTCCTCAAACGCAACCGTAAACGAAGCAAATAACAGAACGCAGCTATGAAACAACCGAAGGGATTAGGGCGCGGACTCGACGCCATATTCGGCACCGACGCCGTAGACGCCAAGCTCAAGCCGATGAGCCAGATGACCGAAATCGACATTGCGGAAATCATTCCCAACCCCACGCAGCCGCGTACGCAGTTCGACGAAGAGGCCCTCGACGAGCTGGCCGACTCGATCCGCCAGCTGGGCATCATCCAGCCCATTACGGTCAAGAAATCGGGCGACGGCAAATATATCATCATCAGCGGCGAACGCCGCTGGCGGGCGGCGCAGCGCGCCGACCTGAAGAGCCTTCCGGCCTATGTCCGCGAGGTGGACGACGAAAACCTGCACGCCATGGCCCTCGTGGAGAATATCCAGCGGCAGGACCTCAACGCGATCGAAATCGCGCTGGGCATGCAGCGTCTGATCGAGGAGTGCAACCTCACGCAGGACGCGCTCTCCGAAAAGGTCGGCAAGAAACGTTCGACCGTCTCGAACTACATGCGTCTCTTGAAGCTGCCCGACGAGGTGCAGCTGGCCCTCAAGGAGGGGCTGATTTCGATGGGACACGCCAAGGCCATCGCCGGCGCCCCGCAGGAGCTGCAGCTCCGCACGCTGAAGAAGATCCTCAAGAAGAGCCTTTCGGTCCGTCAGGCCGAGGAGCTGGTGCGCACGCTCACCGAGCAGCCCGCCGAAGCGGCACAAAACATGGAGGACGAAGAGTATCCCGAAAGCTATTCGCGGCTGGTGGAACAGCTCGAAAAGTTCTTCTCGCAGGAAATCAGCATCAAACGCTCGAAAAACGGCGGCGGACGGATCGTCATCGGCTTCGACGACGACAAGGACATCGAACAATTCATCGAACGGTTCTCCGGCCGCCTCAAATAAAATATGGTAAGAATCCGGTTCAGACACCTGCTGCCGATACTCGCGGCACTCACGTTGTGGCTTCCCGCCCAAGCGCAGCTCCACCGCGGGGCGCGCACCATCGTGCGCGGGGGCATGCTCGTGCAGCGGGATTCGCTCGCCTCGAAAACCGACTCGCTGGCCGACCTCTCGCTGGTCCGCGAACTGGATTCGCTGATGACGGGACTCTTCGCGGCCGACTCGGCCGCCGTCGCGGAGCTGCGCACCGACGACATAAGCAAAGCCGACTCGCTCTACCGGCTCAAAATGGCCGGCATAAAGATCGAATCGGACACCACCAAGCATAAACGCGGCTGGCTGATGAGCGATTCGATGTCGCTCTCGAAGGTGTGCTGGATTTCGACCGTACTGCCCGGTTACGGACAGATTTACAACAAACAATACTGGAAACTGCCCGTTCTCTACGGCACCTTGGGCGCGGGTCTGGCCCTCTATCTCCACGAAAACAAGACCTACAAGCCCCTCAAGCGCGAATACGAAGCCTACACGAACAAAAACCTCTCGCGCACGCCCGAACTGGACGCGCTGCAAAGCAGGATGATCCGCAGCAACACCCGCCGGCAGGTCTATCTGGGCCTTACGGTGGCCTCGTACATCTATTTCATCGGCGACGCCGCCGTGAACTACTCGACCAACGAGGTCTCGGACGTCAAGAAAGCCACCACGCTGGCCTGCATCTTCCCCGGCGCAGGACAGATTTACAACAAAAGCTATTGGAAAGTGCCCTTCGTCGTGGGCGGTTTCGCCGCGATGATCTACTGTATCGACTGGAACAACCGCGGCTACCAGCGTTTCAAAAAGGCATACCGGCTGCTGAGCGACTACGAAAAGAATCCGGACGCCTACCCCGACGGCCCGACCGACGAATTCCACGGCCGCTACTCGGCGGACTTCATCCGCAACCTGCGCAACAACTACCGCCGCAACCGCGACCTCTGCATCATCATCTCGGCCGGACTGTACGTCCTTCAGATCGTGGACGCCCATGTGGACGCCCACCTGAAAGACTACGACGTTTCCGACGACCTGTCGATGAATCTCGAACCGCTGGTCGATTATACTTACGTTCCCTCCGCCGGCGGCAACCGTGCGGTATTCGGGTTCAACCTGAGTTTCAAATTCTAACCGATGAGAATCCTCCTGACCATAGTGCTGCTGATGGCCGTCGCTGCGCCCGCATCGGGCCTCGACCGCAAACCCCGCAAGAAAGAGAAGAAAAAAGCCCGGACCGAAGCCGTCGCCGAACCCGCACCGGCCCCCGCTCCTCCGGCCGCAAAGCCCGCACACACCGAGCGCAAAACCGAACCTGCCGCGCTGGCCCCCGCACCGCTCCCGGATAACGACATGACGCTGGGACTGACGGCCGCGCAGGCCGATTCGCTGGTCGCCGTATGGCGCGAAAGGCAGTGCTGCGACTCGTTCAGGGAGTTCTTCGACAACTATATTCTGGTGGACAGCACACAGACCGGCGCTGTTCCCGACTCGGTCTATACCCGGCGTCTGCGCGACCTCGCATCGCCCATCCAGCTCCCCTACAACAGCATCGTCCGGGGCTACATCAACCGTTACACCGACTCCCGCTACGGCACGATCAGCCGGATTCTGGGCATGTCGCAGTACTATTTCCCGCTGATCGAGGACGAGCTGCTCAAAGAGGGGCTTCCCATCGAGCTGCGGGCCCTGCCGATCATCGAATCGGCGCTCTCCGTCACGGCCGTATCGCCCATGGGCGCCGTAGGACTGTGGCAGTTCATGCCCTCGACGGGCAAAAGCTACGGACTTGAGGTCAATTCGCTGGTCGACGAACGCCGCGACCCGGTCCGTTCGACGCAGGCCGCCTGCCGTTACCTCAAAGACCTTTACGCCATCTACAAAGACTGGTCGCTGGCCATCGCCGCCTACAACTGCGGTCCGGGCAACGTCAATAAGGCGCTGGCCCGCGCAGGCGAGAAGAGCCGCACCTTCTGGGACATCTACGACTACCTGCCCCGCGAAACGCGCGGCTACGTCCCCGCCTTCATCGGTGCGTCGTATGCCTACGCCTACCACCGCCAGCACGGCATCGAACTCACCGAAGCCCCGATCCCGCTGGCCACCGACACCGTCCGCATCGACCGGATCATGCATCTCCAGCAGATCGCCTCGACGATCGACGTACCGATCGAAACCCTGCGCCAGCTCAACCCGCAGTACAAACTCGACATCATCCCGGCCACGACCAAACCCTATACGCTGGTGCTTCCGCAGCGCAGCCTGACGCAGTACGTCGCCAACGAGCCTGCTATTCTGGCTAAAGACTCGCTGTACCTCAAGGAATACATCAACCCGGCGAACCTCGACAAAAAGCGTCAGGAACGTTCCAGAACAGTCTATACCGTCAAGAAGGGCGACACGCTGGGCGCCATCGCCCGCCGCTACCGGGTGACCACGGCGCAGCTCATGCGCTGGAACAACATCAAGAGCGCCCACAAACTCCGCATCGGACAACGGCTCCGCATCGAAGGAAGGTAAGATGATCTGCGACCACGATACCATTGCAGCTCCGGCCACCGCCGCAGGAGGGGCGCTCGCCGTCATCCGCGTAAGCGGCGGCGACGCGCTGACGATCTGCGACCGCATTTTCCGGGGAAGCGCGCCGCTGGCCGATGCCGGGGGCTATACGGTTCATTACGGCCACATCATGGCCGACGGGCGAACGCTCGACGACGTGCTGGTCACGGTATTCCGGGCGCCCCGTTCCTATACGGGCGAAGACGCCGCCGAAATCTCGTGCCACGGTTCGCAGTACATCGTCTCCGAAACGCTGCGCCTGCTGACCGCCGCCGGCGCACGCTTGGCCCAACCGGGCGAATTCACCATCCGGGCCTATCTTGCGGGCAAACTCGACCTCTCGCAGGCCGAAGCCGTGGCCGACATCATCGCCTCGTCCTCGCGGGCGTCGCACGCGCTCGCCGCCAACCAAATGCGCGGGGGGTATTCCGAAGCGTTCGACACCCTGCGCGAAAAACTGCTGCACCTCACCTCGCTGCTGGAACTCGAACTCGACTTCTCGGAAGAGGAGGTCGAATTCGCCGACCGCACCCAGCTGCGCGACACCATGCGGCAGATCAAGGAGCGGATAGACGCCCTGCGCAGCTCGTTTTCGCTCGGCAATGCCATCAAGGAGGGAGTCGCCGTAGCCATCGTCGGAGCGCCGAACGTCGGAAAAAGCACCTTGCTCAACCGCCTGCTCAACGAAGAACGGGCCATGGTCTCGGACATAGCCGGCACGACGCGCGACGTCATCGAAGAACGCGCCAACATCGACGGGGTCGTCTTCCGTTTCCTCGACACGGCCGGCATCCGCAGCACGAACGACACCCTCGAACAGATGGGAATCGCCCGCACCATGTCAAGCATCGAACGGGCGCAGATCATCATCCGCCTGATCGACGCATCGCAGCCCGCCGTACCCGTATCCGGCGGAAGCCCTTCATCCGGACAAACGGTCCGGAAATCCGCTCCTGCGGTTCCGAGCGCCGATTCGGCCGCCGACACCCAAAGCCCGGACTTTCCGCTCCGTCCCGACCAAACGCTGCTGACGGTATACAACAAAATCGACAAAACGCCCCGATTCGCACTTCCCGAAGGCGCCGTCGGCATCTCGGCACGCAACGGCGACGGCATCGACGACCTGCGCCGGACCCTGCGCGACGCGGTCGATACGGAAGCGCTCTACCACGGCGGCACGGTCATCTCCAACAGCCGCCATTACGAAGCCCTGACGTCGGCGTCCGAAGCCCTGAGTGCCGCCCTCGACGGCCTGCGCGACAACCTTCCGACCGACCTGCTGAGCGAAGAGATCCGTCAGGTCATCCGCCATCTGAGCGGCGTCACCGGGCAGGACATCGTCCCGGAAGAGGTCCTCAAAACCATATTCTCGAAGTTCTGCATCGGTAAATAATCAAAAACAAACCGGGACCGACATCCAATCAGAAGGTGTCGGTCTCGTCGCTTTATCGAATGGACAAGAAATCTACCGAACGTGTCTTAAGCATTCTGCCTGCGAAAATGCGACACACATCCATCGCCTCTTCCGGAAGAGAGGGTATCGGGGCGGAATTCGGATAAGGGAGTCGGTGCGACTACCACCGCGGCTTCGGAAGATGCCGAGCGATCAGCGTATCGGCCGCATAGAGACCGGGACCTGCGGCGTACATCAGCACGTAAACCGACAGATAGGCCAGCGCCAGTTCGCGCGCCGCGAACGGATCGCCGCCGTGTACGGCGAAGAAAGCCACGCACATCGTGAAAATCATCGGGATAAGAGCCAGCCGGTAGAACAACCCCGCGATAAACCCGGCAGAACAGATGACTTCACCGAAGATCGCCAGCGCAAGCGAAACACCGCCGCCGACACCCAGCGGATCGGGAAACGAGGCGGAAAGCGCATCGAAGTTCTGCCACTTGGCGATGCCGTGCGACATCAGCAGTCCTCCGAAAATAATGCGGGCCGCGAGCAGCAGCCACGAATTGCCGGCGGTATAGGGTTTGTCCGGAAACAGAAATCTCAGTATTGCATACATAATCTTGGGAATTTATGCTCTAATATCACAATAAATGCCGGAATTTCCAACACTCCGCCACACAATTTCGGACATCCGCAATGCGATATGCCCCGGAGCGTGCAACGGCAAAGGGAGCATGCTCCGATTTTTGCTATCTTTACCGCAGCAATTTACAACATCGCCATGATCCAGCAGACCGAATTCACACTACGCCCCCGCACCCGCGGGTTTCACCTCGTCACGGACGAAATCGCGGCCAACCTGCCGCCGCTGCCCGACGCCGGGCTGGTGCATCTCTTCATCAAACACACCTCCGCAGGTCTTTCGATCAACGAAAACGCCGATCCCGACGTCCGCACGGACCTCTCGGCCATCTTCGACCGGCTGGTCCGCGAGCGCGAATCCTACTACGTCCACACGCTCGAAGGCGACGACGACATGCCGGCGCATGCCAAATCGACGCTCACGGGCGTCGAGCTGACAATACCCGTCACACAGGGCCGGCTCAACCTCGGCACATGGCAGGGCATCTACCTCTGCGAATTCCGCAACCGCGCTTCGGGCCGCCACATCGTCGCCACCCTAATCGGATAGTCCGGCCGCAATTCAGAAGACAAGCGGACGCGCTGGCCGAAAAATTGCATCTTCCCGAAACGGATCACCAAACAAGGGAAAGCAATGACGACAGCGACAAGACACAAGACCGCGGACCGGCTTACCGCCGAAGAGCGGCACGAACTGCCCGACTCGGCATTCGGGATTCCCGAAACGCGCGAATTCCCGCTCGTAGACGCCGAGCACGTACGGGCCGCCGAAGCCTACTTCCGCTATGCGCCCGACAACAAAAAGGCGGCTCTGGCCCGGCGCATCCTCGCCAAGGCCGCTGCATACGGCGTAAACGTACAGAGTCAGGTCATCCGCAGCTGGGCCGAGGAGTAATGCCGCCCGGAACACCGGAACGAAGGCCGGAGCACGAACGCCCCGGCCTTCGCTTTCCGCGACCGGCCCCGGTCCGGATTCCGGTCCGCATACCCCGAACGGACGAACCGCATCGAGCGTTTCCTCCACAAAAACAGCGGCGGAAACCGATTCCGCCGCCGCTGTCGTCCGGACAATCCCGGCCGATTACTGAACATGCCCGCGCATCGTATCATCCGCAGGGCGTCCGCAACCGTCTATTTTTCCGAGGTCGCAATCACCAGTTCGCCTTTGCCCAGCGCATCATGGGACACGAACCAACCCCCGACCGGATTTCCGCCGCACGTGATGCCCGTAATCCGGCGGCCCGTTCCCTCGCGGCGGATCGACCAGCGGGAACCGTCGCCCAGCGTTACCGCCACCTTGTCGAACAGCGGCACGGTCACGATATATTCGGGATCGGCCGGGGAATAGGTGTAAAGCCCGATGGCGTTGAAGACATACCACGACGACATCTCGCCGGCATCGTCCATGCCCGACAACGCCAGTCCTTCGGGTCCCATGCCGTAGAATCGGTCCAGAATGTGGTCGAGCAGCTCCTGCGAACGCTCCTGACGGCCGATGAAGTAATACAGGTAGGGGAAGCCATGGTCGGGCTGGTTGCCGTGGCAGTACTGCCCGATAAAACCCGAAAGGTTATCCACCTCATAGCCTTTCCACGGAATCGAGAAGAGCTTGTCCAACTGCGCCCCGAACGCCTCGCGGCTGGGATAGAGACCGATCAGCCCCTCGGTGTCGTGCGGAGCGAAGAACGCCTGCTGCCAAGCGTTGGCTTCACGGTACATGTATTCGTAATAGGGATACTGATCGTCGAAGGGCGTGATCCACGAGCCGTCGTCGAGCCGTCCGCGCATCAGGCCCGTCGAGGGGTCGAAGAGGTTCTTGTAATTTGACGTGCGCTTCATCAGCATATCCCGGTTCGCCCCATCTCCCAGCGCATCGGCCAGCAGCGCCACGGCATAGTCGTCGTAGGCGTATTCGAGCGTTTTCGTAACCGCGGCCTTGCATACGGTCTGCGTCACGGGATTCTCGACATCCATTTCGGGGATATAGCCGCGGGCGACATACTCGTCGAGCCACGGGCGGCTCGGCCCCTGCACGGTGGCGTTGCGCAGGACCAGCTCGTAGGCGCGCCGCACGTCGAAACCGCGGATGCCGCGCAGGTACACTCCGGCCACGAACGCCGAAGCGTGGTCGCCGTGGAAGAAGGTCGGCATGAATCCGCCCCGTTTTTCGCCCCGGTCGGTGTCCGAGCTGATGACGTCGGCCGCGACATCGGGAGCCAGCAGGCCGAGCAGAATCAGTTTGTTGCGGTAATCGTCCCAATACGAAGGCCCGGTGTAATAACGAAACCCGGTATTGACGACCTCGCCGTCCGCATCGGTAAACTCGCCGTTCACGTCGCTGCGCAGCGCGGGCCAGAGGAACGAGCGGTAAAGGCATGAATAGAACAATCCTTTTTCGCGCTCCGTACCTCCTTCGACACGGATCCGCCCCAGCAGATCGTTCCATACAGCGGTCGCTTCGGAGCGCACGTCGGCGAAACTCCTGCCGAGCATCTCGGCTTCGAGATTCTTCCGGGCGTTCTCCTCGCTCACGAACGAGAACCCGATCCGCAGTTCGACCGGACCGTCGCCGTCGCCAAAGCGGACGATGCGGATTTCACGATCGCCCTCCGCAACCGGCTCGATCCCGGTCACGGGACGGTCGGCCACTGCATAGAAATACATCTTCTCGCCCGTCTGCTGCCATCCAGCGAAGGCGTTGTCGCCCTCCTTACGGATATCCCATGCGCGAACATGTTCGTTCGAACGCTGCAGGTCGGCCAGCAGAGCCGCCTGCGCCCCGGCGGGATAGGTGTATTTATGAAACGCACAGCGCAGCGTCGAGGTCAGCTCGGCATCGACGCCGTAGCGGTCGAGAAAAACCCGGTAGTAACCCGGAGCGGCCGATTCGCGCGCATGGCTGTAGGGCGAACAGTAGTCTCCGGGAAGCGGCGTGCCCGTGACGGGCAGCAGCGGAATATGGCAGAGGTTCCAATGCCCCTTGTTGGTGTGGGTAAAGCCGTAAATCACGCTATCCTCATACTGGTAGCCCGCCCCGCTGTGGAATTTGGTGACGGGGCTGACCTGCACCATGGCGTTAGGGAGCGACGAGCCGGGGAAGACCTCGGCTCCCCACGTACGTTTGGTGGGCTTGAAGCCCAGATCGACGCTATCCCAGAGCGTCGCGGTTCCCAGCAGGGGATTCACATAGTCGGTAAGGGGTTTCTGCGTCGGCGCGCACCCGGCGGCCAAGGCGAACAATACGATACAAAATCCGGTTTTCAACATAAGCGGTGAGAATTCGTTTCAGACAAAATTAGCGCTTTTCATCCGGCACCTGCAACCCCTTTCGGGCAAAAAAACTATCTTTGTCCCGCAGGCGGACTACTCTTGCACAAAACCGGACACGACGCATGGAGACACTCACGCAATTTCTGATCGACTGGGGCTACTGGGGCCTTTTCTTCTCGGCGCTGATCGCCGGCAGCATCGTGCCGTTCAGTTCCGAAGCCGTGATGCTCGTACTGGTGCACATGGGGCTGGACCCCGTGCTGTGCGTCGTCTCCGCGGCATCGGGCAATACGCTGGGCGGCATGAGCTGTTACTGGATCGGCACGCTCGGCAAGAGCGAATGGATCACCCGGCTGGGCGTAAAGGAGAAACAGCTGGACAAGGCCCGCAGGTTTCTCGCAGGGCGCGGGGCGATGATGGCCTTCTTCTCGTTCCTGCCCACCATCGGCGAGGCCATCGCCATCGTACTCGGCCTGATGCGCAGCAACGTCTGGCTCACGGGCGGCTCGATGCTCGCCGGCAAAACACTCCGCTATATCGTCGTGCTGGCGACTTTTCAGGACGCTGCATCGCTTCTCTAAATCTTCAACGCATGGAATTCGAAATCGTAAAAACCGACACTCCGGACCGCAGCCTGCTGTTGCTGGCCGACGAATCGGAAGAGTCCGTGGCCGACTATGCCGGCCGCGGCACGACCTATGCCGCATGCCGGAGCGGGCAGATCCTTGGCCAGTACGTATTGCTGCATACGCGGCCCTTCACGGCCGAAGTGGTCAACATCGCCGTCGCGCCCGAATACCAGCGCCGCGGCATCGCCACGGCGTTATTGCAGCATGCCGTACGAACGGCCCGCGATGCGGGGTTCCGACTGCTCGAAATCGGCACGGGAGACATCGGCGCGGGACAGATCGCCCTGTACGAACGGTGCGGTTTCGTCCGCTGCGGCATCGACGAAGACTACTTCCGGAAGCACTACCCCGCTCCGATTTTCGAAAACGGCGTAGAGTGCCGCCATATGGTGCGCCTGCGCATGGAGCTGAGATAACGGATCATGTCGGTCGGATGGAACCCGTGGCACGGATGCCGCAAGATCAGCGAAGGCTGCCGCCACTGCTACGTATACCGGCAGGACGAACGGCACGACAAGGACAGCAGCGAGGTGCGTAAAACCTCGGCGTTCAATCTGCCCGTGCGCCGCAGCCGCGACGGACGGTTCAAGGTTCCTGCCGGAGAGATGGTCTACACCTGCTTCACGTCGGATTTTCTGGTCGAAGAGGCCGACGCATGGCGCGCCGAGGCGTGGGAGATGATCCGCACGCGCAGCGACCTGCGCTTCTTCTTCATCACCAAACGCATAGACCGCCTGATGCAGGTCCTGCCGCCCGACTGGGGCGACGGCTACGAGAATCTGATCGTGGGCTGCACAGTCGAGAATCAGGCGGCGGCCGACCGCCGGCTTCCGCTGTTGCTGGGAGCGCCCCTGCGCCACAAGCTGATCGTCTGCGCACCGCTGCTCGGACCGCTCGACATCGCGCAATACCTCACCTCCGAGATCGAAGAGGTCTCCGCGGGCGGCGAATCGGGCAGCGACGCCCGTCCGTGCGACTTCGACTGGGTGCTTTCGATCCGCCGGCAGTGTCTCGATGCGGACATTCCCTTCTGCTACCACCAGACGGGCGCACGGCTCGTCAAAGACGGCCGGCTGTACCGCATCCGCCGCCGGTTCCAGCACGCGCAGGCCCGCAAGGCGGGAATAGACTACAAGGTAAAACGATAGCCGCCCCGGTTTCCCGGAGCGGCTTGCTCAATACTACGGCATGTGATGCGGTCAGGCGTTGTTCGCGGCCAGCGGCGAAGCCTGCTGGTATACACGCGCGGCCAGCTCCTTGTCGAGCGTATAAAGCCCGAACTTGTTGCCCTCGACGGCCTCGCATGCGGTGATCATGTCGCGGGCCGACTCCTCCTCCTCGACCTGCTCGTCCACGAACCATACGAGCATGTTGGCCGAAGCGAAATCCTTGTCTTCGGCAGCGATCGACGCAAGGTTGTTGATCATCGAAGTCACCACCTTCTCATGCTCCAGCGTATCCTTGAACATGTCCAGCGGCGAAGCCCACTCGGTGCGCACCTCGGCGATCGGCTTCAGCTCGACTTTGGCGTCGCGCGAATTGATGTAGTTCATCAGGATGCGGGCGTGGTCCTGCTCCTCCTGAAACTGTACGAAGAACCAGTTGGCGACACCCTTCAGCCCCTTGGCCTCGGCATCCATCGACATCGAAAGATAGAGATAGGCCGACCAAAGCTCGGCATTGATCTGCTCGTTCAGAGCGTCATGTAATTTCTTGCTTAACATAGCTGTATTGTTTTAAGTTCGTGTTATTCTTTCCTGATACAAATATACAATAGTTTTCGCCGATTTGTACGGAAATCCCATCATATTATTTTATAACACAATAGTCCCCGGTTATAACAAAAAAGACGGAACCTTCGCCGTGAAGATTCCGTCCCTGTCGGGGCATGTCGTCAGAAAATCGTGCCGTCGGCCTGAATGCGCAGTTCCGCTTCGCGGTCCGACTGCGGGTCCTCCAGTTCGAAGAGATACCACTGGCGTTCGGGGCTGTCGTAATGGTCTATGTCGTCGATCTCCCAGCCCGCGTACTGCGATGTCTGAAACGCCTGCATCACCGCCGCGGGAACCTCGCTCCTGCGCACTTCGGTTTTGGTCCGGAGCCAAGCGTCGCCGGCGCCGAAATAAACCTCGCGCGGCGTACGGCCATCGATAATTTCGACTTCGAGACCGCCTTTCTCACGCTCCGCATCGACGATGCGGGCGCCGGGATATTTCCGTCCGATAAAATCCTTCACAGCCTGCGGAAGCTCCTGCGGGAGCATATCCCCGTGGTCGCGGTCGCCGTCCGCATCGGGCACGGCGCGCAGCAGCACGCCGTCTTCCGAATAGACAAGCTCATACTCAGCGTCGCGCTGCTCGACTTCGAGCACATAGACTGTCTCCAAACCTTCACGCGTCAGCTTGTCCGCATCGTCCACATGCCATGCGGCGTACTCGCCGCTTTCGAAAGCGGTGCGCACCGCCTGCGGCAGCAGGGCGTAAGGTACGTCCTCTTCGGTCATGTACCATTTACCCGCGGCGTCGAACCACGCCTGCATGTCGGTTCCGCCTTCACGGAATTCGGCGACCAGATAGCCCTGCCTCCCCGCCCATTCGACATGTCCCGCACCGGGGAACATCCGTCCGAACGTATCCTGCACTGCGGCCGGAACCTTCACCGAATCGTCGTCGTCATCGCAGCCCGTCATCGCACCCAGCGACGCAAGGGCCAGCATCAACACTGCGAACTTTTTCATAATACCTCGCATAAGGGGCTGTCCACTAATTGTCGATATCGATCAGACGGAACTTCAGGTCGAACTTCAGGTCGAGTCCGTTGTCCAGCTCCACCTCGTAATCGCGGCGGTCGCGGTCGATAGCGACGATCTTGTTTTTGGGGTAATTCTTGGTCACATAATCGCGGATCTGCTGCGGAACGATTGCCGCCGGCACCTCGCCGTATTTGCATTCGACGTCCTTCCACTCGCCGTTCTTGGCGAATTCGACTTTGGCGCCGTTTACGAATACGACCTTGTAATCCTTGTCGAAAAGCTCCTCGTCCACCTTCGAGAAGGAGACTTCGACGCCTGCGAAGTGGGTTTTGATAAACTCCTGCGACACGGCCGGAAGTTCGCCGACGGCGATCGGACGGTCGTTGCCTGCGAAGGCGGGAGCGGAAGTTGCGAGCAGGGCTGCGCCTGCGAGAATCATCATGAGCTTTTTCATAATCGTTTTGCTATTTTGGTTCAACATTGTTTATCGTTTACAATGCAAAGTTGCGACCTAAAGCTGAAACGAATTTGAAATAAACGCCCCGATACGCTTTTTTTTGAATTTTATTTCGGAAAATGCACCGTGAAACAGTGGCACCTATTTATATACGCATATTCGGTCCGCAAACCGTAAAGACGGCACACGGCATCGACGATCGAAAGGCCCAGTCCCGTCGAACCCTCCTTTTTGGCCCCCTGATAAAAGCGTTCGAAGATATGGTCCGCATCGAGCGCACCGCCCGCACCGCTGTTGCAGACGCTCAGACGATCCCCGGAAACGGTCACCGTCACTTCGCCGCCCGCATCTCCGTGAACATAGGCGTTTTTCAGCAGGTTCGTGACCAGACTGGCCCCCAGCGACGAATTCATGCGGGCCGCAAGCCGGCCCTCTTCGCGCAGGGAGAGGCGCATGCCCCGCCCGGCGTAAATTTCGGACATATCTTCGGCCGTACGCCCGACCAGCGCATTGAAATCGACCTGCTCCGTTTCGGGGAACTGGCCGTTCTCGATCTTCGACAGCAACAGCAGCGAACGGTTGAGCCGCACCAGATAATCGAGCGTCCGCTGCACCTTCATGATCTCGCCCAACTGCTCCTCGCTCAGCGCCGAGCCGTCGCCTACGAGCATCTCCAGCCGGTTGCGGCAAACCGCCAGCGGCGTCTGCATTTCGTGCGACGCATTGCCGATGAACTGCTTCTGGCGGTCGAACAGCACTTCGGCCCGCTCGGCATTGCGGATCGCCGCCTCGTTCAGCCGCCGGAATTCGGCGATCTTCGTATCGTTGGCCAGCGGAGCGTTCTTTCCGCCTACCCTGTAGCCGTCGAGCCACCTCAGCAGGGCATACAGGGGCCGCAGGGTGCGGTGGAGCACCAGTATGTTGATCAGCAGAATGGTCAGCAGCAGGAAAAGATACAGATAGACGATCCACCAGAGAATCGCCTCCTGCAAATCGTCCTTCTCGATGGTCGGCGTCATCACGGTAAGCTCCTTATAGCTTCCCTCCCGGTCGCGGAAGATCATCCGCAGCACGCGGGCCGGCTCCTCCTCGTCCTTCTCCGGAATGAAAATCTCCTCGTCGCTGTAAACCATATGGGGCCGCGCGGCGGCGTATTCGGCCGAGACGTCGTGCAGGAAATAGCCGTTGTTGCTGCCCGAAAACGCCGCAGGAAGCTCACGGCCCGCAAGATTGCGTTTCACAAGCACCTCGGCATAGTTTTCGAGCGAATCGTCGACTTCGTCGTTGATCTCGTCGATCATCGTGAAATAGAAAAGCACCGCCCACGCCGCCAGCAGCAGCGAGAGCGCCCAAGACATATGGAGCAGGATGCGGTAAACGAGTTTCATGGCGTAACGAGTTTATAGCCGAAGCCGTAAACGGCGCGGATTTCGATGTCCGCCTGCGCGTCGTGCAGCCGACGGCGCAGATTTTTCATCTGGGCGTAGACGAAATCGAAATTGTCGGCTTGGTCGATGTGGTCGCCCCACACGGCTTCGGCCAGCGTCGTCTTGTCGATCATATGGTTCGGGCGGCTCATGAAATAATAGAGTATATCGTACTCCTTGCGCAGCAGTTCGACCTCCCGGCCCGCGATTTCCACCCGGCGGCTGTCAGGAAACAGCCGCACGTTTCCGGCATCGAGACTCTCCTGACCGCCGCGCTGGTGACGGCGCACGACGCTCCGGATCCGGGCGCTCAGCTCCGCGAGATGGAAGGGTTTGGGCAGGTAGTCGTCGGCCCCCAGTTCGAGTCCCTCGATCTTGTCGTCGAGCGAGTCGCGGGCCGAAATGATGATGATTCCCGCCTGCCTGCGCTGCCGCTTCAGTTCTTCGAGCAGCTGCAGGCCGCTCCCGTCGGGCAGCATGATGTCCAGCAGAATACAGTCGTAATCGTATCCGGCGATCTTGTCGAGCGCCGACGCATAATCGGCAGCCTGCTCGACCACATACTGTTCCCGGCGCAGGGTCTGCACCATGATCTCCCGCAGGGAGGGTTCGTCTTCGACAATCAGAATCTTCATAACCGCACTTTTTCCAGATGCAAAACTAATGCGCGAATCCGAAAAGAAACTGAAACCGCACACGTTCCGCGAAAGCCAAATATACGAAAATTCCCGGTTCCGCGAAACGCAGGGCACCCCGAAATATGCAGAAAAGAGACGGAAACCATCGCTGGTTTCCGTCTCTCTGTAGTCTATTTCTCCGACGGGCATCCGCCCGCACCGCAAAACTATTTTTCCGAAAGATCGATCTGGCAGGCTTTCGAACCGTCGTAAGCCCACTTCACATAGATCGCGCCCCACGTATAACCGCCGCCGAAAGCCGACAGAATCAGGTTGTCGCCCTTGCGCAGCTCCTTCTCGTAATCGTAAAGACACGAAGGAATCGTCGCGGCGGTCGTGTTGCCGTTGCGGTCGATGTTGATCATGCACTTCTCATGTTCGAGTCCCATGCGGCGCGCCGTGGCGTCGATGATGCGCAGGTTAGCCTGATGGGGCACCAGATAACGCACATCCGCGGAGGTAAGTCCGTTGCGCTCCATGATCTCGACCGACACGTCGGCCATCTTCGAAACGGCGGCCTTGAACACGGCGTGTCCGTCCCACATGATCGTATGCCAATTGTTCTGCACGGTCTCGACCGAAGCCGGATAGCGCGAACCGCCCGCCTTCATGTAGAGCTGCAGCTCGCCCGAACCGTCCGAACGGAGAATCTCGTCCAGAACGCCGTATCCCTCTTCATTGGGTTCCAGCAGTACGGCGGCGGCGCCGTCGCCGAAGATCGGACAGGTGGAACGGTCGGTGTAGTCCACGATCGACGACATCTTGTCGGCGCCGACGACCACGACCTTCTTGCACGAACCCGACTCGATGAATTTCGCACCCGTCGTAAGGGCGAAAAGGAAGCCGCTGCACGCCGCCGAAACGTCGTATGCAAAGGCGTTCTTGCATCCCGCCTGATCGGCGATCAGGTTGCCCGTCGAGGGGAAAAACATATCGGGAGTCACCGTAGCGCAAATCACCAGATCGATCTCCATCGGGTCCACCCCCGCTTTGTCCAGAAGGTTGATGACCGCGCGGGCGCCCATGTAGGAGGAACCTACGCCCTCACCCTTGAGGATATGGCGCGTCTTGACGCCGATATGCGACATGATCCATTCGTCGGACGTATCGACCATGGTGCTCAACTCTTCATTCGTAAGGATGTAATCCGGCAGATACTCACCTACACCCGTTATCGCTGCTGTTATTTTACCCATTAACTTTCTCTCCTAAATTGTGTGATTAATTTTTGAAAGCATGCTGCAGTTTGACGGTAAGGTCCGCCTTGATGCACTGCTCCGTCGAAAGGATCATGCTTTTGATCGCGCGGGCCGACGAGATGCCGTGGCCGATGATTACGGGCGCATTGACGCCGAGCACGGGCGTACCGCCCACGTTTTCGTAATTCATCGCGTCCCAGAACGCATTGCCGCCGCCCAGCTTCTTGTTGATGCGGTAAAGCCCCTCCGCCATCTTCAGCACCGTATTGCCCACGAAACCGTCGCAGACGATCACGTCGGCGACTTGGCCCGTAAAGATGTACGAACCTTCGACATTGCCCACGAAATTGATGCGTCCGTCCTCCTTCAGCAGTTCGTAGGTCGCCTTGGTCTGGGCGTTGCCCTTGGTCTCCTCCTCGCCGATGTTGAGTACGGCGACGCGGGGTTTCCCGATTCCGAGCACGGCTTCGGCGTAGATCGAACCTATCAGTCCGTACTGCGCCAGCACTTCGGGCTTGCAGTCCACGTTCAGCCCCACGTCCAGCAGAAGCGCGGGACGCCCCGCAATCGTGGGAACGATGGACGAGATCGCGGGACGGATGACCCCTTCGATCGGTTTTACCGCATACATCGAGCCGACCATCATGGCGCCCGTACTGCCGGCGCTGGCAAAACCGTCGATGGCGCCTTTGGCCAGATAGCCGAAACCTACCGTAATGCTCGAATCGGCCTTGGCCTGAAAGGCCTTGGCGGGATGGTCTCCCATCTCGATGACCTCCGTGGTCGCAACGATGTCGAAGCGCTCCGCGGAGCAGCCCTCGGCTTCGAGTACGGCTTTGATTTTCGCTTCGTCGCCGAACAATACGATGCGGCTGTCCGGCCCGATCGCTTCAAGTGCCAATACGGCGCCCTGAACCGCCGCCTCAGGAGCGAAATCGCCGCCCATGGCATCTACACCAATCTTTAACATAATCGTGCGATTTGGTTTAACTTCATATCCCGCTCTGTACCCGTCGGCAGGCCCGCATCACGGACCGTCCGGCCGTACGCGGCGAAGACAGGGAGCTTCTGTAAACTAAAAAGAGAGCAGCCTCGCGGATGCACTCTTCTTGCCGTCTGATTTATTCAGCAGCTTTTTTCTCGATCGCCAGCTTTCCGCGATAGAAACCGCACTCAGGGCATACACGGTGGTACAGCGTGGCTGCGCCGCAGTTCGAGCAGGTAACTACCGTCGGAACGACAGCCTTGTAGTGGGTTCTTCTCTTATCGCGTCGCGTCGACGAGACTTTGTGTTTAGGATGTGCCATTTTACAATATAAATTATAAGTTTAACGTATTATCGATTCTCCTTATTGCCGCCGGCGCTATTTTTCCGGCGTTCGGTCCTCTTCCTGCGGCTCTTGGGCCTCCATCCGCTCCTTGAGCGCGGCCAGCTTGGCCCATTCGCCGCCGTCGTGCTCCTGCGCTCCGGCCCGCGCCTCGACGGCCGCGAGTTCCGAGTCTGATACGATGCGGAAGCGTTCGAGCATCTCCGGATTGCACTCCCCTTCGGGATGCACCCGCTGGTAAGGCAGCGACAGCACGATGCTCTCGTAAATGTACTGCTTCAGGTCGATTTCGTCTTCCATGGGCAGCAGCCACATCACCTCGCCGTCGTATTCGTGCACCTCGTCGGAGAACTTCACCAGCAACCGTCCCTGATAATGCACGGGAATCCGGCACTCTTCCAGACAGCGGTCGCACTCCACGACGACGCTTCCGTCCACCGTAACGTCGAGCGTAAGCATCGCTTCGCCGCGCTCCAAGGCGACCGTCACTTCGCACGCTCCGTCCTTGATCTCCGGACTTTCGAACTCCTCGAACAGCGAGCCGTCGACCTCGAAACGAAAGTCATGCAAACCGGGTTTCAGCCCTTTGTAAGCAATCGTATACCTTTTAGTTACCCCCATACGAGCGCATTTAGGGCACAAAGTTACGAAAAAATAAGACATTTGCAAAGAAATCGCTCAGTTTTAGCACCCCGCGCTCCAGACGCCCGTCCGGCAAACCGTCTGCGGCGGGGCGGAGCGATTTTCCCGGCACGAAATTCGCCGAAGAGCGAAAAATCGCTATATTTGCACCGTATGGCAGCAACTGAAGGATTCTCGATCGAAATATCAAGCCGTTACGACGGCTGGTGGCGTTACAACGCAGCGCTGATGTGCGGCTGCTTCGACGCCGGCGACGAACGCATCGGATTCGCCTCGGCCGAATCGCACGTCGCGGACGTCGGCGCGAACCTGACGGCAAAACCCGCGGACATGGCGGGCGACCGCAGCCTGCGGCTCGAAACCGCTGCATGCGACCACCTGCTGCTCTATATTTATATTGTACCCCACACGCTGCCCGCAGGCAACGACATCGCCGACACGCAGCCGTTCGAAATCACCCTCCGCATCGCATACGGCGGCAAAGTGCTCCGCAGCGAAAAACGCCTTATCAACCAATGGTCGGGCGCATCGGTCGAGATGCGGGTGGATCGTCAGGACAAATAACAATAAACGACAAAAAAAGAGGGATCCGGTTGCCCGAATCCCTCCGCTTTATGCGTCGGCTTACGACTATTTGTTGTTGTAAGCGGCCATCTTCTGGATCAGCATGACTACCTTGTTCGAGTAGCCCCACTCGTTGTCGTACCAAGCCACGAGCTTCACGAAGTTCGGGTTCAGCGCGATACCGGCCTTAGCGTCGAAGATCGAAGTGTTGGCGTCGCCCGTGAAGTCGGTCGAAACCACGTCGTCCTCGGTGTACTCGATGATGCCTTTGAACTCGTTCTCCGAAGCCTTCTTCATGGCAGCCTTGATCTCGTCGTACGAAGCGCCCTTCTCCAGACGGCAGGTCAGGTCTACGACCGAAACGTCGAGCGTCGGAACGCGGAATGCCATACCGGTCAGTTTGCCGTTCAGGGCGGGGATCACCTTGCCTACGGCCTTTGCAGCGCCGGTCGACGAGGGAATGATGTTGCCGCCGGCAGCACGGCCGCCGCGCCAGTCCTTCATCGAGGGACCGTCTACGGTCTTCTGCGTTGCGGTGGTAGCGTGTACGGTGGTCATGAGACCCTCGACGATACCGAAGTTGTCGTTGATGACCTTAGCCAGCGGAGCGAGGCAGTTGGTGGTGCACGATGCGTTCGAAACGATCTGCTGACCTGCGTAAGTATCGGTGTTCACGCCGCATACGAACATCGGGGTGTCGTCCTTCGAGGGAGCCGACATAACGACGTATTTGGCACCGGCTGCGATGTGGGCCTCAGCCTTCTCCTTGGTGAGGAACAGACCGGTAGACTCGACGATGTACTCGGCGCCTACTTCGTTCCACTTCAGGTTTGCGGGATCCTTCTCGGCGGTTACGCGGATGACGTTGCCGTTGACGATGAGCTGGCCCTTCTCCACGTTGTAGTCGATCGTACCGTTGAAACGGCCGTGTACCGAGTCGTACTTGAGCATGTAAGCCATGTAGTCTACCGGAACGAGGTCGTTGATACCTACCACCTCAATGTCTGCATTGTTGCACGCAGCACGGAATACCAGACGGCCGATACGACCGAAACCGTTGATACCTACTTTGATCTTTGACATAATGTTATGATTTATTTGTTAATAAAAAATGCGTTATTTTTTCACTGCACAAAAGTACATACTTTATGTATATTACGCAAGTAAAAAATTAAATTTTTTTAGGAATCCGATTCCTGCCTACTTCGCCGCCATCTTGGCCCGTTTGGCCATCGCCGAAGCGAAGACGAAGTCGTTGAGTTCGGGGTTGTCGGCGTGCAGGATATCGTCTTTGGTGCCCTCCCACCATTTGCGGCCTTCGTGTATGTATACAATTTTCTCGCCGATTTCCATCACCGAGTTCATATCGTGCGTATTGATGATGGTGGTGATATTGTATTCGCGCGTGATTTCGTGAATCAGGTTGTCGATGACGATCGATGTCTGCGGGTCGAGTCCCGAATTGGGTTCGTCGCAGAAGAGGTAGCGCGGATTGAGCACGATGGCGCGGGCGATGGCCACGCGCTTGATCATGCCGCCCGACAGTTCGGCCGGATAGAGGTGGTTGGCCTCTTCCAGCCGCACACGCTGAAGGCAGAAATCCACACGCTCCATCTTCTCCTTCTCGCTCTGCGAGGTGAAGAGGTCCAGCGGCAGCTTGACGTTCTCCTCGACGGTCGAAGAGTCCAGCAGCGCCCCGCCCTGAAAGATCATGCCGATATCCTTGCGGATAGCGCGCCGCTGTCTGAAATCCAGCTGCGTGAAGTTGGTGTCATCGTACCAGACGTCGCCCGAATCGGGTTCGTGGAGTCCCACCAGCGTCTTCAGCAGCACGGTCTTGCCCGAACCGCTGCGGCCGATGATCAGGTTGGTCCGTCCGGTCTCGAATTCGATCGAAATATCGTCGAGCACCACGCGACCGTCGAACGATTTGGTGATATGTTCGGCGCGTATCATATGAGCAGGACTTGCGTCAGTATAAGGTTAAAGATCATGATCACTACGGAGCTGGCCACCACGGCGCGCGTCGAGGCGGCGCCCACTTCGAGCGAATTGCCCTTGGCGTAATAGCCGTAGAAGGCCGAAATCGAGGTGATGATATAGGCGAAGACGGCGGTCTTGATCAGCGAATAGACGATCGAATAGGGCTTGAAATCCATCAGCAGGCCGTCGATGTAGTCGGCCGGGATCATGATGCCGGTCAGGTAGGCGATCGCCCAGCCGCCCATAATGCCGATCGCGATGCTCAGGATGGTCAGAAACGGGAAGAAAACCACCGCGGCGACGATCTTCGGCAGGATCAGGTACGACGCGGAGTTGACGCCCATGATCTCCAGCGCGTCGATCTGTTCGGTGATGCGCATGGTGCCGATCTCCGAGGCGATGCTCGACCCGACCTTGCCGGCCAGAATCAGCGCCACGACCGTCGATGAAAATTCGAGGATCATCGTCTCGCGCGTGGCGTAGCCCACCAGCGAGCGGGGGATGAAAGGCGAATCGAGGTTGATGCACATCTGCAGGGTGATGACCGCGCCGATGAAAACCGAGATGATCGCGGTCAGGCCGATCGAGTCGATACCCAGCGACTCCATTTCGTAAACGATGCGGCGGCGGTAGATGGCGGCCTTCTCCGGACGGGAAAAGACTTTCCCCATCAGGATGAAATAGCGGCCTATCAGCTCGAATATCTTCAGCATACGCTACTCTTGTTTCGGCTCTTTCGTCTCTTCGAACTCGACGTAGTCGCCGACGTCTTTCGACACCCGTTTTTCGGGCGCCCCGGAGGTTTTGCGCACCTTCACTTCGCCTTCGCGGCCCTTGCGGGAGTCGCCGGCAAAGGGCGAGCCGAAACCCTGTCCGCCGAAATTGCGCGGATCGAAGCCTTCGCCGAACTGCTCCTCCATCTGGCGGCGGACCTTGTTCATCCGCCAGCGGAACACCAGTATCAGCGCCACGGCCAATATCAGAATACTCATAATGACATACAGAAAAAACAGTGCGACGCCCTTCAGCAGCGCCGGAGCGGCGATGGCGAGGATGAGAATGACCAAAACCGTCAGCGGATTGCGCTGCACGAATCCCACCAGAGCGTTTATGATTGCGGTCAGAAAATTCATTGCAATTTAAAGTTTACAACCCTACAAAGGTAGGGAAAAATATGCGGATTTCAATTAATTGTCGTAAATTTGGTGCCGGAAAACAAATCACAACACAATATGCTCAACAAACTTACAGCCATTTCGCCCGTAGACGGCCGCTACCGTAATACAACGGAAACGCTCGCCGATTATTTTTCGGAACAGGCCCTCATCCGCTACCGCATCCGCGTCGAAGTGGAATACTTCATCGCGCTCTGCGAAATTCCCCTGCCCCAGCTGGCCGGCATCGACCGTACCAAATTCGCCGCCCTGCGCGCCCTATACCTCGATTTCTCGCCCGCCGACGCCGAGCGCGTCAAGCAGATCGAGTCGGTCACCAACCACGACGTCAAAGCCATCGAGTACATCATCAAGGAAAAAATGGACACGCTCGGACTGGAAGCCTACAAGGAATTCGTTCACTTCGGGCTTACCTCGCAGGACATCAACAACACGGCCATTCCGCTCTCGCTGAAGGAGGCGATGGCGGGTTTCTACTACCCCGCCGTCGAAGAGGTGCGCGACAAACTGGCGGCTTTCGCCGACGAGTGGCGCGAGGTGCCGATGCTGGCGCGCACGCACGGCCAGCCCGCTTCGCCCACGACGCTGGGCAAGGAGTTCATGGTTTTCGTCGAACGCATCGAAAAGCAGCTGGCCATGCTGCACGACATCGCCGTTCCGGCCAAGTTCGGCGGCGCGACCGGCAACTTCAACGCACACCGTGCGGCCTACCCGCAGTACGACTGGGTGGCATTCGCCAACAGGTTCGTCGGCGAGACGCTGGGGCTCTGCCGCTCGCAGTACACCACGCAGATCGAACATTACGACAACTTGGCCGCGATCTTCGACAACATGAAGCGCATCGACACCATCCTCATCGACCTCTGCCGCGACATGTGGACCTATATTTCGATGGAATACTTCAAACAGCAGATCAAGGCCGGCGAGGTCGGATCGAGCGCCATGCCGCACAAAGTCAATCCGATCGACTTCGAGAACGCCGAGGGCAACTTCGGCATCGCCAACGCCCTCTTCGAACACCTCTCGTCGAAGCTCCCCGTCTCGCGCCTCCAGCGCGACCTCACCGACTCGACCGTGCTGCGCAACATCGGCGTTCCGGTGGCCCACGCCGCCATTGCGCTGCGATCGCTGATGAAGGGACTCAACAAGGTGATCCTCAACCGCGAAGCGCTCGACCGCGATCTGGAGAACAACTGGGCCGTGGTGGCCGAAGGCATCCAGACCATTCTGCGCCGCGAGGGTTACCCCAAGCCCTACGAGGCGCTCAAGGCCCTGACCCGCACCAACGCCCACATCACCCACGAGTCGATCGCCGCATTCATCGAGACGCTCGACGTGGCCGAAACGGTCAAGGAGGAGCTGCGCGCACTCGCCCCCTCGACCTACACGGGCGTATTCCGCTAAGACGGAAGGATACTCCATACGGCAGACAAGTCCCGGTCCCCACGACCGGGACTTGTTTTTGGCACGGGCTTTGCGATTCAGACAATCAACTGCGGAACAGCAACCGCAGTGAGGTTTCTTCATTTATTTAAGTTTGGGTTAGTAGTTTTAGGAGGGCAATCCTCCGCAGGCAGCAGGCAATCGTGAGATTCCCTGCTGTTTTGTCATATATTGCGCCCGTTTCCGCTCCGGCCCGCCCATCTTGACGTTTTATCCGGCCCTGCGGCGACTTAAGCGGAAAAATATTTGGATTTATCTGCAGGAAACCTTACTTTTAGCCCGTCACTTGCCGCAGAACGGATCTTCCCGCAGGTCCCGACTGCACCCGAACAAAAACTGTTATTAATTACTAATCCCAAAAATCACATCTATGATTAGATCGATTCTTTCGTGGAGTACTGCGCTGCTGGTGCTATGCTCCGGTCTTCTGGCCTCGTGCGACGACAAAGACGCGGGGGGGGAATCCGCCTGCTCCGTCCGTCACGCTGGCTGTCGGTGACGCCGCATCCAACACGCTGAAATTTACGCTCACCCTGAGCGATGCGGACAAGTGCACCTATGTCTGCACCAAATCCTCCGAAGCCGTTCCCTCGGCCGAGAAAATTCTCGCCGACGGCAAATCCGTAACCACATCGGGTCTCATCACGATCGGCGACCTCGAACCCAGCACCACCTACCGCCTCTCGGCAGTCGCCTCCAACGGCAAGGTCAACGGCAAGGTCGAAACCATCGAACACACCACCTCCGCCCCCGACGTACACCCGGCCGTCGTTCTGACGCCCGGCACGCCCACTTCGACGACCCTTTCGTTCACCGCGGCCCTGACCGACCCCGAAACGGCCGCATACGTCTGTCTCGAAAAGACCGAAGGGACGACCGTTCCCACGGCCGAAGAGATTCTCCGCGACGGCACTGCCATCGCCCAGACGGGTGAGCTCCTCGTCGAGAACCTGAAACCCGCCACCGTCTACCTCATCGCGGCGGCAGTCGCCAACACCGGCGTCTATTCGGAGGTCGAAACCCTCGAAATGGAGACCGTCGCCCGGACGCCCGTCGTCACGGTCATCGCAGGCACTCCGACCGAAACGACCCTCTCGTTCCATTTCAAACTCACCGATGCGGAGAAAGCCGCATACGTCTGCATCGAGAAAACCGACAACCCGACGATTCCTTCGGCCGAGGAGATTCTCCGCGACGGCACCGACCTGCCCGTATCGGCAGATGCAGCGGAGATCCGGGAGCTGAAACCCGGCACGACCTATATCGTCGCCGTCGCCGCATCGAACAAAACGGTATACTCCGACGTCAAGACGGTCGAGATGACCACCGACCAAGCCGTCGAAGGCCCGATCGTGTTCGACCGGCAGGCAGCAGGCGGATACTACCCTACCGAGAGCAGCTACATCGGTGAATTCCTCTTGGTGCTCGCCGACGGCGAAACCACCGAAGCCGGGGGCGTCTACGCCACCACCGGCGCAGGCCGTGCCATGAGCATCGACCTCTACCAGATGGCGGTAAGCAATCCCAATACGACGATCACCCTGCCGGCCCGCGACTACAGGTACGCCACCAACAAGGGCCTGACGACGTTCGACCCCGTGAAAACCTACTGCATGGTCAACGACGGCAAAGGCAATATCACCCGAACCGACTTCAAGGCAGGTACGATCTCCGTCAAGAAGGCCGGCTCGACCTATACGATCACCGCGACGCTGACCACGACCGACGACGAGGAGTTCACGGCCAGCTACGAGGGTCCGCTGACGATCGAAAACAAGACACCCAGCGAGATTCCCGACCTTCCCACTCTCGACAAGGACGTAACGAACCTCACCTTCATCCGCGCGCTGGGCAAATATTACAGCGACTCCGCGACGGCCGACAACTGCATCGTGAATCTTTACGACGTCGAGCCGACCATCTCCTACGGCTCCGATTACCTCGGACAGGCAGGACATATGGTGTCGCTCGATCTTTCGACTGCCGTTTCGACGGAAATGCAGCTGCAGGAAGGGACCTACAGCGTCTCCACATCGGGCGCGCCGGGTTCCTACGCCGCAGGCTACCAGACCGAATTCATGGATACGATGCTTCCCGTCGGCACCTACTGCGAGGAGCGGAACGACAATTTCCAGTCCTTCTACGGATTCGTCTCGTCCGGTACCGTAACGATCACCAAATCGGGCAGCGGTTACCGCTTCGTACTCGACTTCACCACCGACAAGGGGCACAAGGTCAGCGGCACCTACGAAGGCAACGTGGAGATGACCGACAAACGATGATGATACGGCCCGGCATTCGGGCCATGCCGGAAACGGAAACGGGCAGGATGTCTTCGCGGGCATCCTGCCCCTCGTTTGTGCCCGTCCCGTTCGCAGTTCTGTCAGTTTGCAGCCCGGTTAATTCATGTCCCGGCCCGCAGGCGCCACACGACCCGCCCCCGCGAACCGCATAGGCGCCCTTCCGGTCCGCCGCTCCGGCACGGGTTTTGCAATATACCCTGTCAACTGCGGAACAGCAACCGCAGTGAGGTTTCTTCATTTATTTAAGTTTGGGTTAGTAGTTTCAGGAGGGCAATCCTCCGGAAGGCAGCAGGCAATCGTGAGATTCCCTGCTGTTTTTGTGTGTTTTCGCCTGCAAAAAAACGCCCGCACGAATCACGCACCCGCCCGAAACGACATTCCGCCCGTCCGGTTACGGCACGGAAACTGAGTGGCAGTCAGGTGTAAACCACAATTCCACATTATGGCAAAAAACAGAAACATCACCACAACGCAGCTCGCGCTGATGACCGCGGCGGCCGTCATCAGTCTGCGCGGGCTTCCGATGATGGCGCAGGAGGAGCTTACCATGTTCTTCTACATCTTCTTCGCCACCTTCCTGTTCCTGATTCCGGCGGCGCTGGTAGGCGCCGAGCTGGGCAGCGCCTTCGCCTCGAAAGGCGGCGGCGTCTACACATGGGTCAAAGAGGCCTTCAACAAACACATGGGCTTCACGGCCATCTTCCTGCAATGGATACAGAACGTCGTCTGGTACCCCACCGTACTCGGCTTCGCCGCGGCGTCGATCGCCTACATGATCGGCATGCCCGACCTCGCCCAGAACGGACTTTTCGTCGGGCTGTTTTCGATCGCCATGTACTGGTGCGCCACGCTTGTCACCCTGCGCGGCACCTCGGCCATATCGGGCATCACGAGCAAGGGATTCCTCATCGGCACGGTGTTGCCCGGCATCGTCGTGATCGTCATGGCGGTCGTCTGGATGATCGGCGGCAACTCCGTCGCGCTGGAGCATATTCCGGACACCGTCAGCCAAGTCGTCAATATCGACGCCGCGCACCACGTCCATCCGCGGCTGTTCCCCCACATTACGGGCATGAGCGACATCGCCTTCCTCGCGGGCATCCTGCTGCTGTTCGCCGGCGTCGAGGTGCACGCCGTGCACGCCCCCGAACTCAAAAAGCCGCAGACGCAGTTTCCGCGTGCCATGTTTCTGGCGGCGCTCATCTCGTTCGGGCTTTTCACGCTGGGCGCGCTGGCCGTGGCGATCATCACGCCCTATGACCAGATCAACCTCCAGTCGGGACTGTTCACCACGTTCCAGATCGTCTTCGAACACTACCATGTGGGGTGGCTCACGAACGTCATGGGACTACTCGTAGCGTTCGGCGCACTGGCCGGAGTCATGTCGTGGATTTCAGGCCCCAGCCGCGGCCTGTTATGGACGGCGCAGGAGGGCGTGCTGCCCTGCTTCCTGCAGAAGACCAACAAGAACGGCGTGCAGATCAACATTCTCATCATCCAAGGCTGCATCGTCACCCTGCTGTCGTCGCTCTATATCGTCATGAACGACGTGAGCGTGGCGTTCTTCCTGCTGAGCGCCCTGACCGTAGGACTCTATCTGCTGATGTATATGATGATGTATGCCGCGGGCATCCGCCTGCGCTACACGCAGCCCGACCTGACACGCAGCTACCGCATACCGGGCGGCAATGCGGGCATGTGGCTGGTCGGCGGCATCGGATTCCTCGCGGTGCTCTTCTCGTTCATCGTCACCTTCTTCCCGCCCTCGCAGCTGCCCGTCGGCAGTCCCGCCATGTATACGTGGCTGGTGGTCGTCGGCACGGCGGTCTTCCTCTCCATCCCGTTCGTCATCAGTTTCGTCATGGACCGCAGGGCCGCCGGCGCGGCGGACAAGCCATCCGGCCGATAACCGCAGCGGAACCGCCGGAACCGGCACGCCCCGGAAAATTTCCTCACGCTTCTTCCGTCCCGTCCCATGCGACGCGGACGGAAGAAGTTTTTTGCATGCCGCAGAAGGCGGCAGGACACCGTGCGGGCCGCAACGAAGCCCCCGCAAAGGTCGTTTTTCACCGGCTCGGCACATTCTTCCGGAATATAATATTTTTTTATTCCGTTTTTTTTTAATTTTGTGTGAGACTATGACTCCGGAAAAAGAAAAAGAACTGCTGACCGCTCTGTCCAAAGGGAACCAATCCGCATTCGATTCCCTCTACCTGTTTTATGCTCCCAAGGTCAGGGAATTCGTGTTCCGGCTGCTTAAAAACCCCGGCGAAGCGGAAGACGTCACGCAAAACATCTTCCTGCGCGTCTGGGAGAAGCGCCGCGAACTGGGCGGCACACGCTCGCTGCGGAGTTATCTCTACACGATGGCCCGCAACGCCGTATTCGACATCTTTTCGCACTCGATCGTAGAAGACAAATACATGCAGGAGCATATCAACTCGGCCGCCGAGCGGCGCGACGCTCCGCTCAGCGAGAAAATCGAGACCGAGGAGCTGGCGCTGCTCATCGCCGTCGCCGTGGACCGCATGCCCGAACAGCGCCGCCGGGTTTTCAGCCTGAGCCGTTACGAAGAGCTTTCCAACAAGGAGATCGCCGAGCGGCTCAACCTCAGCGTCAAAACCGTCGAACGCCACATGACCGCCGCCCTGAGCCAGCTCCGCCGGCTGCTGACGCTCCTCGCCCTCTTCGTCTGAAAACGCGCTCCGAAAACGCCCGTCCGAAGGCGCCTTCCGAAAAAATACGAAAAAAAATCGCTGCCGGGTGGGGGTTGCGCCCCGCCATGCCGTCTTAATCTATAAAAGCATATCCCGGATAAAGACCGCATACGATGGAGAGACGACAAATAAGAGAGCTCATCGGCAGATTCCTGCACA
>ERZ791914.711-NODE-711-length-28567-cov-5.742003_pt1 | contig 28567 bp, 29 predicted proteins | sample MGYA00510140_ERZ791914 | MGnify/ENA primary metagenome ERZ791914 (study PRJEB30046, sample SAMN00792079) | human gut metagenome | study: EMG produced TPA metagenomics assembly of the A metagenome-wide association study of gut microbiota in type 2... | reverse complement strand
AAAAAGAAAGCTGCGCCACAGCCTTGGCAAGCCATCGCGCAGCGATTTTGTTCAATTAGAATTTATGGAAAAGGAGGATATTATTAATAAAATTAAAGAGGAGTTTTTTTGGTTTTTGGAACTGAATAAAGAAAATAACTATAGAATTATAGTTGATAAAGAGTGTATAGATTATTCAGATTTTGTCGAGTATACTGAAAATATAGACGTGTCTAAATACAAATGTAGAGAGAGGTATGATGTTCGTTTCGTCCAGTGGAATCAAAAATTGGGAAATGAATATTCACGAATATATTATATCGGATCAGATAATAAAGAAAGATATAAAGAAACTACAAAATTGAATAAAAGGGCAGATCATTTTTTTCATAGTATATATATAAAAAGTAGTTATTTTAACAACTTCCATTTTATAAATGAAGAGATAGAGGGGCAGGAGGGACTATTTTCTAACAAATGTGATGATGAATATAGAAATCTTATAAATGGAGTTAATGATTTCCTTATTAAATACAGAAGTAAGTATTTAAAAATGGCTTCTGATGCATATATTTCAAAGCTTATAGATGATAAAATCTACCCGGAATTCGATACAACAAATTTTGTACAAGTATATCAAAAGAAGGAATTGGATAGTCTTGTGGGGGCTTTATATGCAGCGCAACCTAAAATCTTTACAGGTCTTAGTAATGATAATAAAAAAATCACATTGCAATTATTAAAGCTTATCATGGATAATGGAAACAAACCAGAATTATTCAAAATATTACAAGGAGTTATTGAATTAGATGAAGATGAACAGAAGGAATTATCTGGTATTCTTGAGTATAGTTCATTAAGTAATATAACGAGAACAATAAAATTATTATGTGATAGGCAGAAGGTTATTCAAACATTAAAAGAAATTGTATTTAATAAAGAGTTTAATTCATATGAAGTAAAACATGTACAAGAATTAGTTGAAAAACATTATTGGATATTTGGAGAACAATATAATTTAATTACGTCAGCTGAACCTGATTTTGAATTAGCATTAAAAGGAATGATAAAAGCAGAAATGGGAATAGAAGAAGAGGTGCATATAGAGCATCCTGATAAGAATAAAGAAATGGATTTATATATGATACGTCAGGATCGTCAAGGCAGAGTAACAGAAAATGTAGTTGTTGAACTAAAGAGACCTAAAATAAAATTGGGAGAAAAAGAATTGTCGCAAGTAAAAAAATATATGCGAGTAATAAAGAATACTCCGAGATTTAATGCTGGTAATGTTAAATGGACATTTTATTTGGTGGGAAATGAATTTGATAAAAGTCTTTATATTCCTGGAGAATTAGAAAGCCATAAATTTTTAGGCGAGCAACATTTAGTTCATTGCCAGGATAATGGATTAACAAAAATTTATGTACTAAAATGGAGTGAGATTTTTGATGATTATTCTAAGCGACATGACTTTTTAATGGAACACTTAAAATTGGAAGAAAAACTATGGTTAGAAACTCATGAATCTGCAGATGATGCGGTAACAGCTGTTGAAAATAATAGTGCAACATTACCAGAAGCAATTATCCCTAAAAATCAAAAAGTTGTTTGATATCAATGTAGTAAAAACAAGTAATTCAACATAAATGGCTATTGGATAAGATGAAATCGTATAGAGATATGTAATGTTCCTAAAAAGGACAAAATGTTCTTTCTGGTATATGGATAAATAATTTAACCTGTTGTGCTATTTCAAATAAAACGTTTAAAACTTGTAAAAACCGCAAAGATATCATGCTACGACAAAAATCATCTTAGGCCATTTTGAAATACGAGGTAAACAACAATATGAAATCCAAACAGAAAAAAACAGCTCTAGTCACCGGCGGAAGTTCCGGGATTGGTCGATGTACTGCATCCGCCCTAAGTCAGTCAGGCTATACAGTTTATGAGTTCAGCCGACGCGATATTCCCATAAAGGGCGTGAAGCATATGAGTGTAGATGTGACAGATGAGGCTTCCGTACAAGCCGCCGTTGAGCAGATCCTTCGGGAAAGAGGAAGTATCGATATCCTTGTAAACTGCGCAGGTTTTGGCATTTCCGGAGCTGTGGAATTTACAGAGTTAAAACAGGCGAAAGCACAGTTTGATGTGAATTTTTTTGGAACTGTCAATGTAAGCAGAGCAGTTCTTCCTTCTATGCGCAGGCATCGCGGAGGGCATATTGTTAATATCAGTTCTGTGGCAGCAGTGGCGCATATTCCGTTTCAGGCATTTTATTCTGCCAGTAAAGCTGCAGTTTCTTCTTATTCCTGCGCACTTGATAATGAGGTAAGTCCTTATGGGGTCAGGGTAACAGCCGTAGAGCTGGGGGATATTCATACTGGTTTTACACAGGCAAGACAAAAGACTGCTTCAGGTGACGATGAATACGGTGGCCGTATTTCGCGAAGTGTCAGCCAGATGGAGAAAGATGAGCTGAGTGGGATGCCGCCGGAAGTTGTTGGTACATATATTGCGCGGATTGCACAGAAAAAGAATTGTGCACCGATTTGTGTGGTGGGTACGAAGTATAAGATTCTGAGTTTTTTGTGCAAGATTTTACCTGGTACATTACGGGGAAAGATTGTCGATTTCATTTATGCGAAGTAAATGATGAAATGGATTATATCTTACGATGAACTTCGGAACAATGGCGCGTCTTACAAAAATCAGAGAGAAAGTGGTTTTCAGCTTTACGCTAAAATGGTTTCATGTTATCATTGTTTTACTTAAAATAATTGATAGCCTGGGGCCATTTTTGATTGTGAGGTGTAAGAAATGGGAAGATTTGTGAATCCTGATAACAGTGCATTTCAGGTGGCACTGAATTCCAGGATATATGTGGATAAAACCGGATTGCTGGAATATACGAACAGTGTACTGAATACAACAGAAGCTTATATCTGCAACAGCAGACCGCGCAGATTTGGAAAATCAGCATCTGGATGTAAGTACACATCCAAAGATTATTGTCTATACTCCGGAATCGGTTCTGGAGTATGAGACAGTAGACAACCGGATTATCAGTGTATCAGAGAAGGAATATTATCAGACCAGTTTCCAGGGGGAGGATTTTCTGGCAGTATTGCAGGGCCTTTCGCCGGAAATCAGTGGAGCAGATGGAGAAAGGATTCTTACGTTGTCTACTTGTAATGGAAATTCGGCACAGCGGAGAATTGTGCGCTGTAGGCTAATAGAGGAAAGCAATGTGCAGTAAGCAGATGTAGGGATGTGATAGAAGGGAGATGTAGTAAGTAAATGGAGGAAAAGAAAAAGATCAACCAGGTACGATTTGAAGAATTAAGGAGCAAAGGATTTCCGAAAGGCTGCTTAGATCACTGCTATTTAGATGGCATTATTATTGAAAAGCTACCGGAAGAGTTTCAGATTTCCCATTCCCGGTTATCCGAATGCTGGATTCAGAAGTTTTCCGCGGATTCTTTGAAACTAAGTAATTGTGTGCTGGCGGACTGTATTCTGCAGGGACTAAGCATAGATGAAATGAAGATCATGGACGGAACTATGGACGGAACACTGCTTTCGGGAAACACAGTGGGGAAGATGGATTTTACTGGAATGTCAATGCGGCATTCCAGTATGAGGGATTGTGCCATTGAGAGTTTGGTTATGGAGGACACCGCATTAGATGGTATGTATTTTTTCCGTACACAGCCTAAGTATCTGAGAGGAGAAGAATCCATGCGTGTGACTTTAGGCGGAGCTACAGAAGAGGAAGTGGAGAATTATCGGAGGTGCGTGAAAGGGGAAATTATACCACCCAAAAAAGAATTTAAAACGTTAGGTGATAATATCTGCCGGAAAGGATAATTCCGGCAGACGTTTGTTTTTGTACTTATAGCATTTGAGTAAAAGTGATTTGGGTAGTAAAAAGATGATCTTTAAATTCACTCATAAAAGAGCCATTATATTTTTTAACAGTATTTTCAACATTTATCATACCAATCCCAGAATGTCCTGCTTTAGTTGACAAATAACGGTTATGGTTTAGCTGGGGTGGAGTGTAGCAGGTATTTGTTAGATTAATAATGTTAAAATTGTTTATTTGACAAATACAAAGGTTGATAGTATTATGCTCAGCTTTATTGTTCATACATTCCTCAAAGGCATTGTCGAGAAGATTGGATAATATAATAGTTAGATCAATATCATCTATAAAGGATAAGGCTGTATCTTCACAATTGTATATAAATTCAATATCATTTCTTTGAGCTGTATCTATTTTATCATTTACGAGTATGTTTATAATTTTGTTATTTGTATGTACTGCAATTTTTGACGAATCCATCATTTTTTTTATTTGAGTAGCATATTCTTCTGCTTCATTAAGATGACCATTTGAATACAGTTCATCAAGAATACCTAGATGACGATTTATATCATGGGCCAACTGCCTATATTCAGTATATTTGTTTTCTAATTCATTATAATACTTTGTTTGTAGATTTTTTTCTTGTTGTAGCATCATAAATTGACTTTTTTGATTATAAAGAGAAGCCAATTTATTAAATAGATAATAAATATAAATATCTGCAAGAAAAATGGATATACAAACCCATAACAATGAAATTAACAAAGCTTCATTGTTCGTTTCAGCCATAGTATAAGTGATTATCAGAATTATAATTATGCTTATAATCGGGACAATTAATAGAGCGAGGGATGATGCTTGTATATTTATTTTGGAGTTCTTTTTTAGCAAAAAATACATTGCAAATTGATAAAGGCTAAATATTATCAAATCAACTAATATATTTCCTGGAAGTATGTTAAAATGTTTTGAAAATAAAAGAGAGAAAACAACTTCACTTACAATTTCTGCGATATTCAGCGAAAGTATAAATAACAAAATCATACCATATTCTTTTTTGGTTGAAAATTTATAAAGAAATTTCGCTGTTAGTAAAGGTGCTATTAGGGAAAAAAGTAAATTTAATATTCCTATGCTGTATATATTTATAAAGGAAAAAATGCTCCAAATTCCTAAAAAACTTATAACATATACTATTTTCGAACGATAAATACGAAAAAAGATTTTATTGAAAAAGTCAAATAAAATATAAATAGATATAAAACTTGAAATCAGAATTAAGGACAATTGAGTTATTATACTATGCATTACATTGTGCTCCTTTGCATACATTGATTGTTTGGGCCAAAAAGTGATTAACAGCATTATGAAATTCAATGGATTTTCTCTGTGATAGGGGTATTTCTATACCATTAACCATATAAACAATATAGTTTTTTATTCCTATGACATAATCTAAATTAACTAGAAAACTTGAATGTGGCCTTTCAAAATGGTATTGAACCATACTAGTATATAATTTTGAAATTTGTTGGTTCATTTTATAGGTATTGGTAAAAGTGTGTATATATATTTTTCTATTAGCACTTTCAAAATATATGATATCTCTTATATTTATATTGATAAAACCTTCTGCAGTTTCAAATTTTAAAATAGTATCATTGCTTTCTGCTTTGCTATAATTTTCGATATCTTCTAGTTGCTGATATATTTGTTCTTCGTTGGCAGGTTTGTCAACATATCCAAAGGCTCTTACAGAAAAAGCTGCTGATTTGAAATTTTTGTGATTAGAAATAAATATTATTTTAACCTTTTTATCTGTTGTTCTGATTTTTCTTGCCAATGCAATTCCATTACTGTCTTTCAAATCTATATCCAAAAAGATTACATCCATTTTTAAACGTTGATCAATTAATTTATTAAGTTCTAAACCACTATGACATATTGTTATTGTATATTCTTTATTGAGGCTTTTATAGAAGGTATTAATGTATTTTGCTAGTTGATTTGTAATCTTTCTTTCATCATCACATAATAGTATATTTATCATTTCAGTAGGTATCTCCATGAAAAATAATCTTCAATAGTATAGCATAGCGAAAAATGATTTTCAATATTATGTATGTTATAAGTGTTTGAATACTTTAATAAATTGACGTGACACAGTAAAACTGTGTTTTGAAAATACCTTGCACTTTTACATCAAAACCAGTACATTCTGCAAATGGCATTGTAAAAAAAAATAATTATGATAGATTGATTTCAAAAGAAAAGCAAATGAGAAGAATCATGGTAAACGATACAGTGATTAGGAACTTTTTCTATACCAGTACACCAGAACACGAGGGAGTATTATTTCATATCCCATCAGGTCGCTTCTTTAGGGTGTTTGATGAGAAATGTAAGTCCGATTTTAGACAGATATTTGAGATTGGAAGCTTGTCTGAAGATGTTTTGGAAATGCTTCATAAGATTGATTCGGGAAAAGGAGTGTGTTCCGGTTCCTGCGAGAATTGTGATAATCAAATAAAAAGTGCAAATGAGTTTACGGTTCGTAAATTGGCACTTGTATTGACCAGCAGTTGTAATATGCGATGCAGGTATTGTTATGCAAACTATGGAATGTATGATTATGAGAAAGCTGCAGATATGAATGCTGAGAAATTAGAGTCTGTATTATCCTACTTTACAAAAAATTTTAAAGGTATAGGAGCGATTCAATTCTTTGGTGGAGAGCCTACATTAAAGGAAGATTTAATTTATCAGACGGTTGACTATTTTGAAAGAATGGTTCAATCAGGGGAAATTAAAACGATGCCGGTATTCGGAATTGTAACAAATGGGGTTTATATGCCAGATAAACTAGTCGATTATTTTAAAAAATATAGCTTTTTTGTTACCGTGAGTTTGGATGGCCCAATTTTAGTTAACGATACACTTCGAATTGATTGTAGTGGTCATGGAAAGTATAAATCAATTTGGGCGAATATTGCAAAGATACAAAATGCAGGAATTAATGGTTTGAGCTTTGAGTGTACATATACCGCAGAGCATATAAGAAATAGCATTTCTCTTGTTGACTTGATTAAATTCTTTGATAAGGAATTTAATAATCCTGTAGTACATATTGCGCCAGTTAATATAGACAATAATCATTATCTTAGTTTAGTGCCTTATAAGGATAAATACAATCAATATATGGAGGAATTGGTCGATTACACGTTTGATATGTTGCTTGAAGAGAAAAAGATGTGTTCAACTAATATTGTGTTAGGTGTAATCACCAGGATTATTTCGCAAGCAAGCCAAAAAGCTATATGTCCTGCAGGAGTAAACACTTTTTCAGTGTCGCATGATAATAAAATATCACCTTGTTTTATGTATACATCTAAAGATGATATATCATATGGAAATATTGGAGATGATCCTGATGAGATTTTATCGAGAGCATATACTTTTGACGAATATATCAATAATAAGGATAAGGTTGATGAATGCCAGGAATGTTTTGCGAGAAATGTCTGTTCATCATGCCTTGGTAGTTTTGAGATTAAGTCAGATAAAGTGCAAATATCAAATCCAATCTATTGTGAAAGCATAAAGGTGGCTACTAAACGTGCATTGCAGAGATTATCAGATATAAAGAAGAACCCGAAAACATGGGAAGAGTTTAATCGATTTTTGGATAAAGGATATGAAGAAAGAAGATAGAGTATTGATAAAAAAATTTCTAAAATATTTTCGACCATACATAGGATTTAGTGTTTTACTCTTGATTACTATTTTACTGAGTGTAGGAGTATCACTTATTCAGCCTGTTTTGTGGTCAAAATTAATAACTTCAGTATTCGGAAATGATTTGCGCTCTTTATACAAGATTGTGATTATGTTCGTAATACTATTTATTTTAACGGTAGGCGTTAATTTATTGCAGTCTGTATTAAAAGCATATTTGAATACACATATTGTTTATGATATTCAACAAGACCTATTCAACAATATGCTGTCGATGAAAATGGAATATTTTGATTCAATGGCTAATGGGGCTATCATTTCAAGAATTACAGGAGATACAAAACAGATTGTTGATTTGATAATAAAGGAAGTTTTGCCGGATGTAATTGCAGTTTTAAAGTTGATTTTTTCGTTTGTAATAATGATTAAAATTAGTTGGAAACTTACTATTATCACTATTATAACATTACCTATACTTATGTTGTATTATAGCAAAAATAGTAAAACAGTACGGCAAAAGCAATCAGAAGTGAGAAATGCAAATGATCATATTATTAGTTCAATACAACAAGCGATTGCGGGAATTGTAAATGTCAAAATGCTTGGTTTGAAGAATATTGAACGTGAACTGTTCAGAATAAATAACGAGGAAAAATGTAAAAAGGAATTTGATTTTTCGGTTTTTGTGGTTATATTTCAAACGATTATATCGCTAATGGGGCTAATTAGTGAGGTAACAGTTTTTGCGGTTGGTGGATATTTTGTATTGACGGCTTATTTAACAGCAGAGAGTTTTATTCAATATACTTCATATAGTCAGCAATTTAGTAATGCTAGTCTGACTTTAGTGGGATTAGTCACAGACTATCAACGGATTATTGTTTCGATTCGCAGATTGAACGAAATAGAAGAAACTTTAAATGGTCAGCATGAACGATTTGGAAAGAATGTCACTATAAATGAAAAGGGTAATATTGAATTATGTGATGTTACTTTTGGATATGGAGAAAAAAGTGTATTACGGAATATCAACCTGGAAATTAAGGAGAATTCTGTCACTGCATTGGTTGGTCATAGTGGCTGTGGAAAAAGCACGATTATTAAGCTGATATCAGGCTTATACGCAGTTAATAACGGAAAAATATTTATTCATGGAGAAGATTTGTCTAAGTTGAGTGAGGAGTGTTTACGCCGTACTGTATCTGTTGTCTCACAAGAACACTTTTTCATAAATGCAAGTATCATAGATAATTTTCGGTATGTAAAGAATGGCATAACAGAAAATGAAGTGCGTGATTTATGTGAGTTGTGTGGGTTGGATGATATGATAGGCAGTTTGCCAGAAGGTTATGATACTGTGATTGGAGAAAATGGAAGTAATTTTTCTGTTGGACAATTACAGCGGTTGAGTATAGCAAGAGTTTTGGCCAAAAATACCCCTATAGTTATTTTTGATGAACCGACCTCTTCGCTTGATTTAGAAAACACCAAGAAAGTTTTAAATATCATTAATGTGATTAAAAAGAATAAGACGGTTTTGGTTGTGAGCCATGATGAAAATATTATGGAATGTGCTGATCAGGTTATAAATATGAACGATTTTTAGGAGGAAAAAATAATGGAAGAAATTGAAATCAAAGTTTTAAATGAGCAGGAAGATGATGTGGAAATTAAGCCTAAAACGGGATTCGCTTGTGGTTGGGGATGTACTGCAGGAGCTGTATGTATAGGCGGAATCTTATGCCCGTAATATAAAGAGAGGAGTTTGACCATGGAAAGGATTAGATCACCGAATAAATTGCGAGTGTAGCTAGTCTTAATATTATGAAAGGAGAAGAATAATGGAAGAGGTTAAAGTTTACAATGAAACTGAAACAGATGAAGATTTAAAACCAACTCCACGTGCAGGATTCATGTGTGGATGGTGGTGCTATTCAGGATTTTTGTGTCCTGGTGGTAATGCTTGTAATTGATTTTTTAGGAGGAAAAAATAATGGAAGAAATTAGAATGATTTATTTAGCTGAGGATAACACACCAACACCAAGAGCAGGGTATGGATGTGGATATGCTTGTCAGGCAGGATTTTTCTGCCCTGGCGGTTTTATTTGCAACTAATTAAAAAGGGAGGAAAGTTCAATGGAAGAAATTAACGTATCAGTTTATAGTGATGATGCGCCAACACCAAGAGCGGGAATTCTTTGTGGAGTATTTTGTATTTCCGGTATTTTATTCTGTTAAAGGAGGCCAGTATTTAAATGGAAGAAATTTATATTGGAGAATCAGACATTGATGAAAATGGAGAAAAAACTCCGAGAGTAGGTGTAGGACTTCTGTGTGCAGGAGGAGCAGGAGGAGCAGGTTGCGCAGGAGGAGCAGGAGGTCTAGGCTGTGGTGGCGCATGCGTTGGACTTGGCTGTGGTGTAGCGTGTGTTTCTTGATTCAGGGGAGTGAAAGTTGTTGAAGTATTGTATTAGCATAATACTAATTGCCGTATTCCTATTAGTTATTCTGATTGTATATAGAAGAATATCGCAATATAAGTTTTGTAGATGCAAGCAGTGTAAAAGTACGATTGGTCAAAATGATAGTTTTTGTAAAAAATGCGGAATAGAATTAACAGCAGATAATAAAGAGATTATCATTAAAAAAGCAAACAGGAGAATTTCTGTAGGTATATATGCACTATTAGGAATTATCATCATTTCTGGAGTGACGGGAGTATTCTTGTATTCTCGAAATGGGAGCCTTCTGTATGATTTATCAGGATCAACGGGTGTTTATGCGCAAAAATATGACAATACTATTTCTGATGCAGATTATTGGATTGTCGATTGTAAGGCACTATCTGATGGAGTCTTTAAAAAATCGGTAAGAAACGAAAAGTTAGAAAATCTTATTGTAGAAGGTAGAACTACAGATGGTGAAATGATATTGACTGTTGAAGCAGGAAACTGTAAAAAGGAATACGATATAACCAATACCGAAGGAGAGATGGTATTTGATGTTAGTGAATTTGAGCCAGGATTACTGAAACTGTACATTTCACACCCGAAATCGGAACACATTTTTGTTTGTATTAAGTGGAAATAAACATACAAATGAGAGGGGCCTATCGAATTTGTTTTGATAGGCTCCTTAAAAAATTAAGGGAAATACTGTTAGCTTCTTTTGATTTTCCACAAAGTTCATATCAATGAGTATTACTCTGAAACATTCCTGTCAGAGATAATTTGAATTTATGGATTGAAGTTCATGCTACGCCAATTTCAAGAGCAACAACCTTCTAGGGGGGAGAACTTCTGGCGGTATTCTGCGGCTACTTTCTTTTGGTTCAGAATGAAGAACACCGGGAACTATTGGAAGAATCTTATATCCATGTTCTCTCTTTAGGAGTGAATATCCATGTGGGGATTTGGGAGAGCTGGAATGAAGACTCGGAGAAGATACTGAGGGTCTGACCATCTAACTAACCGATAAATAAAATAATAAATCAGTAAAAAGTTGATTAAAATTCTATAAATGGAATGTAATTGTTTTGCAAGATAATACAAATTTTGTAATATATACTAAATGATTCATTGACAATATATCAGGTATTTGATACATTAAAATTACATATCTGGGAAGCTCTATTCTAAGTCGTTCGACTATCTGATTCCCCATATGAGAGTAAATAAATATGGTGGAAGCAGCGTTAGCGAATACATGAATTTTTCCTTTATTGGAGGCTCCTTTCACCATCATAGAGAAAGGAGCGGTATAATGCCAGTAATAGCGAGATTTTATGGAATGGTAATAAAAATGTATTTTCGACAGAGTGAACATAATCCTCCGCATATTCATGTAATATATGGAGAGTGTGTTGGTGTAATTGACATAAGGACAGGCGAAATGTTAGAGGGTGATCTTTCGAAAAGGGCATTAAAAATGGTTCAAGAATGGGTAAAGCAGCACGAAAATGATTTGATTAAAATATGAGAAACGCAAAAGTTTGTAGAACTTCCACCGTTGGAATAAAATAATGGAAGTTCTCGAGTAAAATGGAAGGCGGTGTTATTGTGTTTCATAGAATCAAAGATATAATGTCTTTGAAAAAATATGTTCTTTTGGCTACGTTTCAAGATGGGACGGTTAAAACTTATGATGTAAGTTCCCTGCTTGAGGAGGTGGAAGCATTTAACGCTTTAAAAGATACACCACATTTGTTTGAACAGGTAAAAGTGGATGTTGGTGGCTATGGAATCTCCTGGAATGATGAAATAGATTTATCTTGTGATGAGATTTGGGATAACGGAGTGCTTTTATGTGAGGATAATGGAGAAAACTAATCATGGAAATATCAAGTATACTCATTAAGGATACAACAAAAGAAGAAAGAATCCGCATTGTGCAGGAAGAATTATAGTCATGTGAGGTTCACGTTGGAGTTCATTTCAATGTCAATAAAAAAATAGATGAGGAAACTATAGAGTTGCTTTGAGTCTGACTTTGCAAAGTGCGAATATTGACTAAGAGGAGTGGCATTAAAAATGATAGATATATACACAGAAAAAAGAGATTCAATATTCGGATATAGTGACTGGAAGTAAAGGTAAAGGATATAATGCATGGTGGAGCAAGGAATATGAGGTGTAAGGAATGGGTAGATTTGTAAATCCTGATAACAGTGCATTTCAGGTGGCACTGAATTCTCCGATATATGTGGATAAAACCGGATTGTTGGAATATACAAACAGCGTACTTAATACAACAGAAGCTTATATCTGTAACAGCAGACCACGCAGGTTTGGAAAATCATATGCTGCAAATATGCTTGCTGCTTATTATAGTAAGGGCTGTGATTCTGAAGAAATGTTTTCAGGGCTGGATATAAGCAGGGAATCCGATTTTAAGACGCATCTTAATAAGTATGATGTGATTCATCTTGATATTCAGTGGTTTCTGGCAAATTGTGATAATGTGGATAATGTTGTAGCGTTTATTACGAAATCCGTACAGGCTGAATTGAGAGAGATTTACCCTGGTGTTCTGCCTGAAGAAGAGATAAGTTTGTCGGAAAGTCTTTCGCGTATTAAAAATATTGTTGGACAGAAATTTATTATAATTATTGATGAGTGGGATGTTCTGATCAGAGATGAAGCGGCAAATAAAAAGGTACAGGAAAAGTACATTAATTTTTTGCGGGCAATGTTTAAGGGAACGGAACCGACAAAATATATTCAGCTGGCGTATCTTACAGGTATTTTGCCGATAAAGAAAGAAAAAACGCAGTCTGCATTAAATAATTTTGATGAATTTACAATGCTTGATGCAGGAGAGATACTGAGGGTCTGACCATCTAACTAACCGATAAATAAAATAATGAATTAGTGAAAAGTTGATGAAAAGTCTATAAATGTAATGTGACATTGGAGTTTAGCGCAATAGAGTTTGAATATTGTGGATCGCTTGAATTGTTGGAAGAATTCTTTCATAAATATATTAATATTAGAAGTTGTCAGTTATTAAGGATTAATCCTGAAACGAAGAAGTGGAATTGCTCTATGGCAACAAGGGCGAATTGCAGGGAAACCAGGTATTTGCCGATTTGCTGCCTCATCTGATCAGGGTAATAGAAAATGCCGGAATGCTGATCATTGATGAATTTGGCAATAGTCTTCATAATAAATTGGCTGAAAAAATTATTGAATTCTTTATGGAGAATGTTGCTTTACGCTAAAATGGTTTCATGCTATCATTATTTTAGTTGAAAATTTTGATGGCATGAAGCTATTTTTGATTGGAGGCATGGAAGATTTGAACTTTAACTATTGCTATAAAATTACTTATGAATCAGGGGAAACTTATGACAGACGAAGAAATGAGCTGTCAGTAGAAATTTCAAAAGAAGACTATAAGAAAATTATAACAGGAGTATTACAGGAAAGACCGATTGAGCAGATTGAAGGGATTTCGGATGTAATTGATAAAATGACGGAAAATGTTGAATTTGCGGATCGTTTTATGAATAAAAATGGTTCATTAAGAAAAACACCATTAAAGAAAAAAAGAGCTATTTCAAAACTTGAATTTTTTATTCCGGAATATGAGTATCGGCGATTAAAAAAGATGAAGGATCCAATAGAGACATTGGAACGCCCAGTGGAACATATGACTGTTTATCGGAATGATGGTTCCAGTGTGACTTTGACAGCGGAGAATGGACGTGTGAGTATTGTTGACTCCAGGGAGAAAAATGTAAAGCATATTATTGAGGCAGATCATTTTATTTCGAAAATTTTGTAATGATTTATTACAAATACCATTGATAGTGTCCGTGTGTATGCCAACGGATATTTTAAGATATTTGATCCGTTGGTACAGTATTTGCTTGGAGGAAAGAACCACTGAGGTTCTGACCATCTAACCAGAAGACATGATTTACTAAAGGTAGATAAATATATTTATTTATATTTTTGATATAGCATTAGAGTCTGACACTATGAGGTGTTAGATGAAATAGCAGAGATAAAAGAGAAGGTAGAATTGCAAATCTCACAATTGCTATTTTTATAGTATTGACTGACCTCTTACCAAAGAAAGGACATAAACTTTATGAATAACACAATTACGCCAGATACAGAATCAATAATTAATATAGTGGAAAAAATTGACATCGGAACTGTATCTTTGCCTGAATTTCAAAGAGATTTTGTCTGGGATATTTCTCGCACATACGATTTATTTGACTCATTATCTAAAGATGTATTTATCGGTTCTATTATTTACGGTATCCCCTCTTTTGGACTAACAGTTAGAGAATTAGATACTCGTCCTAGAAAAGGAACTGGTAGCAGAAAAAAGCTTAAAACGATATACATTACTGAAGAAGAAATAAAAGTCAAAACATCTACAGCAAATTATAAAATTATTTTAGATGGACAACAACGAATAACATCTATTTATAGGGCTTTAAAAGGAATTGATGAGATTTGGTTTATATTTAAAAATTCTGATGAACTCGATAATATATATGAAGATGAAAAAATACCTAATATACCATTAGAAGCTTTAGTATATGATATTACTGGTACAGAGGATACTGAGCATTTATCAATCCAGTTATCCACTGTATATAAAAGAATAAAAGATTCCTTAATGGAGGATGATTTAAAAGAATACTATAATGACTTAGAATATGTAGCACATTTGAGCGAAGATGATCAAAAATTTTCTTTCAAATCGTATGTACGTTTTATTCAAAAGTTGGAAGATTTACTTAAAAGTCCAAAACTTGTAGCATATTTTCTTCTTGATATGTCCGCTGAAAAATTTGCTCTTTTCTTTGAACGAAGTAATAGTTTAGGTGTATCTTTGACTTTTGTAGATATTCTCGTTGCTAAATTAATAAGTGGATTTAATTTAAGGCAAAAAATTGAAGATTTCGAAGAAGAAAATCCTGATATAACACTTAATCGAGAAATTATCGCAAGAAGCATAGCATACTTATCAAGCAATGGAAAAAAAGTCGACAAAAAGTACATACTTAGTTCATTAAACGCTACAGATTTTAATGATTATTGGGATATTGCAATTGATCTTTATAAATTGGCGTTTGATTACCTGATCAATAATCACTTTATTCTGAATACCAAATGGATGCCTTATCCGAACACCATAATTCCTATCATGATGTTCTTGAACAATCTGCCAAATAAAAATTTTTCTGAAATGTCGGAAGATCAAAAGATTTTTTTTGAATACTGGTATTGGAACTCTGTTTTATCACAAAGATATGTTTCTTCGTCAAATGAAACTATCCTACTTGACGCATATACGCTTTCTTGTGTAGCTCGTAATGAAAAAGTAACAAATAGATATTATTTTAAGAAGCTTCATTCTCTTATAAATAGCTATGAAGACATCCTTTCATATAATAAAAAAGGTAGTGCCATATACATTGCTTTACTGAATTTTATAAATTACAATGCCGGTGGTCTGCTAAATTGGACTAATAGCAGTAAAATATCTTTCAGAGATAAAGTTGACGATCATCATATTTTTCCAAAAGAATACCTCAATTCTTTGGCGGATGAAAATATTGAAGTTAGTATGATTAATTGTATTGCAAATAGAACCTTAATTCCTAAGATAACTAACATAAAAATTGGTAAAAAAGCCCCTCATGTATATATGAAAGAGCTTGCAAAAACAAATGAACATTTTGATTTAATTCTTAATAATCATATGATTCCAAACGATATAATCATAGGATTATATGAAGGTTTTTATAAAGACTTTCTTGAAGAACGAGCAAAGCTAATTTACGATGCTATTAATACCAAGATATTTGCTAAAGCGGAGATTATAGAAAAAAAATTCTTGGGAACTTTAAAAAATCCTCCTGACTATAGTGGTTCAATTAGTGTTTGGGGAAATTATAAGAAAAAAACAGTTACAGCAAGCTTTAATATTGAATTACAAGAAGTACTCTATAATGGTTCCAGAACTTCACCTTCTACGGCGGCAAACAATGCAAAAATAGATATGGGTGGCAACTCGACAGTTTCGACTAATGGGTGGAAATGGTGGAAATACAAAACAGCAGAAGGAACGGAATCATATATTGACGATTATCGCTTGCAGGAGTGACATTGGAGTTTTGCGCCATAGAGTTTGAATATTATGAACTGCCTGAATTATTGGAATAATTCTTTCATAAATATATTAATACTAGAAGTTACCAGTTATTAAGGATTAATCCTGAAACGAAGAAATGGAATCGTTCTATGGCGACAAGGGTGCTTTACGAAAATATAGAAAGTATTGACTAAAAAGAGAGTGGCATTAAATGATAGATATATACACAGAAAAAAAAGATTCAAAAGACTGGACTCTTCGGAATGATTTATATTTCAATTTGTATACAGGTAATGAAGTGATGTCACAAAATGAAATAAATCTGATTCAGCGTGTGGATGAAGCAAAACTGACGTCAGACAAGCGTATTGAGACAAAATATGGCTTAGGTACGATCCGCAATTTGTCATCAGGATGTAAGACGTTGCTTAACATTGTGAAGCATCCGGATAAATTGGTGCGTGTGGAGGAATGTGGTCCTAATGTGCTTAAAATCATTTTTACAATGGACAATATAAAGATTTATATGTCAAGACCTACACTTGTTGATATTCCGGATGATGTGCAAATCAGATTCAATAATTCTGACGTAGTGACTGGAGGAAGAGGATATAATGCATGGTGGAGTAAAGAATATGAGGGAAGAGAAGCGTGTGACTTATACACAAAGTTTTGAGAAAGTAATATTATCTCGTTTAAAGTCGCTGAGGATATGACCATCTAATTATTAAAAAAGAGTATTTGCTTGGAGGAACGTGGACGATATGTTAAAGATTTTCTTTGGTGATATGTCAGATGCTGTGTATAATACAGCTTCTTATTTTAAATATGATTATGAAGATGAATGGATTATAGATCCATTTGTAAAGGAAATGATTCAGGATGTAGATAAATCAACTGTACTGGATGGCGGTGTAATAGACAGCCCGGTGTTGGGGAAAATACCGCCAACTGGGTTATCAGGCGGTGTGAAAACATTGATTCTAGTTAAATTTGATAAAGACAAAATTTTTAATGCGTCAACCTGTGGTGATAATTGTGCAAAGTGGCTGCTGAAAATTGCAGAATCAGAGGATAGAACAATTAATCTTTTGCATTTAATGGATTTTGGACCAGAATCCTTTAGTATTCATATTTTGAATACAGATCAAATTGTTCATTCTATGGAAGAACTTGTGTCGATAGCGGGAGAATTTGTTTAGGAGAGAGTGCGATGAAGGGAAAGCATAGAGTTGTTGTTTCAACTAAACGTTTAAAATATGATTTTGAATTGAGACGTAATTTAACAATTATTCGTGGCGACAGCGCGACAGGAAAAACCACTCTTATTGATATGATTCAGGATTATGTAAATAATCCATCAGGTACTCCGGTAGAATTGATTTGTGATAAGAAATGTTTTGTATTGGAAGGTGCTCTGTGGAAAGAGCAGTTAAGTGGAATATCTGACAGCATTATTTTTATTGATGAGGGAAATGAATTCATAAAAACAGAAGAATTTGCTGGCAAGATTCAGAAAACGGATAATTACTATGTGATTGCATCCAGAGAGTCATTGCCTTCTTTGCCATATAGTGTGGAAGAAATTTATGGAATAAAAACTTCTGGAAAATATGGAACTTTAAAGCAAAGTTACCATGAATTTTATAGAATATATGGTGCAGATACTTATAAGGACAGTGTAAATCCTGAAATTGTTATTACTGAGGACAGTAATTCAGGATATCAGTTTTTTGAACATGTCTGCAAAGATAATGGATTAAAATGTGAAACATTAAATGGAAAATCTAACGTATTTCATTATTTAAATGTACATAAGAATGAAAAAATGCTTGTGATAGCAGATGGCGCGGCATTTGGTTCGGAAATCGATAAAGTATTGCGTCTGATAGAAAAAAAAGAAAATATTGCTTTATATTTGCCAGAGTCGTTTGAATGGCTGATTTTATCGGCAGGAATACTTAAAAATAGTCTTGTAGATAAAATTTTAGATGATCCATCTGAGTATGTGGAATGTAAAGAATATTTCAGCTGGGAAAGGTTTTTTACAGCAGTTTTGATTAAGGAAACAAAGGATACTTATTTGGCATACGTAAAAAAGAAATTAAATCAGGCATATCTGAGTGAAAATATGATAGCTTTAATCCTTGAGCAGATGAAAAAAATTAAGCTCAATTGGAAGAAGCCATTTTGATTGAGAGGCCTATCGGGGTCTGAACACCTAATCATGTACCGGAAGGGAAGATGGACCAGAGATTGTTTTTCTTATAGTATGTTTTAGATACATGTTGGATAGCAAGGAACCTTATGAATAAAAAACAATAAGAAGAGGAAGTAAATGGATATGGAAAATACATTTGCGAAAAAAGTTCAAAAAGCGATGGGAAGTGCAATTCCGGATTGGATACCAAGAGGAAAATGGCGGGGCGTCAGTTATGGTCACATTTTGACAGATATGAGAAACAATTTCATTGATGGATGTTATCCTGTAAAATGTTGTATAAAGGGAAATTTATCGGAGGGTGAGATTAAATATCATCAGGGAGCATCACATCTGAATTCTTCTCAGGTTATGTGTATCAATTTTTTTAAGAAATTTTTTGAAAAGGAAGAGTATGAAGGGTATCTTCTTGCAGTTCTGCAATGCTGTGGTATTTCTATAGAAGGATATAAAATAGAAAATGCAGTTTTTGAATATGAACCAGATCACGAGGAAGGTACAAACTTTGACTTTTATCTGACTCTTGATGATGGAAAGAGAATTTCTTTTGAGTGTAAGTATACAGAGACAGAATTTGGTGGTATTTCATCCGATAAAAGAGATCCTGATAAATATAACCGAAAATGGGATCACATATATAAAAATTTAATAGCAAGTAGTACCTTCCTTTTTACAGATAAGAAAGAGTTCTACAGACATTATCAAATTAACCGAAATATTGTATATGCTGACAGTAGAGATTATGTCCTGTTTTTAACGCCGAGAGCAAATGATGCAAAGGGAATCTGCGATGGACGGACGTATATAGATAATATGGAAAACCAACATATACGAAATATATATTGGGAAGATATGATACAAATTACACTGCTGACAGTTGCAGAGTGTGAACCATTGAAGGATTATTATTTCAAATTCAAGAGCAAGTATTTGGATTCATGGAACGAAGAACATTAAAGTAAATTATATGTAGCTACATTCAAAAGAAGATGATGGAAATACAGAGGTGTTCTAGCTTAAGAATGCAATAGCAATTTTTTCATCATTTACACATGAACCGGAAGTTGAAAGGTTCTAAAGATAAAGAGCCACAGAAATATAACAAAGAGAAAAAATGAAGGGACATAAAAGATATATGATTAGTTTTTATAAGAGTATTGTTGACCAGGACAGAGCTTCGATTGTTATATGTAATCTTAAGCATGAGATTATCTACATGAATCCGGCAGCTGTTAAAAGCTATGCGAAGCGAGGCGGTGATAAACTTATTGGAAGAAGCCTGTTAGATTGTCATAATCAGGAATCCAGGGATAAAATACAGAAGGTAGTGGACTGGTTTGGGGCAGATGAGAGCCATAACCTTGTCTATACTTTCCATAATGAGAAGCAGAATAAAGATGTTTATATGGTTGCACTCAGAGAAGAGGGAAGACTGATAGGATATTATGAAAAACATGAATATCGAAATTCAGAAACTATGAAACAATATGATTTGTGGTGATGTTATGGCACAGGACGAATGGTGCAGGCAGTTATTCAAGAATTAGGAAATACGACAGCTTTGGGTGATAATGAATACGGCGGCCGTATTTCACACAGTGTTAGTCAGATGGAGAAAGATGAACTGAGTGGGATGTCGCCGGAGGTTATTGGTACATATATTGCGCGGATTGCACAGAAAAAGAATTGTGCTCCAATTTGTGTGGCGGGTGTGAAGTATAAGATTCTGAGATTCTTATGTAAAATTCTGCCGTGTACATTACGGGGAAAGATTGTTGGTTCTATTTACGCAAAATAGCTGTGATTATTTTATAGAATCCCGATATAGCTCGGGTGTCTGGATATATAACAGCTTTTTTCAGCTTTACGCTAAAATGGTTTCATGTTATCATTATTTTACTTAGAATAATTGATAGCCTGGAGCCATTTTTGATTGAGAGGTGTAAGGAATGGGTAGATTTGTAAATCCTGATAACAGTGCATTTCAGGTGGCACTGAATTCTCCGATATATGTGGATAAAACCGGATTGTTGGAATATACAAACAGCGTACTTAATACAACAGAAGCTTATATCTGTAACAGCAGACCACGCAGGTTTGGAAAATCATATGCTGCAAATATGCTTGCTGCTTATTATAGTAAGGGCTGTGATTCTGAAGAAATGTTTTCAGGGCTGGATATAAGCAGGGAATCCGATTTTAAGACGCATCTTAATAAGTATGATGTGATTCATCTTGATATTCAGTGGTTTCTGGCAAATTGTGATAATGTGGATAATGTTGTAGCGTTTATTACGAAATCCGTACAGGCTGAATTGAGAGAGATTTACCCTGGTGTTCTGCCTGAAGAAGAGATAAGTTTGTCGGAAAGTCTTTCGCGTATTAAAAATATTGTTGGACAGAAATTTATTATAATTATTGATGAGTGGGATGTTCTGATCAGAGATGAAGCGGCAAATAAAAAGGTACAGGAAAAGTACATTAATTTTTTGCGGGCAATGTTTAAGGGAACGGAACCGACAAAATATATTCAGCTGGCGTATCTTACAGGTATTTTGCCGATAAAGAAAGAAAAAACGCAGTCTGCATTAAATAATTTTGATGAGTTTACAATGCTTGATGCAGGAGTGATGGCGCCATATATTGGATTCACAGAAGCTGAAGTGAAGGATCTTTGCGAAAGATATCACAGAGATTTTGAGAAAGTAAAATATTGGTATGATGGTTATTTGCTGGAGGACTATCAGGTATATAATCCTAAAGCAGTAGTAAGTGTTTGTGTGCGGGGCAAGTTTAGAAGTTACTGGTCTGAGACTGCTTCTTATGAAGCAATTGTTCCTTTTATCAATATGAATTATGATGGTTTGAAAAACGCTATAATTGAAATACTTTCTGGTGCTTCGATTAAAGTAAATACAGCTGCTTTCAAAAATGATACGGTGAATATACAAAGCAAAGATGATGTACTTACGTATTTGATCCATCTTGGTTATTTGGGATATAACCAGAACAGAAGAACTGCATTTGTTCCAAATGAAGAAATACGACAGGAACTTACTCATGCAGTAAAAAGAAAATCTTCAGATTGGAGGAGACCTGATGGATACATTTGTCCGGAATTCTTATATGGGGAGCTTCTCGGGGAATGATGTATATTGGGAAAAGCCATTTTTTGATTATGAGGTGTAAAGAATGGGGAGATTTGTGAATCCGGATAACAGTGCTTTTCAAAAAGCGGTGAATTCGGAAATATATGTGGATAAAACGGGATTTTTATCGTATACCAATAAAGTTATTGATACCAAACAGGCATTTATATGCAACAGCCGTCCAAGACGTTTTGGAAAATCTACTACGGCAGATATGCTGGCTGCCTATTATAGTAAGGGATGTGATTCAGAAAATCTGTTTGCGGATTTAGCTGTGAGTGATACGGAAGATTTTCATAAATATCTGAATAAGTATGATGTGATACATTTTGATGTTCAATGGTTTATTACAGAGAATAATATCAGCGAAATAGTGAATACGATTCAGAATAATATAGTAGAGGAATTAAAAAAGGAATACCCGGATATTTTAGATCCTGATGTGACAGGACTTCCGGATGCGATGTCTATTATAAATCAGGAAACAGGAAACAGATTCATTGTGATCATTGATGAGTGGGATGTTCTGATACGTGATGAGGCACAGAATCAGAATATTCAGGAAGCATATATTGGACTTTTACGGAGAATGTTTAAGGGAATTGAACCTACGAAATATATGGCACTGGCATTTTTGACAGGTATTCTTCCGATTAAAAAGTTGAAAACGCAGTCGGCACTCAATAATTTTGATGAATTTACAATGTTGGGATCTGGAAATATGGCTCCGTATATTGGATTTACAGAAGAAGAAGTAAAGGCACTTGCCGGAAAATATCATCAGAATTATGATAAGGTAAAAAGATGGTATGATGGTTATCTTTTAAATAATTATCAAACATACAATCCGCAGGCAGTTGTAAGTGTAATGCTTAGAGGGGAATTTAAAAGTTACTGGTCAGAAACGGCATCTTACGAGGCTGTTGTATCATTGCTTAACATGGACTTTGATGGTTTAAAGTCATCTATTATTGAAATGTTGTCAGGAGATTCTGTAGAGGTTGATGTGACAACTTTTCAAAATGATATGGTAAGTTTTTCCAGTCGTGATGATGTTCTGACATATTTGATACATCTGGGATATCTGGCCTATGATCAGAATCGGAGACGGGCATTTGTCCCAAATGAGGAAATTCGTCAGGAATTGTCAAAGGCAGTGCGTAGAAAACATTGGAATGAAATGGCCGCTTTTTCACGCGATTCCGAAGAATTGCTGGAAGCTACGCTGGATCTGGATGCGCAGGCGGTAGCAAAAGGTATTGAAAAAATCCATAGGGAATATGCTTCTGTTATTCAATATAACAATGAAAATTCTCTTAGTAGTGTTCTTACGATTGGCTATTTAAGTACGATACAGTATTATTTTAAGCCGGTTAGGGAACTTCCAACAGGACGTGGTTTTGCGGATTTTGTTTATATTCCAAAACCGGAATATAGGTCTGATTATCCGGCTCTTATTGTAGAATTGAAATGGAATCAGAAGGCTCAGACAGCATTGCAACAGATTAAGGAAAAGCAATATCCGGATTCAGTTCTGGATTATACCGGAGATATTTTGCTGGTTGGGATAAACTATGACAAGAAGACAAAAGAACATCAGTGTCTGATTGAAAGATATGAGAAAAAATGAATATCTATATTTGATAAAAAAATGGTTTTTCGTTATTACTGTCTCAATTAAGAGAATTGATAACGGAAAACCATTTTTTTATTTCTGAATCTGGTATTGACAGGCCTGAGGATTATTCTGAGAATTTTGTATTGCAAGAACAAGAGCTGATAAGATGCACAAAAAATGACAGATGGATTTATATAATGTGTATAAAAATTTTAAAATAAAACAAAATATATTGTATGATACATATAAAAATGATAGTATTACTATCATAAAATACAAAAGGCGGTGAGCAGATGGAAAAAATAGAAGGCATATCTCCAACACGTGTGCGTCAGGCGCAGCAGAGAAGAGATAGAATTATAAATGCCTCTATGAAATTGTTTCAGGAGAAGTGTGTGGAGGATACTTCGATGGAGGAAGTTGCGAAACGGGCAGGTGTGGGAGCAGCGACGGTGTATCGTTATTTTTCTTCAAAGATAGAACTGGTAATTGAGACTGCAGAAGTATACTGGGAAAAAGTTTCGGAGAAATACTTAGGAGAGTTGGAGACGGGTAATATGCCAAATATTGCTGATGCAAAATCAGAGGCTACTTTGAAAATGGATGGCATCGAAAGTTCAGGCTATGATCAGTTACGGAAAATTTTGAATGTTTTTTGCAGGATATTTCTGGAGCAAAAGCCGTTTTTGAAGTTTCTTCACGAATTTGATGTTTTTGTGAAAAAGTATAATGTATCAGAGGAACATTTGGCTGATTATGAAAATGGGATTCTTAAATTGAAACCTTATGTGACCATTGCTCTCGAGAAAGGTCTGGTAGATAAAAGTCTTTCTTTTAACTGTTCAGTGGATGAGATGTATTTCTCTCTGACACATACCCTCCTTGCACTGATGGAGAAATTGGCAGTAGGAGGAGATATTCTGTCATCTGACCAGAATGTGGAGAGTGAAAAGCAGATCCGTATCATTATAGAGCTACTGTTAAGAGGAATAAGAAATTTCTAAAATATTTTTAATCTGGAGGTGTACCATGAAAAAGTTAACAACAGGGAAAATATGGCAGTTTGCAGCTGGACAGTTTGGATGGGCGATGCTGTCCGGGATTATTTCTAACTGGCTTGTATATTTTTATCAGCCGGATAAGACAGCCATCAGTCAGGGACAGACAGTATTTATTCCACAGGGGCTGGTGGTCTTCGGCATATTTACTATTATTGGCGGAATTACAGCTTTCGGAAGAATTTTTGATGCTTTTACAGATCCAATGATCGCATCTTTATCTGACAGATGTACGTCAAAGAATGGGCGAAGAATTCCGTTTCTGAAATGGGCATCTTTACCGCTGGCGCTTTCTACAGTACTGGTTTTCTGGTCGCCGGTTAATAAAAATAGCTGGATCAATGGAGTGTTTTTGCTGATTATGATTCTGGCATACTATCTATCCATTACCGCGTACTGTACACCATATAATGCGTTGATTCCGGAACTTGGACATACCCAGCAGGAAAGACTTAATATTTCCACAGTCATTTCCTTTACATTTATTGCCGGAACTGCAGTGGCGTATCTGGCACCTACGATATGGGGGATGTTCATTCCGGCATTTGGCAGAGTTGGAGCTATTCGTATGACCTTTACTTTGATGGCGGCTGTAGCGTTTATCTGTATGCTTGTACCTGTATTTTGCATTCATGAAAAGGATTATGTAGATACGGTTCCTGCAAAGGAATCAGCTTTTGGATCTCTTACAGCTACTTTTAAGAATGGGGAATTTCGCAAGTTTGTGGCATCTGATATTTTCTACTGGATCGCACTTACCATGTTTCAGACAGGTCTTCCATTTTTTGTCACCAGTCTTTTGAAGCTTCCGGAAACAATGACAACTTTGTATTTTGTGGGAATGACAGCGTTGTCCCTTGTATTTTATATTCCGGTAAATAAGCTTACTCCTAAACTTGGAAAGAAAAAGATGATTTTGTTTGCATTTGCAGTATTTAGCTTTGCCTATTTTTATACCGGATTTATGGGAAAAATAAGCTTTATTCCGGCATCGGTGCAGGGATTGATCCTGACAGTCGTGGCGGCTCTTCCTATGGCGATTTTCGGAATTCTTCCGCAGGCTGTTGTGGCAGATATTTCGCAGAGCGACTCGATTACATCAGGAAGCAATCGTGAAGGAATGTTTTATGCGGCAAGGACATTTGCATTTAAACTTGGGCAGAGTATTTCTATGCTGATATTTACCGCAGTCTCGACGATAGGGGCAGCAGAAGGAACTGGTTATAGAGTTGCTGCTTTTGGGGCAGCAGTATTCTGTTGTATAGGCGGGATTATACTGGTATTTTATAATGAGAAAAAGATTAATGGGATTATTAATAGGCACCAGTAAAGATTATAATACAGGCATGTATCGAATGGTGAAAAGCAGATAGCAATAGAATTATGAAAAAGTAACAGGAGTACATACGAATGGAAATAATACATGAGAATGAATATTTGTATAAAATGAATAATGAAATAGAACCATATCTTGCAACGCACCGTCAGGAGGGGTACGTTCCTGGTGCAGAGGATCATCTGCATCAAAAAGACACGGGGATAGTGGGGAAAATTCATGTACAGCGTTACCTGGCAGAGAAACCGAAAGGCGTGATTATAATCAGCCATGGTTTTACAGAAGCAGCGCCGAAATATGATGAGATGATTTATTATTTTCTGAAGGCTGGATATCATGTGTATATGCCGGAACATATGGGACATGGACAAAGTTATCGCCTGACAGCAGATCCATCTCTCGTACATATAGATACCTGGAAGCGATATGTGAGGGATTTTTTGAAAATATGCCATGTGATTAAAAAAACATATCCTGAACTGCCATTAGTTCTTTTTGCTCATTCTATGGGTGGGGCAATTGGAACAATTGCAGCTGCATGGGAATCGCAACTGTTTCAGAAGATTATATTGAATTCTCCTATGCTCCGCCCGCTTACCGGAAATGTTCCCTGGCCATTGGTGATCGCTATTGCACAGACGAAGTGCCTTTTTGGAAAAAAGGAAGACTATGTGGCTGGTCAGAAGCCTTATGATGGTAGTGAGACTTTCGAAACCAGTGGATGTACTTCCAGACCGAGATTTGAAAAATATAATGAGCTGCGTAAAGAGAATAAAAAATTCCAGGTTAGTGCAGCCTCTTATGGATGGCTTCTGGCGTCTGTAAAAATGAGCTGGTACATAAAATATTGCGGATGGAAGAAACTGTCAGCACCTGTTTTGCTATTTCAGGCAGAAAAAGATGATTTTGTATCTGTAAACGCATTGAGAAAATTTGCAGAGAAAATCAATCACAGAGGAATCATTTCCTGTGAATATGTTTACCTGCCGGGAACCAGACATGAGACCTACTGCAGCGATGACAGGACGATGGAAATGTATTTAGATAAGATTATGAAGTTTCTGGATTCATGTAGCGGGGAGATGTTTTCTCATTATGAGGTGTTGAGAGAGTAAGTCATTGTCTGAAAGTTATATAAAACCTTTGGAATGTTGCTTTACGCTAAAATGGTTTCATGTTATCATTGTTTTAATTAAATGTGATAGCCGGGAACCATTTTTGATTGTGAGGTGTGATGAATGGGGAGAGTTTTTAATACAACAGGTGTGTGTATTCCAGAGAAACATTATATGGTAAATATTAATGGTCGTTTACAACAGATTAGAGAGCTTGTGGATGCAGGAAAATATTTTACTATTAACAGGGCCAGACAATATGGTAAGACTACAACCTTGCGCGCGCTTGCAGAAATACTTCGGGATGAATATTATGTTGTATTACTTGATTTTCAGACATTTGACAATGAGAAATTTAGTAATGGAAATGTGTTTTCAGTAGCATTTGCGAATTCTTTTTTGCGTATGCTTCACAGAAACTGTAAGACTATGAATAATGAGATGGTTTCAGTTATAGAAGAAATGAAAAAGGATGCCGATTATGCTAACAGATACTTTTCTCTGAAAGAGCTATTTGAGGGATTAAGTGATATATGTGAAGTGGCAGACAGAAAAATAGTTCTTATGATTGATGAAGTAGACAGCGCAGCGAATAATCAGGTTTTTATTGATTTTCTGGCACAGCTTAGGGCACAGTACCTGGACAGAGAATTTTATCCGGGATTTCAGTCGGTGATTCTGGCAGGAGTGTATGATATTAAGAATTTGAAGAGAAAACTCAGACCAGAGGAAGGACATAGATATAACAGTCCATGGAATATTGCCGCAGATTTCAGCATCGAAATGAGTTTTTCTGAATCAGAGATAGCAGGGATGTTGCAGGAGTACGAAATTGATCATCGTACAGGGATGAATATATCAAAAATGTCAGAATTGCTATATGCGTATACGGCAGGATATCCGTTTCTGGTTTCAAGAATCTGCCAGCTGATGGATGAAAGGGTACGGGACGAATATGAAAATCTGAAATTGGTATGGACGGAAAATGGTTTTAATGAAGCAGTGCGTATTCTGCTTGCGGAGAAAAATCCTTTATTTGAATCATTAGTTGGAAAAATATGCGATTATCCGGAGTTAAGTGTTATGCTGAAAACATTACTTTTTACAGGAAGAAATATCGCGTATAATCCGGATGAAACCTCGATTGATATGGCTCAGATGTTTGGCTTTATTAAAAACCAAAATGGGAATGTGGTTATTGCAAACAGAATTTTTGAAACGAGATTATATAATTATTATCTTACAGAAGCAAAGATGCAGCAGACAGAGATATATAAGGCAGCCCTGCAGGATAAGAGTCAGTTTATAGTTAATGGATATCTGGATATGGAAAGGATATTGGAACGTTTTGTTGTTCATTTCCATGATATTTACGGGGAATCTGATGAAAAATTTCTGGAAGAGCAGGGGCGGAAGTTCTTTTTACTATATTTGAAACCGATTATTAACGGGACAGGAAATTATTACATCGAATCCAGAACAAGAGATCTTCGAAGAACAGATGTAATTGTAGATTATCATGGACAGCAGTATATAATTGAATTGAAGATATGGCATGGTGATGAATATAATAAGCGAGGAGAACAGCAGCTTATTGGATATCTGGAAGATTATCATGTGGATAAAGGATATATGCTTAGCTTTAATTTTAACAGGAAAAAACAGTCGGGAATCCGGAAAATTATAGTGAATGGGAAAACGATAGTGGAGGCAGTGGTATAAATTAATTCACCAGAAAAAGAAAACCATTTTTTGAATAGTCATATGTGATGCTGGCTATTTTAAGTGACGAAGAACTTGGAGATAAGATAACAATGGAGCAATATTATTACAACCATATGAATAAGGCGCAGCAGGCTGCA
>ERZ791914.708-NODE-708-length-28635-cov-14.102379_pt1 | contig 28635 bp, 43 predicted proteins | sample MGYA00510140_ERZ791914 | MGnify/ENA primary metagenome ERZ791914 (study PRJEB30046, sample SAMN00792079) | human gut metagenome | study: EMG produced TPA metagenomics assembly of the A metagenome-wide association study of gut microbiota in type 2... | reverse complement strand
GCGGTCTAGGGCTGTATCCTAATTAACAACGTCCAACAAACGGGGCGCAGTTCAAGACGAGCGACCGGGGCGATTTATATTCTAACGATTTTTGAGGCACATATTCTAGATGGATTGTCGTGCGGGGAGAGGGTTCCGCGTCCAATTGACGTAGATTCTACAGAATTTTCTTTGCGGCCTCATCGACCGGTTTGTCGAGATAATCAGGGACTTCGGCGCTTGCTTGAATTCGCCGCAAGAGTTCCTGGCTGAGCTCCAAGGTCGTGTACTCGGATAGCGAGTAGCCCCTTGCGGCTTTGCTGGCCTCTTCCTCGGTCAGTGAGCCAAGGATTACGAGAGCTTCGATTGGCGAACGGCCGAAGGCTCGTGCGATTGTGATCGCATCATCCGAGACGAAAGCGTCTTCCGTCCATTTGCGATGAAATGTGGCGACGGTCATGCCGACCTTTTTGGCGAGCTCTCGGTTGCTCATATTGCCGCTGGAGATCTCCTCAATCCATTTCGTGAATGCACTCATGTTTACCTCCTAACTATGTGTCTCATTTATTAAACATACCGTATCAAATACGGTTTGACAACCGTTCAAGTTGTGATACAGTTCGTTTAAGAAATTAAACACCTTGATTAAGGAGTGAGACATGGACGGGCTGGTCATATCCCCTAAGTTCCTCGCCTCGTTGGAAGAGGAGCGCAAACTCAGTCATCCGGCATTTGTTGCCGCCTGTGGATTGACGGAGGAGCGGTACAAGGAGTTGACCAACGGCAAGACGCCATCGGCAGTGGAAATCATAAGAATCGTGTCCGGATTCCAGCTAACCAATGGAGTCCCGATGGTGCCGCGCTCGCAGAAGCTGGTGGCGTGATGGGCGTCAATGTTTCCTACTCGTCATTGCCTGAAAGTCTTGGGCCTCGATTGGCCGCGGTCTTCGGAATGAAGCCCGGTGAGGTCGCCCGGTTCGAAGAGCATCCACTGCAGGTCGAATACTTGGACAACGGCACCGCGCTGGTCCATGTCACGAAAGTCGTGCTGACGGACGCGGCCGAACTGCAGCACCTGCTGTCTATAGGCGGGCCGGCATCGCCATCCGGAGATGTTCACGCTTCGTCGCATCAGGCGAAGGGAGCCAGCTGATGGTTATATCCGTTTGCACCCCACCCCAGATCGCTGATTCAACGAAGTCGAAGCTCGTGGATGATCCCTTGGGCATGTCGCCCAGCTCGTATGACTTGTCGCCGTTGTATTCCGCCCTCACATCGAACGCATCGAAAGCGTTGCGGTTCGTGACCTCGTACACGACGCTGCGGGGTCGCGACTGCTCGAATCCCCAGACAGGAACGGCGGCGGCCGCCTCGGCCAGCCTGGCCTGTCGCTCCAGCAAAGAGACCTGCGCCCGCAATGATTCGGCGGCGGCCTTCTGCGCGTCGACCTGCGACCGGAGCGCGTCCGCTGAATCGTTCGCGGCCTGCAACTGGCCTTTGAGCACGTCCAACTGGGCGTCGAATCTCCGCTGTGCATCCTTGGCATCGGCCTTGGCCTTGGCGCTCGCCGTTCGCGCCGCGTTGCGATCTCTGACGGCGGTGATCACCCAGCCAGCCACCGCAATGGCTAAGCTCACCGCCCATCCGATGACCACCAGCGTCGTCGACAACGTCCAAGTCCAAGGATCAACCATGTATACAACACTACAGCAAATCCGGATTCAAGCATTCAAAGCCAGGGAGGTGGCGTGATGTCCGGCGAGGCTTCAATGGCGGTGGCTGTTGGTGAGGCGCTGCTTAATCTCATCGTTGCGTCGGCTCCCGAGCTCGGTTGTGTAGACGACGTGGACGGTGACGTCATAGCCTCCGACACCGATGAAGACGAAGCTGCCACCCGCGTTGAGCCGGTCGATGGAACGCTGGTCTTCGATTATCTGATGCAGGAACAGCTCGTCTTCGAATGTGACCTCGCCGAACGCCGGCACCTTATCGACGCGCCGGTCCGTGATGGCCTGGTCTTCGTGACGGACGAACACATGAACGTCAGATGCTTCATGGGGGCAGTCGTTGACCAGGAACACCGCAGATCGTTCACCATCGAATTCGACCCGCCATTTGTAGACCGTCTGATCGGCGGTAACGCGCAACGCCCGCTGGCTGATCGCATTCGCGTCTGCGCTTATCTGGTTCGCCTCGCCGGCAAGGCGGTTGGCATCCTTGGCGAGCCGCTTCGAGTCACCGGCGATCCCGTTGGCTTCCTCCGCCGCGCGGTTCGCGACCTGCGAGAGCTTATTCGCCTTGCGCGTCAGCAACAAAGCGATGCCGCCGCACACACCGCCGGCCATACCGCCGACGGCACCGCACGCGGTCCAGAACAGATTCCAATCCATGACACGGATTCTATCCACACGGAGGTCAAGCGATGAACGAGACAACCAAGGAAACACTGGCCGGGCTGATGGAGCACTCCGGCAAATACGAGTTCGCGGACGCCACGCCATACGGCATCGTGTTCAGCACCGCGCCCGGCAAATTCGAGATCGGCGTCACCCGACTCATGCTCGACAACCAAGGCCACCTGTTCAGCCTCGACGCGGGCTGGGGCGGCGAAACCGTGGACGTCACCGGCACCCCACGCCAGACCCTCCAACGCCTCACGGCCAAGATCAAGAACTTCTAGGAGGCCACGATGAGCGAACCGAAAAACGCCGAAGCGCTGAAGGACACGAGCCGCGTGCCGCTGGGAGAACGGCAGGCATGGTCACCATATCAGGCCGCGCAAGTGTACTCGCTCGACTACGAGGGGGTGCGCCTGGCGATCAACAACGGAGACCTCGACACATTCCGCCCGCCGAACCGATTCGGCAAACCAGGCCGACGCAGGGTCACGAAAGCCGCGATGGACCGCTGGATCCGCGGCATGGAGGAATAACCCATGAACATAGACACGGCCGAATGGCCATACACACGAGTCGAAACCATCGCGCTCGCCGCCATCACGCTGCTCGCCCTGGCATGGCTGCTCACGCACGACGGCTGCATGCACCCCGTAGGCAACACCATCGCCCTGACCGTCTACGTGGGCTGCGGCGCGGCGCTCGCCACACCGTGGGCGGTGCAGAAACTCGAACCATATCTCACCGACGACGAACAGGAAGAGGAGGAGTAGATGGCAAAGGATCCAAGCATGGTCATCATCCGCGGCAGGCTCGCAGCCGACCCGGAACTCAGGACCGTCGGCGCCCAGGCCACGCCCGTGGTGAACCTGCGCATCCTGTCCAGCGGCTGGGAGAAGGACACGGCCGGCCAGCCGGTCGAGGTCACGCCCACGAGCTGGAACTGCGAGGCATGGCGCGGCCTGGCCGAACATATCGCCGCGAGTCTGGCGAAAGGCTCGCAGGTGATCGTGGCGGCCAGGCCGAAAACCGACAGGTTCACCGCGCAGGACGGCACGGAGCGCTGGTCCACCCGGTACGTCATCGACGACATCGGCGCCAGCCTGCAACGCGCCACCGTGCAGATCACGAAAACGGGCGGCGGACGTAACGGCGGCCAACGCCAGGCCGCGTCGGCTCCCGCGCAGGGTTATGCGGGAGCCATGCAGAACAATGACGACTTCGACACCGGGGAGTGGTGATGACCAAACCGAAGTACACGCAACAGGAACTCGAACAACTGTACGCCATCGCGTTACGCGACGGCTGGGACCAGCTGGAGCAATCTGAACGGCTCGCCGTGGGCCGCTACTGCAGAAAACAAGGATTGCAGCGCCCCGGCGTCACGCCGAGCGTCGCGGCCCAGCCCGTGCAGGCCGAAACCGGGGACCGCAAGCCCGCCGAACCGGAGCCGCTGGCCTCACCGCTGCCGGATCCCACTGAGACGAAACCAGTGGAATCCGAAGCCCGGACGGTGGAAAAGGACGAGGATCTGGCGTTGCTGCGCTCGGTCCGGTTCATCGCGGACTGGCCCGCCGACATCCACGTCAAGCCCGCACGGCCGGAAAGCAAATGGTCGAAACCCGCCAAAGCCCTGCGCAGATTCGAGGGACGCATCGCCGTCATCGGCGAGAACATGGAGCGTCGCGCCGCGTTAAACCTCAAGCAGCGGATCCTGCATGGCGGCATCAAGGCCTTCACGCCCAAGGGCGCCTACCGTGTGGAGGTGGCGCCCGACCACCGGCACGACGGTAAATGGATAGTCTGCGCCCAATATCCGGGCGACAATCCGAAAACCACGAAGAGGCCACGATGAATACGACGCATGTGATCGTCGTCGAAATCCCCAAACCATTGTGGAAGAACGACAACGGCTCGCACGGCAACTGGTACGCGCACAACCGGCTCATGCAGACCCTCAAACGCCTCGGCTGGGCCGAAGCCGCCGACTGGAGAAACCGGCACGACGGAGTGAGCTTCGAGCATTGCCGGCTCGACGTGTACGTGCAGTACCCGCCCAACGGCCGAAGCCGCGCCGACCCCAGCAACGCCGACAACGTAGGCAAACCCATCATCGACGGCTTCACCAAAGCGGGCCTATGGCCGGACGACAACTGGAGGCACGTGGAAGGCCCCTTCTACCGGATGAGCCCCACCATCGCACCCAAAGGCCTGCACAGGCTCGAATTCCACATCACCGAAACCACCAAAGGAGACGACCAGCAATGAGCCCGCAACACGAAACCCAACGCATGAAACGCCAACAAGCGCTCGCCGTAGGCCGCATCGACACCACCAGCACCCTCACGGACACGCTCATCCGCATCGTCAACGCGATCCGCGACCAAGGAGCCCCCGAAGACACCCTCGAACACCTCACCATGGCGCTCGCCGCCCTCAACCAGACCCGCAGGGCGCTCGCCGCAGCCTCCCGCAGCCTCTACAGGCATTCGGAGGAACAACCATGAGCCGCAAGGAGACCCGAACCCGGCTCGAGAGGCTCACGCCTACCATGAGGGAGCTGCTGATCGCGCTACTCAACCACACCACGCTGCCCGCCAACTCCAACAACAGCCGCACCTTCGCCGCATTGGAGGAACGCGGGCTCATCCAACCCGACTTCTACGACAACTGGGCGCTGACCGACGAAGGCCACAGAACAGCGCTCAAACTGATCAAGAGGTGAATCATGAGCATCGAACTCGTCGCGCGCGCCAAAAAGACCAAACTCCACGGCGACAGCACCGCCAAACTCCTCCTCATCGTGCTCGCCGACTACGCCAACGACGACGGCATGGCATGGCCAAGCGTCGCCACCATGGCCCAGGAGGTCGAGAAATCCGAACGCAGCATCCAACTGCTCCTCAGAAAACTCGAGGCAAAGGGACTGATCCGCAAAGGAGACCAGAAACTCGTCGGCAAATACGCCAAAGGACGCCGACCCGTCGTCTACAAGCTCTTCCCCAAGAAAACCAAGACCGAAAAACCCGAAGAACCGCACGACGACACGGAAAACAGGGGTGAAGCCAGCTTCACCCCTGAAACAGGCTTCACCGGTGAAACGGACTGCGCCCCACGGGTGAAACCAGCTTCACCCCACGGGCGAAACCCACTTCACCCCACGGGTGAAACCCACTTCGCTTTAGGGGTGAAACCCATTTCACCCAAACCGTCAAAGGAACCGTCAATAGAACCGTCAAGAGAGAGTACGCGCGCGAAAAAACCAAAACCGAAAACCAAAACCACCGATTCATGCCAGGCGCTCGCCGACTTCCAACCCGACGAATCCCACAGGAAGCTCGCCGAAGCGATCGGCCTCGACCTCGACTACGAGCTCGCCAAATTCCAAGACGCGACCGCAGCCAACGGCAAATACCCCGCCGACCCAGCCGCAGCATTCCGCAACTGGCTGCGCCGAGGCAAGGAACTCAACCTCGGCACCAGCAGCCAAAGCGCACCGCCGCTCGCCGGCGGGAACGGATTCGGACCGACGCGCGCCGCGCACCGGCACACCTGGTGCTGCGAGCACGTGCTGCGCCTGCTATGCCGCTCACGTGACACGGCCAACGAGATCGGGCCCGACGACGCGAGCTGCAGGCTCGCCAAACTGCTCAACGACGGCAAACCCGACGCCGAGGCCCTACGGGAACTGGGCTTGAACCCCGACCGACTACGAGGCCATCGCATGAACGGGAAAGTCTGCGAAACCATCGACTGGCACACCGCCAGCCCCAGGAACTCGACGGGGCACGCTGCATCCTCATGACCCAGACCGGCACCATCATCGACGGCCGACTCAAAGCAAGCCCGCCACGAGACGGCTACCAGGCCACACGGTTCACCCTCGACGACGCCGAGCAAAACCTCAAAGGCATGCGGATCCTCAGCATCAGCCCCAAACACGAAACCGCGATCCTCCAACCCCACATCAAAACCCTCACCGTCCTGAAAGGCTAGGAAACCCATGAACACAAGCGACGCGCACGCCATCACCGTCGGCGGCGACCCCATCACACCGAACCCCGCCGCCGCGCTCCTCTGGCTCGACGTGGAAACCACCGGACTCGACCCGAACACTTGTTCGATACTCGAAATCGGAGCCATCTGCACCAGCCTCGACGCGAACACCGAATACGGCCGCTACGAGACCTTCATCCACATCGACTCCAGCCAGCTCCTCGAGATCGCGCTGCCCGCCCTGAAAATGCACACCGCCAACGGCCTCCTCGCCGACTGCGAACAAGCAGGCAGCAGCGAACAGGAAACCGCCGGCCACCTCGCCGACTTCATCGACCGGCTCACCACCAACCGGAACCTCACCCTCCACCCCGCAGGCACCAACGTCCAACACTTCGACCTACCCGCCATCAACCACCTGCTCGAACGACACGACTACCACGGCCTCCTCGCCAACCAACTCCACTACCGGGCCCTCGACCTGACCAGCCTGCGCCTCCTATGGCAATCACTCGGCCGCAACCCCTACCAACACCACCAGCACGGCACCCACCGCGTCCACGACTGCCTCACCAGAGACATCACCGAATACCGAACCATCCGCCGACAGATCAAGGACCACACCGCATGAAACGCACCAACACCACCCGCAACGCACGCGCCACCCTCACCACATTCGGCAAAACCATCCTCTCCATCAACCTCCTCGGCGTCGTCTTCACCGCACTCCGCCTCGCCAACATCACCGACTGGAGCTGGTGGATCGTGCTCCTACCCATCTGGGGACCCGCCGCATACGTGGCACTCACCCTCGCCTTCTGCACCCTCGGACTGCTCGCCGCAACCATCCTCGACCACCTCGACCACACCAACACCAAGGACAACCAATGAACAAGCTCCTCAGCCACATCTTCAAAGACTGGACCCTCGAAGAATTCGCCGGCCTCCTCTTCGCCCTCATAGCACTCATCGCCGCCACAACCCTCATCGCCGCCATCGGACTCATCGGCTACACCATCGCCACCGGCAACGACCAACCCAAACAAACCACCATCCAAAAAATCGAAACCACCGGCGACATCAAACGCTTCTGCGTCGAAATCAAAACCGGCGACCACATCGACGCAATCGACTGCGAACTCATCGACCCAGTGACCGGAGGCGTAGCCAAATGACCGAACGCCACGGCAAAATCCTCACCTACCAACAAATCAAAACCGCGCTCGCCGACTGGCACAAACGCAACCGGCTCCTCACCACCGAAGAAGCGCTCACCCGCGAAGCCAGCTTCATCTACGACAACTACGGCGCCAACTACTACATCGAATACCCACCATCACCGCCAAAAACCAACACCAACCCGTGAGACAATAGGCAACGGGCATGAAGCCAACCGAACAGCAGCAGAAACCACACTGACGGACCCGGAGGAACCATGCCCACACCAGCCCAACAACTCCACAACCACCTGCGCACGCTCAAAGACGGCTGGCCCATACTCAGCCTCATCGCCGCCAAAAAAGCCAACATCATGGCACGCAGCACCGGCAACGGCACGCACAGCATCGCGCCCATCCCCGTCAACATCGACGCATGGCAACTCAAACAAGACATCGACCTACTCGCACGCAGACTCACACGAGCAGCAGGACTGCACCCACACCGCGGCATGGACGTCCCAGCACTCCTCAAAGGCATCATGCTCCACGAAACCAACCTCCTCGCCCTCGACGACGCCGACACCATCACCGAACAAGTCGCGCTCGCCGCCACACGCATGGATCGGATGCTGAACCCGCCGCCGGCGTGCAAGATGATCGGCCCGTGTCCGAAGTGCGGCTATGAGCTGTGGTGCACTGAGCTGGAGATGTTCTCGGGGTACAAGGCCTGTGACCGGTGCCGAGGCGAGTGGCGGATCAAGGATGTGCAGCAGGCCAGCGTCCTGAGACTGGCTCTCGGTGGAGCTCAGGGCACTGCGGCGGCCATCGCGCGGTGGATGGATCCTTATGGGGTGGCGGTCAAGCCGAACACGATAACCAAGTGGGCGAAACGAGGGATTCTGGAACCGGTGAACGTGGATGAGAACGGCAATCCGGTCTACAACGTATGGGATGTCTGGCGGACCTTCACCCGACGCGACAAAGACAAGTGACACGCCGAAGGTCTTGACAGACGCAAACTGTCACCGCTAGAACTACTAACGTTGGTTATTTTTGTAACCACTTGGATACTTTGAAACCCCGGGCGCTTGCGCTTCGGGGTTTTCTTATGCCCGATCCCGCGAAGGGAGGCCACAGAATGACGGCTCCCAGCAGAAAGGTCAGAAAGGGCGGACGCCAGTTCGAGAAGGACCGCAAGGCGTTCTTCCTGAAGTGCAAGGCCGAGCATGCGGTCTGCTGGCTGTGTGGAATGCCCATCGACTATGACGCACCGCAGAACAGCAGCGATGACTCGTACAACCTCGACCACTTCTACCCGGTGACCAAACGCCCCGATCTCCAGCATGACCCGGCCGGCTTCAGGCCAAGCCATACGCAATGCAACAACCTGCGCGGCAACAAAGACCCAGCCACACCAATCGGCACACTCAGCAGACAATGGATCATAACAGCATAGGAGCAAACAATGCCCAGCGAACAAATCATCAGGCCAGTGCCACTCACACTCCACATCGGAGTCACAGTCGGCAGCCTCAGCACCGACCTAGCCAGCGTCGAACTAGACATGCCAATCGAGATCAAACCCACAGCCATCGACCCCACAATCCCCGGCATCGGAAACGTGAAACTCGTCGCGACACCGCCGAACAACAAACAAATCGTCCAACTCATCAACAACGGCGTCGAAGCATTCATCGAAGCCTTCGCCCAATCCCCGGAGGGGCGGTAAAATCCCAAAACCAGCCACGGGCGGGACACTACCCGCGTGCCCGCAAGACCTCTCCCTCCGATATTGACCACCCCATCGCGCGTGCGCGCGGGAAAGGAGCCGATGATGGCGAATCTGAAAATCGAGACCATGCCCATCGGCGATCTCACCCCGTACCATCGCAACCCGAGGCGCGGCAACATGGCAGCAATCGCCGAAAGCCTCAAGGCGCGCGGCCAATACAAGCCCATCGTCGTCAACAAAGGCACCAAGACCGGCATCGCCAACGAAATCCTTGCCGGAAACCACACATGGCAGGCGGCCAAAAGCCTCGGCTGGACGACCATCGAAGCCGTCATCGTCGACCTTGACGCGGATCAGGCGGCGCAGATCGTGCTCGCGGACAACCGCATCGCCGACTTGGGTGGCTACGACACCGACGCGCTTGCCGAACTTCTGGAAAGCATCGAACAGCCGACGGTGGGCACCGGATACAGCGCGGACGACATCGCCGAGATCATCGCCGCCGCGAAGCCCGCGCCCAGCGAGCTCAAAGACCCCGACGATGTGCCTCCGGTGCCGAAGAAGCCGTATACGAAGCCCGGCCAAATCTGGAAGCTCGGTGACAGCTTGCTCGTCGTCGGCTCCAGCACTGACGAACAACTCGTCACGAAGGCGGCCGGCATGATCGGCCAGCCATCATGCATCTGGACCGACCCGCCATATGGCGTCGCATACCAGGGCGGCACCAAGGACCGTCTCACCATCGAGAACGACAACGACCCCAACAAGGCCGTCGAAATCACCAAACAGGCCATGCAAGTCGCTGCCAGGATCTGCAAGCCCGGCTGCCCGTTCTACATGGCCCACTCCGACAGCCTGCGCGTCCAATTCCAGCAGGCAGTAGAATCCATCGGCCTCAGATGGCGGCAGACCCTCATCTGGGTCAAGGACCAGTTCACGCTCGGCCACTCCGACTACCAGCAGCAGACCGAACCGATAGCCGCCGGCACCATGCCCGACGAACCGCTCACCGAATACGAACCCATCGGCTACGGATTCACGCGGGGGGGGCTGGGCGCCTCGGCCGAGGAAGCGCGAACTGGCGCGGCGACAACAAACAATCGACCGTCCTGCAATTCCCCAAGCCCAAAGCCAACAGGGAGCATCCGACGATGAAACCCGTTGAACTCATCCAAAGCATGCTCAGGAACAGCTGCAGACCCGTCGGCATCGTCTATGACCCGTTCGCCGGCAGCGGCTCCACGCTCATCGCCGCCCACGGGCTGCGCATGAAAGCGCTCGTCGTCGAACTCGACCCGAAATACGCCGACGTGATCTGCCGGCGCTTCCAGGAATACACCGGCATCATGCCGGAACTCGACGGCAAACCCCACGACTTCACCAAGGACAACTGAAGGGAGGTAAGGAACCTTGACCGCCGAATCCGACGCCAAGGCCCTCAACCTGTTCCTCGCCGCCACACCCATCGGCCAGATCAAAACCACGATGGGCTACCGGTCGACCACAAGCGCGATGGCGGCAATCACCCGCGCCCTCAAAAGCGCGCGATCCGGAAAGAACCCGGACACCGCGCGCAGCATCGAGATCGAACGCCTCGACAGCATCTACAGGCAGATCTACCCGCTCGCCCTGCAACAGGATGCTAAGGCCATCGACCAATGCCTCAAGATTGGCGAACAACGCCTGCGGCTCATGGATGCGCCGACCAAGGCGCAGAAGGGCCTGCTCAAAGCATATGAGGACACCGTCAAAGCGCTCGATGACCGGCTGAAGCCCGAAGACAGCGCTCTGATTCAATCCGGCCGAATGATCGCCAGCCAGATCGACTACGCCGTCACCCACGGCACCGGCATCGAAGTCACCAAAGCCCTCTACCTCATGCCGCACTTGATGAACGTGCTACGGGAGCTCGGAGCCACGCCGGACGCTCGCGGCTCCATCGCCAACGCGATCCAGGATGCGAAGCCGAAGCAGGTGTCCGACGAATTCGAGGAATACCTGGCGAAGATGACCTAGGAGGATGCGCATGGACATCGGCGAGATCGACGACGACGCCCACGGCATCACCACCCCCAGAATCTACACGCCACCGCTCCGGCCCCTCACCCCGGCCACATCCGACGGCTACGGGGTCATCGAGTTCGCCGAACGATTCCTCCACGTGAACCTCTACCCATGGCAGAAATGGCTGCTCATCCACGGACTCGAAACCAACCCCGACGGATCCTACCGGTTCCGCCGAGTCGTCGCCGAAGTCGCACGACAGAACGGAAAAACCACCGTCATGAGCGTCCTATGCGCATGGTGGCTGTTCGTCGACTCCGGCCGCCGGCCCAAACTCTCCCCATCATGGAAGTTCCTCATCGTCGGAGCAGCCCAGACCCTCGACAACGCCAGAGCCCCATACTCCGCCGTACTCAACTGGTGCAACCCCACGCCACAAACCGACGAGGAAGCCGCGCTCGCGGTGCCTGCCCTCCAGAAGCGTGTGCAGCGGGTCAACAACAGCCACGGCGAAGAGGCAATCATCTGCCGCAACAAGGCGCAGTACATCGTTCGAGCCGATAAGAACATCCGTTCGAAGTCCGCCAGCCGCGTTGTGTTCGATGAGCTTCGCGAGCAGCATACGGACGATGGCTGGAACGCGGTCAGCCAGACCACGAAGGCCATCTGGTCCAGCCAACTGTGGGGCATCAGCAACGCCGGCGACTACCGCAGCATCGTGCTGCGCAGGGTAGTGGACGAGGGACGCCGGCTCTCCGACTCGTGGAACGCGAGCGTCGAAACCGGCCAGCAGACCGTCGAAGAATGGACGGAGGCGCACGACGCATCCTACGGGTACTTCGAATGGAGCGCGCCGGATGGGTGCGGGCTCGATGACCTGGATGGCATACGTCAGGCGAATCCTTCCCTCGGCTATGGGCCGATGACCTACCGAAGCGTGATCGCCGACATCAACGGCATGACCGAAGCGGCATATCGCACCGAGGTGCTCTGCCAGTGGGTGACCGCGGACATTACGCCGTTCATCGATCCGAAGCAATGGAAGCGCGGCATCGACAAGAAATCCAGTATCCCGTTCGAAAACCGTGTGGTGCTCAGCGTGGATACCTCGGCGGACCGTGAGACCACATACATCGCAGCCGCCGGATACCGGGCCGACGGTCTGCCACACGTTGAACTGATCATGCGGCGCGACGGCATGCTCTGGGTACCCAAGTATCTGGGCATGCTGCGTGAATCATGGCCGAACATCACCGAGATCGCCATCCAATCCAAGGGATGCCCGGCCGTCGACTTCTGCGATCCTCTCACCGAAGCCGGCTGGACCGTACATCTCATCGAGGGATTCAGGGTGGGCGCATGCACAGGCCGGTTCAAGGACCGCGTGAAGGAAGGCAAACTCCGGCATCTGCCGCAACCGGCCATCGAACAGCAGGTGAGCGTGGCCATCACCAGACGGCTTGGCGAAGTCGAAGTGTGGGACCGGCAGAAATCGGCCATGCACATCAGCGGGCTCATCGCCGAAAGCCAGGCGCTCTACGCGTTGGAAACCATGAACGCCGAACCGGTGAAACAACAGCGCAGCGCATACGACACCGAAACCGGACACGGACTGCTCGTTCTCTAGGAAGGAGGCTGAATCTTGAGCATCTGGCAGAAACTCACCGACATATTCCGCCCCACCTACCACATCAGCTTCGACATGGCCGACGCGATGACCATCATCCAAGGCCAATCGGAGACCGAACTGTACAAGACCCAGCCGCATCTGCGCACGGTCATCAGCTTCCTCGCCGACAACGTCGCTCAGGTCGGATTGAAGGAATTCCGCAGAATTTCCGATACCGACCGCCAGCGCATCACGGATTCGCCACTAATCAACCTTCTCAAGCAGCCGAATCCAGACATGACCGGCTTCGAGCTGCTCCGCCAATTGACCGCGGATCTGGCACTCCACGACGTGGCCTACTGGATCGTCACCCAAGCCCCCGACCGGGACATGGAACGCTTCGGCGGCTGGCAGATCAGGCCGATACCCCCATCATGGGTGACCGCCAAGCAGGAAGGCAGCGTGTTCGCCCCGGCCTCCTACCGCGTGGATACGGGACTCGGCCGTGGATGGATCGACGTGCCTGCCGAGGACATGCTCGTCTTCCACGGCTGGAATCCCACCGACCCGACCAACGGGGTCACGCCGGTCATGGCTTTGAAGGACATCATCAACGAGCAGATCCAAGCCTGGAGCTACCGCACGCAGACATGGCAGCGCGGCGGCCGAGTGGGCACCGTGCTCGTCAGACCGAAGGACGCGCCGCCGTGGGACGACACCGCGCGCGAACGCTTTGCCCGCGGCTGGAAGGAATTCACCGACAAGGGAGCCCGCGCCGGCAGCACCCCGCTGCTCGAAGACGGCATGGAACTCAAACGCCTCGGCTTCAACGCGCGCGAGGAGGAATTCAGCGAAGTCACGAAGCTCAGCCTGCAGACCGTGGCCAGCATCTACCACGTCAGCCCGGTCATGGTCGGCATCCTCGACAACGCGAACTTCTCCAACACTAAGGAATTCCGCAAAATGCTGTATTCGGAGACCTTGGGCCCGACCATGCGCATGATCGAGGACCGGCTCAACACGTTCCTCGCCACGATGATCGGCGCCGACCCGCTCGACTACGTGGAATTCGACATCCGCGCGAAACTGAGCGGCGACTTCGAGGAACAGGCCAGCGTGCTCTCCACATCGGTGGGAGCACCGTGGATCACACCCAACGAAGCCCGAGCCACACAGAACCTGCCCCGCATCGAAGGCGGCGACAGCCTCACGGTGCCACTCAACGTCACCCAGGGAGGCCAGGCAAGCCCTCAGGACGGCGGCGACCCGATACGGCCCTCATCCGATACGGACGAAACCGCGAAGAACCACATCATCGCCATGTGGAGGGCAAGGCTCGACAAAAGCGTGCGCAGCAAACTCGGCGCCGGCATCGACGTGGAAAGCATCGGCTGGCTCAAATGGCAGAACGAGCTCCAATCCGACCTGACCATCACCGCGCATATCGACCAATTCAACAGCGGGCTCATCGCCCTGGACGAAACCCGCAAAGCCCATGACGAATACGCGAAGGAGCAACAGCATGCGGACCAAACAGCTTGATTGCCGGTTCAAGACCAACAACGAGACCGACGACCTGCAGGAAGGCGAATTCATCGCCTATCCCAGCACGTTCACCCGCCAACCCGACTGCTACGGCGACGTGGTAGCCCCCGGAGCGTTCCTCGACAGCATCACCCACTGGAAGGAAAGCGGCAACACCATGCCTGTGCTCTACGGGCACCGCATGGACGACCCCGACTACAACATCGGAGGCGTCACCGACATGGGCGAAGACGACCACGGCTGGTGGATCCGCGGCAGCTTCGACATGGACTCGCCCAAGGCCGCGCAAACCTACCGGCTCGTGAAAGCCAAACGAATCTCGCAGCTCTCCTTCGCATTCGACGTGGACGACGAAGGCACCGTCACCCTCGACGACGGCACCAAAGCCAACGAGCTCCGGAAACTCACCGTCTACGAGGCCAGCTTCGTCCCCATCGGAGCGAACCAGGACACCAGCGTCGTCGCCATCAAAAGCATCAGCGAACAATTCACCAAAGCCGGCCGCATGATCAGCGCCGCGAACGTGGACATGCTCACCAGCATCAGCGAACAACTCGCGCAGGCCTCCAAACAAATGAAGGATTTTCTGGCATCGGCGACGGCCAGCCAGGAGCAGGAAAACACCCAGAGCGACGGTGCGAAGGCATCGGAGCCGGACAAGGCCAAGAACGAGGAGCCCCAAGGGGCCAAGTCCGAGGAGCCCAACCGGAAAGCCGAAGCGGAAGCGCTCGACCTCGCCATTCGAATCGCCCTCAAAGGGCAGAAAGGAGAGTAGACATGTCCACTCTCATCGAAAAGCGAGCCGCGCTGATGGCGCAGCTCAAGGAGAAGCAGGCCGGACTCAAGGCCGGGGAAATCAGCGACGATGACGCCACCGCCATCAAGCAGCTGCTCGACCAGGTCGACCAGCTCGACCAGCAGATCGGCAAGGCCGAAGACCAGGCGCAGATGATCGCCAAGATCGGTGCGCTCGCCGCCGCATCGACCCCCACCGGCAATGACTCCGGTGGCCAAAACGATGACGCTCCGGCCAAAAGCGCCGGCGACCTGTTCGTCAAGTCGTATGCGAAGAACGTGGGCACCCGTCTCAAGGCCGGCTACGCGGTCGAATTCAAGGCCAACACGGACACTCAGACCGTGGGGAACTCCACCGGGGCGTTCGCACCTTATACGGTGCAGACCGACACCCAGGCCGTGTTCCCGTACCAGCGTCCGCTCGCGGTGGCCGACCTGTTCAGCCAGGGCACCATGGGAGCCTCCACGAACGCCGTCAAATACCCGGTGTTCGGCGAACTCGAAGGCTCCGCGGGCACGGTCGCCGAAGGCGGCCTCAAGCCCCAGCTGCACTTCCCGGATCCGAAGTGGAAGGCCGATGACCTCAAGGAGGTCGCCGGCTGGTTCGCCATCTCCGACAACATGCTCGACGACCTCGACTGGCTGCGTGGTGAGATCACCGACTTCGCCGCCTACAACATCCAGCTGCTCGAGGAAACCCAGCTGCTCTCCGGCGACGGCGCGGACAACAACATCGACGGCCTGTTCAACCGAGAGATCCAGACCCTCGGCCAGGGCGCAGACTCCGACGCGGACCGCATCTTCAAGTGCCGCAAGCTCATCGCCACCGCCACCGGCTTCCAGCCGGACGGCATCGTCATCAACCCGACCGACTACGAGGCCATCCGCCTGTCCAAGGACGCGAACGGCCAGTACTTCGGTGGCGGTTTCTTCACCGGCCAGTACGGCCAGGGCGGCATCATGCAGGATCCGCCGCTGTGGGGCGTCAAGACCGTGGTCACCGAAGCTATCGCACCCGGCACCGCGCTCGTCGGCGCTTTCAAGGCCGGCGGCAAGGTGCTGCGCAAGGGCGGCCTGCGCATCGAATCCACCAACGCGCATGCCGACTACTTCATCAATGACAAGGTCGCCATCCGCCTCAAGGAACGCCTCACCCTCCAGGTGAAGTACCCGAAGGCCTTCGTCAAGGTCACGCTCGGCAAGCCGACCCCGGCCACGAAGTAACCCCGATCACAGGAAGGAGAGCCCAGATGGCAGAACCCCCCAAAGGCACCCCGGACATCATCGAGAACCCCGGAGAGTTCACCACGGACGGGCTCTTCTTCCTCCGTGCCGCACAAGCCGCGATCCGTCGCGAATGCGGATGGCACGTCACCCCAAGCTGGACGCACACTATCCGCGTCGACGGCTACGGCGGCGGCACCCTCATACTTCCCAGCATCCGCGTCACCGACATTGGCGGCCTCGAATTCGACGGCATCGACCATGCCGATGACATCGACTGGTCGGAGAAAGGCACCGTGGTGCTCCGCCACGGCACGCTGCCGGATAGACCCGGAGCCATAAGGGTCACACTCACCGACGGCTGGGAACCCGAAGACGTGCCGGAACTACACGCGCTCATGCTCTCCCTGGCCAAACGAGCCGCCACGGCACCGGCGCCGATGATAGCCTCGCAAAGCACCAACGGCAGCAGCATCAGCTACATCACCAACGGCGGCGCCCCAATAGGACTCCAACTATTCGAAGCGGAAAAACGCCAGCTCGACCCATACCGACTCACGTGGGGAGCACGGACGGCATGAACGCGCTCGACTACATCACCAAAAGCTCAAACGGATTCTCACTCTCCGGAGCCACCGACTTCCAGCGCCTGCGAGCCAGACGCACACCTCGCGCCATGAATCCGAAGCAAACCGATGAGGACTGGCAGCATCCCGACATCATCGAACTTCGCGGCGCTCTCGCATCCTCCACCAGCACGCGGCTTCCCGACGCGCTGGATATGCAGACCACCAGCACCGCCGTGCTCACCATCGACAATCCCAAAGCCGATGTGCGCATAGGCGACCGCATCAGAGCCATGCCGGATGACGGCCGCCTATGGGAGGTCAGCGGCTTCCCCTCGAACGACGTGAACGCGTTCAGCGGCTGGCAGCCCACACTCGAAATCCAACTCACCGAATGGAGGGGATGACACATGCCGGCGGCAGGACAGACCACGGTCGACTTCAACAACTCGTTCTTCGACGAGATGCTCAACTCGGCCGGGGTGCGGGCCCTGACCAGAGGGGCGGCGGAGAAAGCCCTCAACATCGCCAGGGCGAACGCCCCGGTGGATACCGGAGCCTATCGAGACGGGCTCCAAGTGGAGGCCGTGCAGCATGCGCACCGCACCACCTACAGGGTGGTCGGCACCGACGCGAAGACAATGCTCATCGAATCACAGACCGGCAACCTCGTCAAGGCATTGAAGAAGGCGAAATCATGAGCGTGATCTCACCGGACATCGAGCAATGGCTGTGCGATTATCTGCGAGACCGGGTCTACGACGTGGAAGGCCTGCAATTCGACAACCGGAAACCGGAAGCCTATCGCGGCGATTATCCGCTCGTCACCATCCGCGACGACAGCGGATCCGGAGACGGGCTCGCGCAATTCGATCGCAGCATCGGCGTCAACATCTACGGATGGACCCGCGCCCATGACAAACCATGCAAGGACCTCGCCCGCCGAATCCAAGCTCTGCTCATGGACGATGCCATCGCATCCGCCGAGAACTCTCCTGTCATCGCGGTCGACCACTCCCAATGCAACGGCCCCTACGTGGTGCCGGAGAACGAACCCACCGCCCACTACTACCTGATCATCGCCTATTCGGTGATCGGAGAAATCCAATAACCCAACCAACAAACACCGAAAGGAACCATCATGACAGCAGACGCTCAGGGCAACGACCTGACATCGGTCAAGTACGTAACCTCATCCAAGATCATCATCGCCCCATACGATCCAACCGCGAAGCTCACCGCATCCATGATCGCGAAGACCGTGGCCGACCCGATCACCACGCTCAAGGACATCTTCAGCAAGGGGCACGCGGTCGGCCTCATCACCAGCGACGGCGCGCCGCAGGACGCGCGAGACTCCGATGACGCCACCGAATTCCACCAGCCCGGCTACATGCTCAACGCCGACCCGAACCTCACCCTCGCGTTCACGGTCGCCGAAGACAACGAAACCGTGCGCGGCATGACCATCGGCACCCCCGATGCCGACGGCGTCTATCACGTGAGCGACACCATCCAGGATTCCAAGTGGATCGCCTACCAGGAAACGCACTACAAGACCGGCACAATCCGCCGCCGCCTCGGCGTACTGCAGACCACCGGCAGCGAACCCGCGCAGGACACGCGAGGCGAAGTCTCCGGCATCGCGCTGACCACCACCTGGCAGAAGGACAGCATCGTCGACAACGGCAACAGCCGCTACCTGCAGTCCTACTACATGCCGACCACCACCGCCACCGAGACCGGCAAGTAAACCGAACGTCCCTCGCATGAGCTTCTTCTCCCATCGGCATGCAAGGGACCTCCCGCCGATGGGAGAAACCGATAGGAGAACACCATGACCGCAACCGAATGGACGCCAACCCTCGAAGACTTCGAAAACTGGACAGACGACGACGAACAATCCGCGCTCGACGCCATCGCCTCGCGGATGAAGATCCGCCACATCATCAAGAACGACGAATACTGGGCGCTCGCCCCCGGCGGAGTCATCTACAAGCTGCCAATGTTCCTCAGCATCCACGATTTCGAGGCCCTCTCATCCGCAGCCGATGATTCCGAAAGCATCGAACAGATCAAACGCATCCTCACCCAGTTCGCCGGCGAGGAACAGGCGAAGAAGCTCGAAGACGGGCCGACACAGATCGCGTTCAACCTGCTTCAGGACTACGGGGCCACCCTGATGAAGACCCAAGGCGTCGAATTGGGAAAATCGCAGGATTCTGCAGAACCCTCAGCTCCAAAGAAGGAGTGAAGATCCGCGCCGACTTCGCCAAAGCCGGATGGAGCCTGGAACGCGACCTCGGCCGACGACTGCGCTACGCGGACGCGATAAGCCTCCACGAAGCCATGAGCGTCGACCCGTCAACATACACGGGAGCTTCCGCCCTGGGGCTCGCGTTCCCCATGACCGCCACCGACATCACCATCCTGCACGCCATCGGCGCCAACGGACTGGTGGACACAAGTGACGACAGCGGGAATCCGGATGATGCGGCGGCGCCGACGGAAATCCGCGACGCCGAGCCCCACGAGAGCGCCCTATTCAGCATGTAACACCTAGCAAGGAGGAATTCCGATGGCGGGAGGCGCAGAGGTCGGCACCGGCCACATCTCCATATTCCCCGTGATGAACGGCTTCAGAAACGCCGTGAACAAGGAGATGAAGAACGCCGGCAAAACCGGGTCGAAAACCTTCGACAAGGCCTTCGGAACCGGCAAGAAGATAGGCAGCCGGTTCGGCACGTCCTTCAAGAACGGATTCAAAGGCAGCGCAGACCAGCAGCTCGCCGACGACGTGCTCAAGCCGTTCAAGAAGGACGTGGCGCAAGCCACCTCCAAAGCCTCCGCCGCCCTTCTCAACTACAAGCAGTCCACCGTGGCCGTCGCCGCGGCCCAGGACAAACTCAACGCCGCCATCGCGAAATACGGTGCCGACAGCACCCAGGCCCAGGCCGCAGCCATCAAGGTCGAACAAGCCCAGCTCCGTCAAGCCAATGCACTAGAGAAATCTCAGGAAGCCTCGGAACGGGTCAGGGAGGCGAAAAGGGCGCTTAATGCCACAGAAAACGAGTTGAACACCACGACCAGCAAAACGACGGGTGTATTCAAATCGTTCGCGTCCGGGCTCAAAACCTCCGATTCCGCACTGCTTGGCGCAAAAGGCATAGTCGAAAACACATCCGAGGCATTCGGTCTCCTCGTGCGCAGCCTGCTCGGCGTCGATGCCATCTGGAAACCGTTGGGCACGAAGATCAGCGGCTTCGCCAGCACGGCAGTGGCTAAACTCAGCGGCTTCGCCGTACAGGTCGGCGCGAAAATCCAAACCGGACTCAAGGGAGCCATCAGCGCCGCCCAACAAACCCTCAAAGGCTGGGGCAACAGCATCGCCACAACCGTGTCAAGCATCGCCAAACCAATCGGCGCGGCAATCAACGCCTGGACACAACCAATCCGCGACTGGGGAAGCAGAACCGGCTCCGTCATCAAAAACGCGGTCACCACCTGGACCGCACCCATCCGCTCATTCGGAGGCAAGATCGGCTCCGCCATCGGAAACGTCGCCGGAAAAGTAGGACAGAAACTCGCGCCTGTTGCCAACGTAGCCAAGAACTACTTCGGCAACATCGCCACCGCCGCCGTAGCCGTATGGTCCAAACTCCCAGCCGGAGCACAGACCGCCGCCGGGGCAATCGGCAGCACGCTCGGCAACCTCGCCTCCAGCGCGGGCAACGCATTCAAGAGCCTCGCCTCCAGCGCCGGCTCGCACCTCAAGAGCCTCGCCACCGGAGCGGTCGCCGCAGTGGGAGCGGGCATCACCGCCATCGGAGCCACCGTGCTCGCCACAGGCAAGCAGGCGCTGGCCGCCTACGCCACGTGGGAGCAGGCGGTCGGTGGCGTGGACACCCTGTTCAAGGATGCCAGCGGCACGGTGCAGCAGTACGCGTCCGAAGCGTACAAGACCGCGGGCATCGGCGCGAACGACTACATGAACCAGGTCACGAGCTTCGCCGCAAGCCTCGTGAGCTCGCTGGGCGGCGACACCGCCAAGGCCGCCGAGATGGGCAACCAGGCCATCATCGACATGTCGGACAACGCCAACAAGATGGGCACCGACATAGGCAGCATCCAGCAGACCTACCAGTCGCTCGCCCGCGGCAACTACGCCATGCTCGACAATCTCAAGCTCGGCTACGGCGGCACCAAGAGCGAGATGGAACGCCTCATCTCGGATGCGAACAAGCTGCCCGGCGTGCTCAAGGACGGCAACGACCTGAGCATCGACTCCTTCTCCGACGTGGTCGAGGCCATCAGCCGAGTCCAGAAGGAGATGGGCATCAGCGGCACCACCGCCAGGGAGGCAGCGACCACCATCGAGGGATCCGTGAACTCGATGAAGGCCGCATGGCAGAACTGGCTCGCCGGCCTCGGCAACAGCAACGCGGACATGGGTGCGTTGAGCCAGCAGCTCGCCGAAAGCATCGGCACCGCGCTGAAGAACATCCTGCCCCGAGTGGGCCAGATCGCCAAGGGCGTCGTGAAGGCGATACCCGCATTGTTCTCCGATCTGGTGACGCTCCTGCCCAAACCGTTCCAGAACGCGATCAACGCCATCGGCAGCGTGTTCAACGGATTGGGTGACATGTTCAAACCCGTGCGGAACGCCATCGCCCCGCTGATAGCCTCATTCGTGGCGCTCGGGGCCGGAGGCATCGCTCCATTGCTGTCCAAGATTCCGCTGCTCGGCGGGGTCCTGGGAGGATTGAGCGGACCGCTGGCCGCATTGGGCGGACCCATCGGCATCGCCGTGGCCGCCATCGGCGCGCTCATCGCCACCACGCCGAAACTGCGTGACGCGTTCGGAGAACAGGCCTCCGCCCTGTTCACCCGGTTCAAGGCCGAGATCGCGAGCATACAGCCTGCGTTCGACGCGTTGGTGAAAAGCATCCAGGGCATGCTCAAGCAGATCATGCCGGTCATCACCGATGCCATCGGCCAGTTGATACCGGTTGTTGGCTCCATCATCCAGACGCTGCTGCCGCTGATCCCCACGATCATCGAGCCGCTCATCAACGGACTCACCGGCCTCATGCCGGCAATCAGCCAGATCGTGACGAGCCTGCTGCCGCCATTGACGGACGCCATAGCGGCATTGCTGCCATTGGCCGCGCAGATCATCAGCATGATCACGCAGATATCCGGACAGGTGCTCGCCGCCCTCATGCCCGTCATCCAGCAGATCGTGGACTTCATCGGCCAGATGGCAGCCGCCATCGGCCCGGTAATCCAGCAGCTGATCCCGGTAATCCAACAGGCCGTGGCAGGCATAGTCGCGCTGCTCCAGCAACTCATGCCGGTGATACAGGGCATCGTCTCGGTGGTGGGAACCGTGGTATCCGCGATCATCGGATTCATCACTGGCTCGCTGCTGCCGGCGGTGCAGGCGATGCTCCCATACGTGTCAGGCGTGATCAGTGGAATCAGCGGCGTCATCCAGGCCGTCGTCGGCGTAGTCTCCGGCGTCATCAGCATGGTCACCTCACTGATCAACGGCGACTGGCAAGGCGCATGGAACGCGTTCAAGAGCATCCTCTCCAACGCGGCAAGCGGCATCGGCAGCGCACTGCAAGGCGTCATCAGCGCCATCAAAGGCGTGTTCGCCGGAGCAGGCACTCTGCTTCTCAGCGCAGGCAAGGCCATCGTCCAAGGCCTTATCGACGGCATCACCGGCATGATCAGCAAAGCCGGCAGCGCCATCAAAGGCGTCATGGATACCATCAGCTCGTTCATCCCGCACTCGCCAGCCAAGCGAGGCCCCTTCTCGGGAAGCGGATGGACGCCGCACCGCGGCCGCGCCATCGTCGAAGGCCTCGTCGAAGGCATGGACAAGGCAAGCCCAGAAGCAGCCAAATCCATCCGCGGCGTGATGGCCGGCATCAGCGGCGCCATGACCACGAACAGCCAGATCGACACGACAGCCGCAGCCATCGGAACAACGGCGCTCGCCACCGGATCCGGCGCCAGCCTCGCGGATCTCATCACCGAGATACGCGGCCTGCGCTCCGACCTGCAGTCACTGCACGCCGACCTCGGCCCGACCATCGCGAAATACGCGCCGGCCATGACCATCCGCGAAAGCAAGCGCAAGCTCGGCATAGTCCAAGGAGGGAACCGATGAGAACCATGACCTACACCTGCGGCACCACCCAGCACCGCGTGGTCGACCTCATCGCACCCGACGGCATCATGGTCAACCGCATCGAATCCCTGCGCACCCACGCATGGGATGTGGAACTCGCCGCGCACGGCATCGACTCCGCAGCACTCAACGCCTCCACCGTGCAACTGGAGGCGAAGTGCGCGGATCTGACGATGCTGGACACGGCAAGCAACCTGTTCGACGCCGACATACGGGCCCTAGCCTCCACGGGAAACCGGAACAAAGCCGGAACCATCACCGTGGACGGCTGGGCCCAGGCCGCACTCATCACCGGCATCGAACCATCACAAGACCTTCCAAACCCAGCGAAATACGCGCTCACCGTAGCGCTCCTCGACGGCGTATGGCGCAAACCAGCCGACACGCAGCACTTCCTCCCCGACGAACTGCAATCCGGCCTCTACCTTGACTACCCCTACGACTACCCCTACGACTACAAGGCGCCAACGCGCGGCGCCAACGCCATCAACACCACCGGCGCCCCAATGCCGTTCAAAATGGTCATCTTCGGCCCCTGCACGAACCCGTCAATCACCATCGGCGGCAACCGATACGAACTGACCATGACCATCCCAATCGGCGCATACGTCACCATCGACAGCCAAACCGGCCACAAAACCATCACGATGACCGGCATCAACGGCGGCACTACCAACGTCTTCGACAAAGCCACACGAGGCACCGGCCTAGACGGCGGACGCTACATCTTCCAACCGATACCAGCCGGTGAAACCAACGTCCAATGGAACGGATTCGGCTGGGACCTGACCATCATCATGGAAAGGAGCGCCCCAGCATGGCTGACCTCATAATCACCGACAGCGCTCGCAAGCCCATCGCATCCCTCGACGACTACGAGCTCGACCTGGCCTACGGCAGCGATGAGAACGACTTCAAACTCACCTGTCTGCCACAACCGGCGGCCGGCTCTCTCATCATGATGGACGGCACCGAGTATGGCGGCATGGTCACCGTCCGTAACACGGACGGCAGCGTGGAAGGCCCCACCTGGCATGGCATGCTTGCGCGCCGCATCCTCCAGCCCGATGCGGGTAAGGACTACCTCACCGTGAGCGGCAACGCCGCGACAATCCTCAACACGTTGTTCAAACGCATCGGCCTCGATAGCTTGTTCACCGCCGATGCAAGCACCGTGACCATCGGCGGCTGGCAGTTCGACCGATACACGGATGCGTATACGGGCGTCACCAAGATGCTCACGGCAAACAACGCGAAACTCCGACTCACATGGCTTGACGGCCACGTGCACGCCATCGCCAAACCAGTCGATCATTACGGCGACACCATCGACAGCGACCTGCTCGTCTTCCAGGCGTCGCTCGACTCGCAGCCGGTGAACCACCTCATCGGCTTGGGGCAAGGGGATCTGCATGAACGCGTGGTCGTCCACTGGTACGCGGACTCCAACGGCAAGGTCAGCCAATCCAAGACGCTCACAGGGCTCGCGGAATACACAGCCATCTACGACTACAGCAATGCCCAAGCCGACGAACTCAACGAGAAAACCAAAGAGAAACTCGAAGAGCTCCAGACACAGGGCGGCGTGAGCGTCACTCTCAACGACCGTAGCCTCTCGATGGATGTGGGAGATACCGTCACCGGCCGAGACAACCGGCTCGGCATCACGATTACCGTGCCGATCTCCAAGAAAATCGTCAAGGTCAACAACGGCATCATGAGCGTCGACTACGAATGCGGCACCGCGGACGGCGTCACCACAAGCCTCAGCGGCACGGCGGAATCCGGTGGTTCCGGCGCCACGTACTACGCGGATGGCACGACCATCACGATGAAAAACAACACGTTCTCGGCCGTGGTGACCCCGAGCCGCGTCGACGGGGTGGAGAAGGCCGCCACCGACGCGTACACGCTCGCATCCGGTTTCTCGTCCGAGATCGGCAAGGCGCAGCAGACAGCCACCGAAGCCAACGCCATAGCGGCGGCGAACGTGGCGGCTATAACCGCGGCCCTTCCCTTATCCGCGAGCAGAAATGGTCAGGCCGTGCACCTCACGGCAGCGGAGGCCACAGTCAACGGATCAGGACTCATGAGCGCTGCGGACAAAAAGAAACTCGACGGATTGGAGAACTACACGCTTCCAGCCGCCACCAACGGCACAATCGGCGGCGTCAAACCGGACGGCAGCACCATCACCGTCAACGATGATGGCGTCATCACCGCGCACGCCACCTCGGCCGGAGGTGGACCCATGATGCCGATTGGCTATGTGGTGATGAACACCACCGGAGCCAATCCGGCTAGTGACTTCGGCGGCACCTGGGAGCAGCGCCCTTCGCTGGGCGCATATGTGTGGGAAAGGACGAAATGAGATGACGGCTACATTGGGCAGGCTTGGCCTGCTGGAGGCGAGGCTGTTGCTCGTGGCCGGCGTGACCAACCATGTGAGGCTGCTATGGGTGCGCAACATCCTGCGAGCGGACGGCTCTCGCGCCGCGGTGCCGGTGGATCTGACCGGCTGGAATCCCCGGCTGCAATTGCGCAGGGACGGCAAGGTGATGGCGGATCTGAGCGACTGCGTGACGCTGGACTCGCACGGTCATGTGGACGTGAGCGTCACAGACGAACGCTCCTCGACGCTTATGCCATGCGCGGGTGCGTGGGACCTGCTGCTGGAAAGCCCGCAGGGGGAAGTGACACGCCTCGTATACGGCGAATGGGTGGTCGCCAGCGCCATCAGCAGAAAGGAGCTTCCATGATCCGCACACTGGACGGCTGCTCGTGTGACGAGGGGCCGGTAATCATCCTCGAGGACGCGATCATCGGCGACGTGAGCATCGTCTACGCCACCGACGCGGACATCGACAACCTGTTCCCAACACCAACCACAGATAAGGAGGAACACGATGGCTAACACCAGCAAGGTCATCGACCTGGACCGGCTCGCCCGGTTCAAAGCAAAGCAGGACGCGGCCAACGACGCCAAGTTCGCACTCAAGGGCGAAGGCGGCTCGATCGCCACGGCCGACAAGGCGGGCATCGTCAAGCCCGGCGGCGATTTCGACATCACCGAGGACGGCACCATCAGCCTGTACAAGGCGATGGGCATTAACTCGTTCACCGTTTCCCCATCGCAGGCGGAACGCGGTTCGACGGTCGCGGACGTGACCGTCGCATGGAGCCTGTCCAAGACGCCGAAATCGCTCACCCTGGACGACAAGGCGCAGGACACGGCATCCAAGGGCACGACACTCTCCGGCGTGAACCTCAAAGCGAGCAAGACGTACACGCTCAAGGCCACCGACGCGCGGAACGCCGTCGCCACCCGCACCGCCGACGTCGCTTTCCGCGACAAGCGCCACTGGTGGGTCGCCGCCAGCCTCGACGCGGCGGGAGTGACCGACCAGATCATCAACCAGGCGACCGGCGAACTCGCCACATGGTACAGCAAAACGTTCACCCTGAACGCGGCGGCCGGGCAGCACATCTACTACGCGTTCCCCGCGTCGTGGGGCACGCCCCGATTCTTCGTCGGCGGCTTCGAAGGCGGCTTCGCGTTGTTGAAGACGTTCGACCACAAGAACGCGAGCGGCGCGACCATCAGCTACTCGGTCTGGAAATCCACGAACGCGGGTCTCGGCAACACCACCGTCGAAGTGAAGTAAAGGAGAACCCTGATGGCAATCGAACTGATCGACACGCTCGCGCCGAAGAACAACGGCACGTTCCCCATGGTCAAAGCCAAGGATGTGGACGTCGACGGCAAACGACTCCCCGAGAAACTCAAGGAGCTCGAAACGGCTGCCGGAAACATCGAGACCGCCACCGACGACGACATCAACAACCTGTTCAACCCCAGCAGCAAGTAACGAAAGGAAACCATCATGGCCACGAAATTCATCAACCTGAACAACCTCGCCACATTCCTCGCCAAACTCAAGACCCTGTTCGTCGCCAAGGAACTCAAGACCGGCAGCCCCAACACCTACAAGGTGCTCTCCGACAACAACCTCACCGACGAACTCGTCAACAAGATCAAGAACGCCGGCGACTCCACGTTCTCCGGCGCGTACACGGACCTGACCGGCAAGCCTTCCATCGGCGGCAAGGAGATCGCCAGCGGTAACCAGACCGCGGCCAGCCTCGGCCTCGCCACCCCCGCGGACGTGACCACCGCCGCCAACAACGCGCGCGCCGGCGCCGTCAACGACATCAAGAATCTCGGCTATCAGACCGCAGCCAACGTCGAGACCGCCATCAGCGCGAAAGGCTACCAGAACGCCGCCCAGGTCAACACCATCGTCACCGGCAAGGGCTACCAGACTGCCGCGAACGTGGACGCCAAGGTCAACGCCGCGAAGACCGAACTGCAGAACTCGCTCGGCTCCGCATTCCGCGCCAAGGGATCCACGGCATTCGCCAGCCTGCCCGCCCCCGCATCCGCCGCCAAGGGCGATGTGTGGAACATCACAGACCAGTTCACCACCGACGGCCGGTTCGTCGACGGTTCAGGCAAGACCCTGCCCGCCGGCACCAACGTCGTCGCCGTGGCCGTCACCACCGGCGACACCACCGTCATGAAATGGGACGCGCTCACAGGCATGATCGACCTGAGCGGCTACATGCGCAAAACCGACCTCACCCCGGCCAGCGACGCCGAAATCGACGCCCTGTTCGCCTAAGGGACCCCGGCCATGGCGGAAACATACGTCACCCTCCACGGCCTCGCACGGGCGGTCACGAACCTGCTGCAACGCACCAACACGCGCACTATGTTCACGGCCGCCCACCCCATCGGCGAGATCATCGAAACCACCCCCAACCTCGACCCCAACACAATCGGCGGCACATGGACACGCCTCCCCGACACCATCGGACGAGGCCGCCTCTGGAAACGCACCGCATAAACGTCAGGAGAACACATGACAGTCGAACTCATCACCGGCTACGCCGGAACCCCACACATCGGCAGCGACGACATCGGCGCATTCCAGGCCGGCATCGTCGGACCCGGCGACTACGCGCTCGCCACCGGTAATCAGCTCAAGGCCACCATGAGCAACGCGAACACCATCGCCGTCCAATCAGGCGACGCCGTATTGAACGGCCGCCATGTGCACCTGACCGGCACCACCACCGCCACCGTGCAATCCGGCACCCAAGGCCAGAAACGCAACGATCTCGTGGTGCTTCGCTACACGAAGAACACCACCACCGGCGTGGAGACCTGCTCGCTCGTGGTCCTCAAGGGCACCCCCACCACCGGTACCCCGACGGATCCGGCCCACAACACCGGCAGTATCCTCGACGGCGTCGCCACCCACGACATGCCCCTCTACCGCATCCCATTGGACGGCATCACCGTCGGCACCCTCGTCCCGCTCTTCAACGTGCTGAAACCAATGAAGGACGTGTGGGATTCGCTAACCC
>ERZ791914.693-NODE-693-length-29287-cov-56.185619_pt1 | contig 29287 bp, 23 predicted proteins | sample MGYA00510140_ERZ791914 | MGnify/ENA primary metagenome ERZ791914 (study PRJEB30046, sample SAMN00792079) | human gut metagenome | study: EMG produced TPA metagenomics assembly of the A metagenome-wide association study of gut microbiota in type 2... | reverse complement strand
CCCATATTTACTAGGGTTTCAAGCCTTTTACTATTTTTTAAGTGTCAAAGATGGGTATATCACACAAAGACATCTTGTCAAGAAATTTTTCTATCCATTATGCGCCCTGTATGGTACAATGATAGTTATTGACATATATATAAATATTATCATAAAGAAGGGATTTTCATGAAAAAGCTCGATCCCCATGTCTATCTGTTTACTATGGGGCATTTCTCGGTAGACTGGGCCCAGGGCGGCATCCCGGCCCTGCTTCCCTATTTCATCACAGCCTGCCAGCTCAATTACCAGCAGGCTGCCGGCATTATTTTTGCCAACATTCTCCTGTCGTCGGTAACACAGCCACTCATCGGATACTACTCCGACCGGATTTCCAAGCCCTGGCTGGTCCCTCTCGGGTCGGTCCTTTGCGGCATGTCCCTGACGGCACTGGCCTTTACGACCAATTACTGGGTCATCTTGTTCTGTTCCATGATGAGCGGCCTCGGTGGCAGCCTGTTCCATCCCGAAGCAGCCCGCATGGTCAACCGCATCGCCGGCCCGCTCAAAGGACAGGCTCTGGGCAGCTTTTCCGTCGGCGGCAATGCCGGTTTTGCCATCGGCCCCATGGTAGCCGGCTTCAGTGCCTATACCTTTGACATCCACGGTCTGGTCCTCTATGGCATAGTCAATCTGATCATCGCCGCCGTCCTCTATCACGCTATGCCCACGGTGCTCACCATGGCCGCTGCCGCCGATAAAGCTGAAGCCAAAGCCCATCCGGGAGCTTCCCATGAAAACGACTGGAAAGCCTTCAGCAAACTGACTGTCGTCATATTCGCCCGTTCCATCGGATTTACGCTCTGCAACACCTTCATCCCCATCTACTGGATTACCGTACTGGGGGCCACGCCTTCTACGGGAAGCATGGCCCTGTCCATCCTGTTTTCCATGGGCGTCGTCATTACCTTCCTCGGCGGTATCATGGCCGACCGCTTCGGTTTCATCCGGGTCATGCGCGGTTCTTTCCTCATCATGGTCCCGGCCATGTTCCTCCTGGTCAACAGCTCCCAGCTCTGGCTGGCTACGCTGCTCCTGCTGCCCGTCGCCTTTTCCCTCTTTGCTCCGTACAGTCCCATCGTCGTCCTGGGCCAGACCTACCTGGGCAAAAACGTTGGCTTTGCTTCCGGCGTCACACTGGGCCTGAGCACGACTGTAGGCGGCCTGCTCTCCCCCGTCGTAGGCTGGGGAGCCGACCTCTGGGGCGTCCAGACAGCACTGCAGATACTCTGGATTTGTGCCGCCATCGGCTGCATCTTCACCTTCCTCGTCCCCGTTCCCAGAGCATGGAAAGAGAAAATGTGAGGCTGGTGATTAGTGATTAGTGGTTAGTGGTTAGTGGCTGGCAATTTGATGTTTGATGTTTGATGTAAAAAAACAGCTTGTCTCTCGACAAGCCGTTTTTTTTATGCATTTCTGCAAACTATATTTCTACAAACTACAAACTATGTTTTTCCTAACTACACTCTTACACCGGTTCTTCTTCCGCTTCGTCATGGCTGACAGCCTTCGGGCCGCGGCGGTTGCTCGTGTGGTTCTTCCAGACAACCCACAGCGATGTATCGACGCAGATAGAGCTGTAGGCCCCACTGATGAAGCCGATGAGCATGACGAGGGAGAAATTCTTTGTCGATTCCCCGCCAAAGAAATGGAGGGCACCGCAGGCAAAGAGTACCGTCGTCAGAGTGTAGATACTGCGGTGGATACTCTGGGCTATGCTATCATAGGCCAGCTTTTCATACGTGTCGGTACGGCGGTGAGTCCGCGTATTTTCACGGACACGGTCGAAGATGACAACCGCTTCGTTCATGGAATAGCCGACGACGGTCAGGATAGCGGCCAGGAAGGTCGCATCGATTTCCAGATGGAAGAAGGAGAAAAAGCCCAGTACCATGATCAAGTCATGGAGAATGGAAACGAGGGCGGAAATAGCGATTTTGTATTCGAACCGCAGGGTAATATACGCTGCCAGAGCGATAAATGCTACAGCCAGACTCATAATCGCATTCTTCGTGACTTCCGAGCCGATGACAGCCCCGACGGATTCGGTCCGCTTCACTTCTGCCCCGCCCAGTTTGCTGCTGAGCTGGTCGGCAATCGCCTTGCTTTCATCAGACGACAGGTTGCGCATGCGGATCATGACATCCTGGGACGAATCCTGGTCGCTGACGCCGGAAAGCTGGATGACGCTGTTTTCCAGATCCATATTGGACTGGTCCACGACGTCACGCACCTGGGAGACGGTGACGGGCTGTTTGAACTGCATGTCCAGAATCGTGCCGCCTGTATAATCAATGCCAAAGTTGAACCCATTGATAAAAATAGAGATGATACTGAATATGACCAGCACGGACGACAGGGTGAACCACCATTTTTTATGAGCTACAATGTTGAATCTCATTTGTGTCCCCCCTTATTCTTCATATGTTCCGGTACCTTGCGGTTCAGCCCGTAGAACCAGGGATTGGTAATGAGCCCCGTATTGATGAACCACGTCAGGAGCGAACGGCTGACGATGATGGCCGTAAACATGCTGACGATAATCCCCAGTGCCAGGTTGACAGCAAAGCCTTTTACGGTGCCGCTGCCCATGACGATGAGGACGATAGCCGCAATCATGACCGATACGTTAGCATCGAGAATCGTGTTGAACGCCCGCTTGAAGCCGGCCTCCATGGAGGTCCTGAGACTCTTGCCGATGAGCACTTCTTCCTTAAATCGTTCAAAAATAAGGATATTCGCATCGACGGCAAAGCCCATGGACAGGATGACCCCGGCGATGCCCGGCAGGGTCAGAGTAGCATCGAGATATTTCAGGATGGACAACAGGATGAGGACGTAGACCAGTAAAGCGATATTGGCTACTACGCCGGACATCCGGTAGATGATGATCAGGAAAATCATGATGAGCACGATGCCGATGGCAAAGGCTTTTTCCGATTTCACTTTGGAGTCCTGGCCCAGGCTCGGCCCGATGGTACGGACTTCCATGACCTGGAGCTTGACCGGCAGTGCGCCGGAACGGAGCAGGATGGCCAGGTTCTTGGCATCTTCCAGCGTCTTGCTGCCGGTAATGACTGCCTTGCCGCCTGTAATCGGTTCATTGACGACCGGTTCCGTAAGAGGTGCCCCATCGAGGTAAATGCCGATTTTGCGACCTACGTTGGATGCCGTGAGGTCAGCAAATTTCTTGGCCCCTTCGTCGGTAAATTCAATGGCTACGACGTTCTTCTTGCCCTGGTCGATCTGTTCCTTGGCGGTCTTCAGATCATTCCCGGTCATGCGCGTCGTGCCCGATTCGTCTTTAAATTCCAGGACAGCCGTCTTGCCAATGGTTTCAATCGCCTTTTCCGGGTTCTTTTCCCCAGGCAGTTCGACGATGATACGCCGTGCCCCTTCTTTCTGGACAATCGGTTCGGTCAGACCCATTTCATTGATACGCCGTTCGACAATGGAAACAGCACGGTTCAGTGAGTCATCTGTAACCGGTGCTTCCGGTGTATCGACGGCTTCCAGTACGATATGGGTGCCCCCCTGCAAATCCAGCCCCTGCTTGATGGAATTGGCCAGAGGATAGATAAAGGTGACAAATGCTGCCAGGATAATGATGACGGCAGCGAAAAACTTAATCATATTGCGGGTCCGCAAGAGAAGTCCCTCCCCTTAGTCTTCTTCGTCGCCGGCAATCGCGCTGATGGATTCTTTCTTCAGCTTGATTTCCACTTTATCGGCAATGCGGATGCGGACATAGTCGTCTTTGATATCCGTAATTACGCCATAGAGGCCGCCAACGGTAACAATTTTGGTGTTTTTCTTCAGATTGGAAAACATTTCCTGACGCCGTTTCTGCTGACGCTTCTGCGGACGATACAAGATAAAGTAGAATAAGATGACCATAAAGAGCAGCGGCCACATCTGACCGAGGTCACCTAAAAAACCCAGATTGTCATAGTTAGTCAGGCCATTAAAAAAATTAGCAATAGAATCCACAGTTTTTACCTCCTAGTGAATAAATATAATATATGTACATGATGTGTAGAATTACCCATCTTGATACCGTTTCCAGAAATTTTCGCGGAATGTGCGGAACGTGCCATCCAGTATAGACTGACGCATCTGGCGCATAAAGTCAAGGAGAAAATACAGGTTGTGAATGCTTACCAGACGATAGGCCAGGAGTTCTTCCGCCTTGAAGAGATGGCGGATATAGGCGCGCGTATAATTACGGCACGTGTAGCACTGGCAGCCCTCTTCAATGGGATGGAAATCGTGGGCATAGCGGGCGTTGCGCACGGTCAGGCGTCCCGTATGGGTCATGGCCATGCCGTTGCGGGCGACGCGGGTAGGAAATACGCAGTCGAACATATCGACGCCGCGGGCCACCCCTTCGACGAGACAATCCGGCGTGCCGACTCCCATGAGATAGCGGGCTTTTTCCCGGGGCAGGTGCTTCGTCGTATAACCCAGCACTTCATACATTATATCCTTACTCTCGCCAACACTCAAGCCGCCGATGCCATATCCATCAAAATCCATGTCCACCAGGTCTTCACAGCTCCTGCGGCGCAGGTCTTCATACATGCCGCCCTGGACGATGCCGAACAATCCCTGGGTATCGCTGTGATGATGGTCGAGACAGCGCTGGGCCCAGCGGCTCGTCCGTTCTGTTGAAAGCTTCGTGTAATCATAGTCCGAAGGATAGGGGATGCATTCGTCAAAGGCCATGGCGATATCGGAATTGAGGGCCATCTGGATATCCATGGACACTTCCGGCGACAGGAATTTCTTCGAGCCGTCGAGGTGGCTGCGGAAGGTTACGCCTTCTTCTTTTATCTTCCGCATCTGCCCCAGGCTGAACACCTGGAAGCCGCCGCTGTCCGTGAGGATGGCCTGTTTCCAGTTCATGAATTTGTGCAGGCCGCCGGCTTCTTTTATGAGATCTTCGCCGGGACGCAGGAATAAATGATAGGTGTTGCTCAGGATGACCTGGGCTCCCATATCGTAAAGTTCTTCCGGCGTCAGTGTCTTGACCGTGGCCTGCGTGCCGACGGGCATGAACATAGGCGTCTGGAACGTGCCATGGGGAGTCCGCAGGAGACCTGCCCGGGCGCCGTCACATTCGGCCTGCAGTTCGTAGGTAATGACCATAAGGTTCCTCCTCTAGTGAATAAACATGGCATCGCCAAAACTGAAGAAACGGTATTTCTCTTTCACGGCGATTTCATAGGCATGGAGAATCTGTTCCCGCGTCGAAAGGGCACTGATGAGCATGAGCAGCGTCGATTCGGGAAGATGGAAATTGGTGACCAGGGCATCGACGATATGGAAGGTGAAGCCGGGATAGATGAAAATATTCGTCCAGCCCGACCCGGCCTTGAGCTTCCCCGTCGTACCGGCACTTTCCAGGGTGCGGATACTCGTCGTCCCTACGGCAATGATGCGCCGTCCTTCGGCTTTTGCCCGGTTGATGGCATCGGCCGCTTCGGGGGTAATGCTGTAAAATTCGCTGTGCATCTGATGGTCTTCGATATTTTCTTCTTCCACAGGACGGAATGTACCCAGGCCGACATGGAGGGTAACAAAGACTTCTTCTACCCCTTTGTCGCGGATTTTCTGCAGCAGTTCATCTGTAAAATGAAGGCCTGCCGTCGGCGCCGCTGCCGAACCCCGTTCCCGGGCATAGACTGTCTGGTATTCATTGGGATCTTCCATTTTTTCATGGATATACGGCGGCAGGGGCATTTCACCGATTTTATCGATAATATCATCAAATACGCCGTCATAGGTAAAATGGACGACGCGGCCGCCGAAGTCGGTACGGTCCAGGACTTCTGCCTGCAGTCCTCCGGGAAATTCGATGGTCGTCCCCGGCAGGGCCTTCTTTCCCGGCTTGACCAGCACTTCCCAGCGGTCTTCCCCGACGGGCGTCAGGAGCAGGACTTCGACCTTGCCGCCTGTAGGCACCCGTTTTCCATAAAGGCGGGCGGGAATGACTTTGGAGTCGTTGAATACGAGGACATCGCCAGCTCTGAGTTCATCGACGAGGTCATAAAAATGCTTGTGTTCCACGGCACCCGTTTTCCGGTCATACAGCATGAGGCGGGCATGATCCCGCGGTTCTGCCGGATGCTGGGCAATCAATTCTTTTGGTAATTCATATGAAAAATCAGTCAGTTTCAAAATAATCCTTCCTGTCTTAAATCAATATAATTTTTCAAGCCTGGTCCCAGTATAATAATGGGTCAGGATCGTGCGGTAATATGTATCGGCACTGCCGTGTTCCTGGGCCATCTGATAGGCTCCGTACTGGCTCATCCCCAGCCCATGGCCCCATCCATATCCATAAATCGTGATGGGAACGCCGGCTTTGACCGTCATGGTCGCGCTTCTTCCTTTGCGTCCGCTGTCCGGATCCGGTACGGCGCCGCCCTGGCTGAAATCGAAGAGGGTGCTCTTCAGACCATAAATGGACTGGAAGGCATTGCCCGTCACGCGGACCGAACCGGCCGACCCATTGACCGTCATGGACAGTACCCGGCCGGAAACGCCCCGGTCAGAAACGGCCATAGGCCGTTTGCCCAGCGGTGACAACGTGATAGATCTGACCTTGCCTACGCCTTTGCCGGCGGCCGTCAGATTGGCTGCCAGTTTTTCCGGCGTCGTCGTCACCGACCAGCGGTACGACGGCATGCGGCTGCTGTCATCAGACACGCCGCGCAGATAGGGGATGCGGGAGCCCCACACGTTTTCACTGTTTTCCGTCCAGCCGCCGGCTGTCGAGCAGAAAAAGGCATCGATGGGTTTGCCACCGTACGTCAGGATTTCTCCCCGCGTCGCATCGACGGCAGCAATGACCGACGGCGATTCGCCGTTGATTCCGGCATAAATCTGGCTGGATGTATCATCGGTCATATCAAACCCGCGGCTGGCGAAATAATTCTTATGGGAAATGGCATAGGTACGCGCCGCGACGGCCTGGGCCTTCAGGGCTTCCCGATGCCACGACGGCGACATTTCCTTGCCGACGACACCGTAGAGATATTCTTCTACGGGGACGACATTCACGACGGTCAGGCCCCATCGCTGGGGCGATTTCATGACTCTTATAGCACCGCGGTAGGCGTAGCCGTCGGTAATCTTCACCGAACCGGCCGACGAAAGAGGCCGTACCTCGACGGCACCAGCAGCGGCTGCACCTCCGACGGTCACCGCATTTCCCTTCAGGGCAATCTGCAGAGGCGTGCGGGCGGGAAATTTTTTCCACAGGGATCCGTTTTTCCAGACGCCCAGGCCGCTGTCACTGGTGAGGGCGACGGAACCGCGTCCTTCGCGGATGCCGATGCGCACGGTCTGTCCCATACCCGACGCGGCAGCCGTCCCGCCAAAGGAAAAGAGACAAAAGGCGGCAATGACGAGATAGACAATCTTTTTAATCCACATAGGGGAGCACCTCTCTTAATGGCGGGAAAAAAAGTTGAGGATAATAGAAAGGACGACGCTGATGACGATACAGGTCACGATGGGGAAATAAAAAGACGTACTGCCTCTGGTGAAACGGATATCTCCCGGCAGATGACCGAGGAACCGGGACAGTCCCAGCTGGTCCAGTCCCATCCAGGCCACACCGGCAATGATGAAAAAGATTCCGATGTAAATCAGTGTTTTGGCCATAATATCTCCTAAAAGAGTGACGTACTCTTGGCGTTGTCTTCCCGTCCCGGTTCGGGCAGGCCGAGATGACGATAGGCAGCAGCCGTCACGACCCGTCCCCGGGGCGTGCGGTTTAAAAATCCCTGCTGCATGAGAAACGGTTCATAGACATCTTCGACGGCATCGACGGACTCGCTGATAGCCGCCGCAATCGTATCGAGCCCGACGGGGCCGCCGCCGAACTTCTCGATGATGACCTGCAGCACCCGCCGGTCCGTCCGGTCCAGTCCGCAACGGTCTACTTCCAGCCGGTCCAGTGCCGACGACGCAATCTCGCTGGTTATGGCCGGAGCCCCGGCTACCTGGGCAAAATCACGGACCCGTTTCAAGAGGCGGTTGGCAATACGCGGTGTGCCCCGGCTGCGGCGGGCAATTTCCAGCGCTCCCTGTTCCTCTATTTCAATATCGAGGATCTGTGCCGTCCGGCGGATGATGAGCACCAGCTCTTCGGGCTTATAAAATTCCAGGCGGCAGATGACGCCAAAGCGGTCCCGGAGAGGCGGCGCCAGACGGCCGACCTGGGTCGTCGCCCCGACGAGGGTAAACGGCGGCAGGTCGATCCGCACCGACCGGGCACTGGGTCCCTTGCCGATGACAATATCGAGGGCATAATCTTCCATAGCCGCATAGAGCACTTCTTCTACGCTGTGGGACAGGCGATGGATTTCATCGATGAACAACAGGTCCCGTTCCTGCAGATTGGTCAGCAGGGCTGCCAGATCGCCGGGCCGTTCGATGGCCGGGCCGGACGTAATGCGCAGATTGACACCCAGTTCATTGGCGATGATGCCGGCCATGGTCGTCTTGCCCAGGCCCGGCGGCCCGTACAGGAGCACGTGGTCCAGTGCTTCCTTCCGGAGTTTCGCCGCCTCGATAAATACGCGCAGATTTTCCTTGGCCTTTGTCTGGCCAATATATTCCTTTAAATAATGAGGCCGCAGACTGTACTGCCAGGAATCTCCCGGCAGGTCGGCCGTCTCAATGATGCGATGTTCTTCCATTCTTACCTCCCGCTGCCCAGGCTGCGCAGAGCCGCCTTGATAAGGCTTTCTACGCTATCGCAGGCAGCAGCCTGTTTCTGGATGACCGGCAGCGCTTCCTGCTCGGAATAGCCCAGGGACTGAAGGGCTGCCAGCGCTTCGGCGGCCATGCCACTGGGCGCCGTCCCGTCTTCTACAGTAATCGCCATGACATCGCCGTCACCGGGCGTTCCTACCTTATCCTTCAGCTCCAGCACGAGACGGTTGGCCGTCTTCTTGCCGATACCCGGCAGTTTTGTCAGGACACTCATATTGCTCTGGCTGATGGCCAGCCGCATCTGATCCGGCGTGACGGCTCCCAGGGCATTCACGGCCAGCTTGGGGCCGATGCCATTGACCGTAATGAGGAGCAGGAACAATTCATACTCGTCCTGGGTCAGGAACCCGTAGAGGGTGATATCATTTTCACTGACGCTCATATACGTATAGAGCATGGTGTCTTTGCCGATAGTCAGATTTCCCAATGTCGAGCCGGATACAATCGCCCGGTAGCCGACACCGTGGACATCGATGAAGCAGGAGTTTTCAAAAATATGGGTAATGGTACCTTTCAGATAACCAATCATAACTGGACCGTCCTTTTCAAACTCAGGGAATGACGGGAATAAATCGTATAAATCGCCATAGCCAGCGCATCGGCTGCATCATCGGGCTTAATCTTCTCCCGTATGCCGAGGAGGCGCATAGTCATATCGATGACCTGCTCCTTCGTCGCCCGGCCATATCCGGTGACGCCCTGCTTGACCTGCAGCGGGGAAAATTCCAGAATCGGGATATGGGCCTGCTGGGCCGTGAGGAGAATGATTCCCCGGGCCTGGCCGACGGTAATAGCCGTCGTGACGTTGCGATTAAAAAAGAGCTGTTCCACACCGATGACATCGGGCTTGTATTTGTCGTAGAGCTCGTTCAGGCCATCGTAGAGCATGACCAGCCGTTCGGCATCGGTATACTCCGGTGTCGTCTGTACCGTGCCGTATGTCACCGGTTTCAGCCGGCTTCCCATGGCATCGACGACGCCAAAACCGCAGATAGCCGTCCCCGGATCGATTCCCATTGCCCGCATCGCTGCCGTCTCCTTTTTTTATGAAATAGCAAAGAAATAGAAATAAACAGACTAACGTTCATTATAACATGAAAGAGGCCGTTGCACAAAGGGTTTCCCCTCGGCTACCGGCCTCTTTTGACTCAAAATTTACACTAAGGCAACCCGTTTTCCATAGTTGTCATCAGATAGGACGTCGTTCTTCCCGGATTCATGCGGCTCAGGATTTCACTGCGGTAAATGCTGCGGACTTCCCGGTTGGGAATGGCCAATACGTACACCCACGTATCGATAACCAGCCGGCGGGACACGATTTTCAGATACCCCGACAGCACCAGAACCGTATACAGCGCATCGGGATTATCCACGATTTCCGGATAAATCGTATTTTCCGTAAGGACCGCCGTCACGGTCTCACCCTGAATGAGACGCAGCAGATTATCTTCCTGGACAGAATCGGTCTGTTTCAGCAGTTCTCCCAGCAGCACATTTCCCGACGTATGGGCCCAGTACGGCTGGGGCTGGCCCTGTTCTTTGAAAAAGCACAGTACCGACCAGGGATTATACATTTCCTGATTGCCAAACTGATACCCATCATACCAGTCATGGAGAACAGGCAGGGCATCGTCCTGCTGCTGCGCATGGGCCAGAACCCGCACTTCTTCCGGTGTAAATCCGATTCAGCCGGCATAAGTCCCATTGATGACACTGCTGACTTCCAGATTATTGAGTCCGCTGAAAATACTTTCCTTGGCGATCCGCAGAACACCCGTCAACACAGCAAAATCGAGAGACGGATTCGTCTTCAGGGCGGCACTGAGGAAATTCCGCATGAAAGCGATGCAATCATCATAGAAGCCGTGCTCCCATGCCTGCTGGACCGGAATATCGTACTCATCCAGCAAGAGGACGACAGGCTGCCCATGATAGTGTTTCATCATATCCATCAGCCGTCGCAGGGCATCTTCCATCTCGATTGGCGACGCCAGTCCGTCATGGACGCGCTGAAAATACCGCCGTTCCACTTGGGAAAAGCCGGTTCCTTCCATCAAATACGTATATTGATCATAGACATCGCTGAGGAGAGAGCGGAACTTTTCCACCATATCCGGCCAGGTCCGGTGCTTGACGTCCTTCAGGGACAGGAACAGGACAGGACGCCTGCCCTGCTCCGCCATATACGATCCACCATCAGCCCGTTCAATGGCCAGGCCGTGAAAGAGGTTGCGATAATCAGCTCCACGGGCGGAAGCAAGGAAATAATACAACATGGACAAGAACAAGGTCTTGCCAAAGCGGCGCGGCCGCGTGAGCAGCAGCACTTCCCCATGATTGTCGAGAAGCTCCCCGATGGCCATGGTCTTATCGACAAAGTAATAATTCCCTTCGCGGATTTTGGCAAAATCATCAATACCAACAGGCAGTCTCTGCATGACCGCTCCCTCCTTTCAAAAAATCCCATATATCCTGTCTATAGTATACGGGAAAGGGCGGACAAAGGGAAGAGTCCTTTCCCCCTCTCCTCATCAGCGGTCGGCAAGCAGCCCGAGGACGATATGTCTGCGGCACATGCGGTATACGACGGTCAGTACGACGATAGTCACGGCCCAGCTCACAGGATAGGCCAGCATGAGGGTAACGAAATCACGGTGGGCGGCAAATGCCGTGTAGAGCCAGAGGATACGGACGCCGCAGATGCCGACCAGGACGACGACAGCCGGTGGCAGGGAATAGCCGTAGCCCCGCAGGGACCCGGAAATGATGTCGATGATGCCGTTGAGATAAAACGTACCGGCAATGCAGAACAACCGCAGCGACCCGAGCTGCACGACGACGGGATCACTGTTGAACAGGGCAATGAGCGGTTTGGAAAAAAGGAGCACCGGCGTCACCACTACCAGGAGAAACGCCCCTTCTACGGCAAAGGCTACCTTGGTGATGCGGAAGCAGCGGCGCAGATTCCGTGCCCCGTAATTCTGTCCGACAAAGGTCGTCGCCGCCTGACTGAATCCATTGACGAAGCAGTACATATTATTTTCTATGATGAAGGCCGCTGTCGAAGCTGCCATAGCTTCCGTCCCCAGACTGTTGAGGGCCGACTGGATCAGCACGTTGGAGAGGGCAAAGACCATGCCCTGCAGCCCTGCCGGCAGGCCGATGCGCATGATGCGGCGCAGTTCACTGCGGGAAAAGCACATATGATGCCGCTGCAGGCGGATCCGGTCGGCGGTACGGCACAATAAGACAAATAAGATACCTGCATTGACAGCAAAAGAAAGGACCGTCGCCACGACAACGCCCGTAAGACCCAGACCGAGCACGGTGACAGAAAGCAGGTCGAGGACGATATTGATCGCATTGGCTGCCACCAGACTGTACAGTGGCGTCCGGCCATCACCGCAACTGCGGAACACGGCCGCTTCAAAATTATACAGAGAAAGGAACGGCAGACCCAGGAGGAAAATCCGCAGATACAATTCTGCCATGGGATACACATCGTCCGGCACGGCGAGAATCATAAGTGCAGGAGACACGATGAGTTCTCCGATGACCATGAGCGCCAGTCCCATGCCCAGAGAAAGGAGAATAGCCGTCTGCACCGTTGCTTCCACTTTCTCATCCTTCCGGGCTCCCAGATACTGGGCAATGACGACATTGGCACCGAGGGAAATCCCCATGAGAAGTGTCACCAGAAGGCCGATGACAGGCATATTGTTCCCGACAGCCGCCATGGCATCTTTCCCGACAAACCGCCCGAGAATAAAGACGTCAGCACTATTGAAGAGCTGTTCAAACATGCCCATAAGCCCGACGGGCATAGCAAAGAAAAACAATTTATCGGCAATAGAACCATGAAGCATATCCATCCCCTTGCGGGCCTGTTTCCGTTTTGTCTGTTCCATAGGACACCTCCTTTATTCCTTCCCATGATTTCAGTGTAACACGTTTTACATAGTCCCGCTATCCCGCCGGGCAGCCATCCCGTGTCAGAACAGCGCAAAAAAGAGCTGCAACAGAAATGAATCTGTCACAGCCCTCTATGCATCCTATACGCAGTAGTCCGGCTTATCAGATAGCGTGGAGGATATCCAATATAGCCAGCGCAGCCGTACAGGCCGGGCAGTCACAATACTTGGCACCTTTGGTCTGAATATCTTTGGCATGAGCCAGGAGGCCTTTGGCCCCTTCTTCGCCAAGAATCTTTTTGGCAAGATCGGAACCGGCAAAGCCAAGCAGTTCGTCAATAGTAGATACGCCGTTTTTCAGGGCATCGATATATGCCGGCGTTTCGGCATCCTTGTCAGCAGCAGCCAGCCATGCATTGGCAGCAGTTTTCAGTTTCGGATTGCAGCTCGGTGCTGCCAGTAAATCATTGGTCTTGGCCGTAACGGCTTCTATCGTTTTTGCGTCCATGAATCATTCCTCCTTGTAGTAACAAATATCGTCCTTACATCTATAAGCATATATCATTCAAGTTGTAATGTCAATAGTTACATTTTCATTTTATCGGGAAGGAAGGGATAGTGGTTAGTGAAAAGATAGTGGTTAGCAGGAAAGCCGGTTTACCGCGTTGGAAGCCTGTCCGGGAAGGGATAGTTTGCAGACTGGAATTTGTAGTTTGCAGATTGTGGAGCCGGGGCCGGTTTGCCGCGTTGGAGGCCGTCCCCGTGAGGTGGAAGGGCCTTTTCGGCCCGCAAGGGGCTGACTGAAAGGAAGCGCAAGGCGGCTGCCGAAACGGACAGCAGAGATGGGACCGCGTTAGCGGTGGAAGGGGCTTTATCAATATACTGAGTCCTATCTTGAGTCCATTTTCTGCATGTTGTGATGCAGCCGGTTTGCCACGTTGGAAACCTGTCCGGCGTGCTACTCCTCGGACTCGGACTCAGATATTGAAACTCAGATTATGTAAAGACCCTTCCGCCCTAACGGGCACCTTCCCTTCACAGGGACGGCAAAAAACGCATCGTTCTTCAAACCGACATTCTCCATGAAGACGCAGTTCGCAGGCCATAGGCCGGTCTGCTGCGTTGGAAACCAGACGCCACTGCACGTCAGGAGTCATCCCCCAGCAGCCAGCGGAGGGCATTTATCTTTTTGATGCCGTTGTAATCTGCTTCCGGGGTAATTTCATCCAGAGTCAGCAGGTATTTGGGATATTGGTCCGGTATGGCATGGAGCGGTTTCAGTTCCCGTTCGAGTACTTCCGGAAGGAGTGTACTTTCTGCTACCTGATAGTATTCCCTGCTCCCGGATTGTTCAACGACAAAGTCAATTTCTCCTCTGGGCAGCTGACCAACGTATACCTTTCCTCCACGGCGCAGTAATTCCAGGTATACGACATTTTCCAAAATATGGCCCGTATCCCGTCCCGTATCATTGATCAAAAGGCGCCGGAAGGCGGGATCAACGAGATAGTATTTCGCATTGATTTTCAGCAGCTGCTTTCCCCGTATATCAAAGCGATCCGTCTGATAGATGAGCAGACTTTCCTTCAATCCTTGTAAATACTTCTCCACAGTCTTATTATCTATTTTCCGGCCTGCACTGGTCATAGATTTGGCAATTTTATTGGGCGAAATAAGGCTACCTATATTTGCGGCCAAAAATTTCATCAGACTTTCTATCATCATCGTATCGCTGCTTCTCATACGCCGTAATGTTTCTTTGACAAGAATCGTATTGTAAATTCCTGACAGATATTCCCCTACTGCCTGGGCGTCATCTTGAAACCGCAGGGCATAGGGAAATGAGCTCATCCGGATATAGGCCGTATACTTTGCAGGCAACGACATGGAATCAGGCATTCCCTGACAAAATTCCCGAAAAGACAAGGGCAGCATCGACAGCTCCACATAACGGCCTGTCAAAAGCGTCGCTAACTCGCCCGACATAAAATAAGCATTGGAACCGGTGATATACACATCGGTATTTTCTTTGATAAACAGGCTGTCTACCACTTTTTCAAAATTTTTTACATGTTGTATTTCATCGAGAAAGATGTAATTCATCCTATCCGGCTGCATCCGTTCCATAATATACTGATATAATTCATGGTATTCACACAACGGTTCATAAGCCAGATCTTCGAAATTTATGGTAATAATTTGTTCGGGAACTACACCATGATGCAGTAAATATTGCCGGTACAAGTAAAACATGGTGGATTTTCCACACCGGCGGACGCCAGAAATCACCTTAATCAAATGATGGTTCTGATAGCGTTTCAAGAAATCCATATACTCTGGTCTGGGTATCAGTTTCATGGCAACACCTTTCTGGAATTATTTCCCAATTAGTTCGTTATATAACAAAAATTAGGATTTATTTCCTAATTTTTATATATAATATCATAAATTTGGATTTTATTCCAACTTTGTGTAAAAGGATCACAGGCCGGGAAGGGATAGTGGTTAGTGATTAGCAGTCAGCAGCTAGCAGTCAGCAACTAGCGAGAAAGCCGGTTTGCCGCGTTGGAGGCCGTCCCCGTGAGGTGGAAGGGCCTTTTCGGCCCGCAAGGGGCTGACTGAAAGGAAGCGCAAGGCGGCTGCCGAAACGGACAGCAGAGATGGGACCGCGTTAGCGGTGGAAGGGGCTTTATCAATATACTGAGTCCTATCTTGAGTCCATTTTCTGCATGTTGTGATGCAGCCGGTTTGCCACGTTGGAAACCTGTCCGTCGTGCTACTCCTCGGACTCAGATACTGGAACTCAGATTATGTAAAGCCCCTTCAGACGCCGTTGGCGCCAGCTTCCCCTCACGGGGACGCCGTGCTACACTGTGCTTTAAGCTAGCTAATAATGCCGATAAGCAGGTTAGACGGACAGTGTATCTTTGCCGTCCCTGCTAAGGGAAGGAGGGCCACGAAGTGGCGGAAGGGTTCTTATTTTAATACTGAGTCTTATTCGTGAGCCCGTTTCCGCATGCTGTGATGCAGCCGGTTTGCTGCGTTGGAATCCTGTCCGTCGTGCTACACTGTTCTTCAAGCCGGCACAGATACAGAACACCCCGCATCAGAGTTTGGGGGGATTTTCTGATGCGGGGTGTTCTGTTTGTATCAATCAGATAGGATAGTTCTGTTATTTGATGCGGCTTTTCAGTTCTTCCAAGGCTTTCTTCAGTTCCTGGATTTCCTGATCCTGTTTCTGAATCTTTTGATCCTGCAGGGCATCGTTTTCTTTCAGTTGCTGGTTTTCTGCTACCAGCTGCGCTTTGCTGATTCCGGCGTAAGAGTTTCCTTTGCCGATCTTGAAGCTGACACCGGCGTTGATCATGTTTTCGCCGTTGCCGAAGTTGGTTGCCACGTTGAACATGGTATTTTCGTTAGGCTGATAGAAAGCTCCCACCGCTACGCTGTTAGCGTTGCGATAGTTGCCGTATCCGACAGCAAAGTTCCATTTGTCATCGGGGTTGAAGTCAAGCGGATGAAGAGCAGCCAGGGCAGCAGCGCCGGCGCCTACTTTGTTGATGCGGTTATCGAGGTCGGATACACGGCCGTTCAGGTTGGTTACGTCGCCAGCCAGGTTAGTCACGTTGTTTTCAATCGATTCTACATTCTTCTGGACGCGATAGAGCTGGCTGCCATTGACAGCATCTTTCGAATCGGCTGCGATTTCTCCATCGGCGACGTGAGTTACTTTCTTGCCGCCTGCATCGATACCGCTCTTGGTAATCGACGGGCCTCCCGTGATAGTCAGGCCATCACTGGAAATGGTGGTATTTCCAGCCGTTACCTTATCGACAGTGATTTCTTTATTGAGGGATACTTTGTAATTAGCCGGTTTTGCCGGGTCGGTTTCGGTATTAGCAACGGTGATGTTCATTTCATCACCAACGACAGTTCCTACGCCACCATCTTTGCCGTCCTTGCCATCTTTACCCGGTGCACCGGTATCACCTTTTTCGCCCTTCGGACCCTGGGCACCCGTATCACCCTTGTCACCTTTCGGGCCTTTGAAGTCCGGATCATCTTTCAGAGCATCTTTGTCCAACGTAACAAGTACTCGTTTGTCACCTTCACTGCCGACTTCCTGTGCTTTCAGGCCGTCGCCAAAGTCAAACTGCAGATTGCTGATTGTCATGTCTGTTGCAATCTGGGTGCCGCCTGTATACATATTATTTGCAAATTTACCGCCGTTATAGATGTGAACAGGCAGATTCATCACGGCCTTCAGCTGTGCCACGTTGACAGCATCATAGTCTTCCCTACCGGCAGCGACCCCGGTAATCTGACGAGTGATAGTATTCGCTAAATCCAGTTTACCTTCCGCATCGGTTGCAATATGGCCGATAGAGACGGCAGCCGCATTCGATTTCCAGACCGGGCTGGTATCTTTAGAAAAGTCCCCTACTTTGCCATTTGTCACAAGACTCAAATCCAGGCCGGCTTTTTCGGCTTCGCGGTTAGCGATGGAGCCATAGCCCAGGGCTACACCGCCATTGACTGTAGCGTTAGCATTGTGGCCGAGGATGGTGACCTGGGAAGCTGTCGTCGGAAGGGCACTGGCTGCCGAACCGAGGATGATGTTGTTGCTCTGGTTTTCCAAGGTGTGATTATCGCCGATGACGATATTGGAATGATTATTTTCTACACTGTCACCGGTTACGGTATTGTGGGCACCGATGAGATAATCGTTCTTGCCATTGATCAGCTTCGTGTAGAAGCCATCGACATAGTTGAGCTGCGAAGATGTTTTGTCATTAAATCCCGCTGTTCCATCAGAAGACCAGGTGGTGCCATCATCATTTTTCTTCTGATTCCCTTTGACCGTATTGCCAACACCTATGACCTGGGTCATGTAGGCATTGTCCACGACGTTACCGCCACCAAAGGCCATGACCTGTCCACCACTAGTAGGAACGGCCTTCTGCAAGGCTTCGCCCAAGGCTTTCGGATCATGTACACTGCCCATGATAGCGCCCATATTCGTGGTATCAATATCCCGGTAGGAATTAGAAATGACGTTGCCTGCCCCATAGATAAGAGCTGCATTGGAATCTGTCGTCATATTGGCCTGACCGACGATACTATTGGCCACACCGCTAAAAGCTCCAGATTGAGCCGTATTATTATTGATGTTAAAGGTACCATAAGACAAGGCCGTAGCCCCACGGAAATCCCATTCTCCCGAAGAATGTGCCCGATTAATGACACCCGACAGGGAACCCGTTACCGTTGAAGCAATGCCGTCGGCATAAGTCATATACCCGGCTGCCAGAGCTCCCATTTTCTTTGCTCCGTCATTCTTTTCATTAGTGTATGCAGCATAAGTCCCTAATTGATACGGCATATCCCGAACACTGTAATACTTCGTCTTTGAAGCATCAACGGTATTGCTGATAGCTTTGAGCTGTGCCACATTGACGGCATCCGTATCCTGCGTACCAGCAGCGACATTGGTAATCTGACGGGTAATCTTCTTAGAAGCATCACCAACGGAAACGGCAGCAGCTGTCGATTTCCAGGTGCCGGTAATATCGGTACTGTGGTCGCCCTTTGCCGGGTCATAACCGACGATATTTAATACTTTTCCAGAATCAAGCGAAGCTACAGAACCAGAACCGATAGCTACACCGCCATCAACTGTAGCATTAGCATTATAGCCGAGGATGGTAACGTTTTTCTTATCCGTCGTCAGCGGAGCTGTTACACTAGCCGAACCAACAATTACAGCTCCATCGATGGCTTGCCCGTCTGTACCTTCTACTATGCGGTTATCGCCAAAAATCTGAGAATTCGTCGTGCTGGTCACAGTGTTCTTTGAACCCATAACAGCGACATTCGTGGACTTCTTCACTTCATTGCCGTTACCGACAATAGCTGCTGCGCCGCCACCATTGGCTTTTATGGATTCACGAATTTTTTCTGATAAGTCTTTTGCCGATGTGTTATTAGATGTCGGCATTCTCATGGCAGCGTATGAATCGGTAATTTCATTCCCTGAACCTATAACCACTGCCCCATTTGCATTTTGCATGCGGTTAGCTGTACCGATGATATGACTTGCATTACCAGCATCTGCTGTCGTTGCTGTCTTCGATTCAATACTGTTCAGCGAGCCCGTAATAGAAGAGCCGAAATTACGCCATTTTCCCTTTTCATAATCTCCTGAAATGATAGAATATGCACCTGTTACTGTCGAGAAAGCACCAAGGCTGAAACTGTTCGTTCCCAAGACGGTTTCATTTATCTGTTGATTAGCCTGAGCCATGCTGGTTGCATCAGAGGTATCAACTGTTGTATCGCCAATTTCACCAGTATATTTGTGCGTACCAACCATCAAGCTGCCCGTGCGAGCAAAGGTATTTTCACCGATAGCAATGCTGGCATTCATTTTTGCTACATCAGTAGGAATCGGTGTACCAGCTGGATCTTGCGTCGTTTCATACTGACCCAGAACGAATGCATTTTCTGTTGAGCCTACCGAGTTTCGAACATGTGTATTTTCTCCAAAAGCTATGCTGCCGCTCTGATTGACATAATTTTCAACAAAGGAATTGTGACCGATAGCGATATCACCACCGCCAGACGTATTGCCGCCATGATCTTCAATATAAGCATTATGACCAATAACGACTGTATCAGGTCTCGTGACATAAGAGTGTCCTGTATCATCCGAAGAACCAATTACTACACTATTATCAGCCTGTTTCCCTACGTTACGATTATCCCCTAAAAGGATAAGTCCTTCTACATTGTCCGTTTCCTCACCGCTAACAGTATTCCCTGAACCAATTACTGTAGCATGTTTAACATGAGTTGCCGTATTTTTATAGCCATCAATCAGATTGAAGTCAGCTGTCGTACCTTCTGTCCCGGTTACCTTGTTGTTGACACCGATAATCTGGGTTTTCTGCGTATAGTCAGCCTTGTTACCGCCACCAATGACTAATGTTGCACCACCAGCATATCCATTGGCCATTCTATTGCGAATAGCTTGAGATGCAGTTGCTACATCTGTACTTGCTGATCCACTCACTGAAATAGACGTAATCGAATTCTTGATTTCGTTACCAGCACCTAAAATCAAGGCACCATTCGCATTAGTAGTTTTATTTGCCAAACCGATAATACTATTGGCAACCCCAGACATATTGCTGTCTGAACTATAAGATTCGATACTATTCAAAGCGCCAATGGAAACAGCCCCCGCGTTCTGCATTGCGTTCCAACGCCTACCATTTAAATAATTCGTAGTCATAATAGAATGATTGCCAATCAAGGTAGATAGCGTACCAGAACTATATGAGTTGTTGCCAATTAATAATCGACCAGTTCCAGAGGATGTCTTCGCATCGTATTTAGAAAGATCTGATACATCCCCCATTGCTCCTTTATAGATTTTATTACCTAAATCAATGGAATCTTCCAATACATATGCATTTTCACCAATAGCAATACCGCTAGTATAAGTAGGGCTCTTGAATAACATGGCATTGGCCTTACTACCACCTTGATTATAAACGTAAGCATGATTGCCTAAAGCAATCCCTTTAGATACATTTGTGATACTATAACCGATTTCATGTTCATGATTAATTGTGGCATCTGTACTCATCAGAGAACCCTTGTCATCAAAGATAACGGCTACTTTTTTATCAACATTATCGGTTACAGTATCTGCCAGTCCTACGCTGGTGACGCCAGCTGTGAGGATGAAGGCGGTGAGGGCGGCGACGGCTAATCGCGAAGTTCTCCCTCTGGTGGACGTCCGGCCATGAGCTTTGACCAGTTCTGATGTGACGACATAGCATTGTTTTACATGACTCCAGATGACTTTGTATATTTTATTCATAAATAGCCTCCTGTATTATGATTATTTTGCTTACATAAAATAGTCGTGTTTTACTTAATATTATACCATCAAATGTCATTTTGTCACAATTATATTGCAATTAAACGACAATAACGGCGATATTTTATTATTTTTATGTTTATTTACTTATGATATATGTTATTTTGTTCTGATATATAAAATAGCAAAATGAGAGTGCTCTGTATATTTATATCCATCTATGTATTTATACAAATTTTATACTATGTTCACTATAACTGGACAAAATTCTGACAAACATAAAATGACACGAAATAACATAATACAGGTATCAGTCCGTCTCTATTTTACAAAAAACGCCATGTTCTCACTATTTAACGCTCTATCTGCAATCAGGACACCAGGACACTACAATCCGTTCTTTTACCTAATTTCTATAGCTTCACTACGTCATTTGTTTCGTCTTACATTACACAAATTTCCGTGTTTGCATTTACGAATAATATTTTTAACCCGATACAATCCGCCTGCATTTCATGCAAAACTTTCATGACAAGTCAGTTTACCCATAGAGCTGGGTTATAAAAAAAATCCGCTGCACAAAAGGTGCAACGGGAGGGGGAAGGGATAGTGGATAGTGGTTAGTGGTTAGTGGTTAGTAGAAAAGGATAGTTTGATGTTCGATGTTTGATGAAAAGGTCGCAGTTAGCAGTCAGCGGTTAGCAGGAAAGCCGGTTTGCAAGGTTGGAATCAGTCCGACGTGCTACACCCTCGGACTCAGATACTAGAACTCAAATTATATAAGGACCCCGCCACCGCAAGCGGTCCCCCACCCCTTCACAGTGGTGGCTTGCTACATTGTACTTCTAACCTGCTAAATATGCATATAGTCGGTTTGCTGCGTTGGAAGCCGTCCCCGTGAGGTGGAAGGGCCTTTTCGGCCCGCAAGGGGCTGACTGAAAGGAAGCGCAAGGCGGCTGCCGAAACGGACAGCAGAGATGGGACCGCGTTAGCGGTGGAAGGGGCTTTATCAATATACTGAGTCCTATTCATGAGTCCGTTTTCCACGTGCTGTGATGCCGCCGGTTTGCCTATCTTCTTATTGCTGGATTGTAAATTTTATGTCTGACATCAAAAATATACCATAGACAGAATATACGTTCTATGATATACTAAATTCATACTATTCGTGTATAGAACAGACTCGTTCATCAGAGGGGGATTCTCTCTACGGGAGAACTTTCTTTTCTGGCGGACGAGTTCTTTTATTTCTATGGTATAATAGAAAGGAAAGATGAACAATGATGTACCAAATCAAAGACTGGCAGGACCTGACCATCCAGGACGATTACATGTTCAAACTCATCATGAGCCGGAAACGTATCTGCAAGAAAATGTTGGAAAAGATATTGCGTATTTCTATTGATGATCTAGTGTATATCGAGGACGAAAAGTCTATGAAGGCCAGTTATGACAGTAAGGGTGTCCGGCTCGATGTCTATGTCAAAGATGATAAACACACCGTATACAATATCGAAATGCAGGTACGCAAGCCAGAAAATGAGGGATTGTATAAGAGGACGAGGTATTACCAGTCCATGATAGACGGGGATCTGCTGAAAGCAGGAGTCGATTACGATGAACTAAACCCGACGTACATCATATTTATTTGTCCTTTTGAACCGTTCCATGAAGGGCGGCATATGTACACATTCAGGAATTACTGTACGGAAGATAAGGATATCGAACTACAGGACGGAACAGTAAAACTGTTCCTGAATACGAAAGGTACCATGGATGACGTAGAACCAGATGTAAAAGCGTTTTTGGAATACGTAGACGGAGTCATGAGCCCGGATGAATTCGTACAAGAAATAGACGAAGCCATCCGGAATGTCAAGACGCAGGAGTCGGAGAGGGTGAGATATATGACCTATACATTGAAATTAAAAGAAGAACGTAAAATTGGTCATGAAGCAGGCTTTCGTGAAGGCATGGAAAAGGGAATAGAAAAAGGCATAGAAAAAGGTTTACAAAAGGGAACGCAAAAAGGAAAGTTAGAAACTGCATTAAAGATGCTAAAAGACGGAGTAGCGGTGGAAAAAATAGCGAAGTATACAGGCCTTTCTCCGGATATGATTACAGCGTTAAAGCAATAATTCGGCCTCATTTATGAATAGCATAAATTCCTGTTTACTTAGGTTATTCGTTGAAGTCGGTTTGCAAGGTTGGAATCAGTCCGACGTGCTACACCCTCGGACTCAGATACTGGAACTCAAATTATGTAAAGCCCCTTCAGACGCCGTTGGCGCCAGCTTCCTTTACCGAAACCACGAAATTCCTATATCTCTGAAAAGGGCTTCGATAGGGCACTGAGTTTCGGCATAAGCGAGGGCTCACAGCCGGGGGCGCTTTGCATCGGAATCATCGGCTATGGTGTCAGATACAAGGCGGAGGAAAGAGGCGTAGCGGTGCTACGTCGATAGACGACAACGCCGTAGATGATGCTATAGCCGGTGAGGCAGACAGAAGAAGTCCCCCGGCCGTGAGCCCCTACACACATTTGCGCGTCGCTTTGCTCCTTCAAATGTGATTCTCTGCTTATCACGGGGACGCCCTGCTACACGGTGCTTCAAACCGACATTCCACAACGGGGACGCCATATTACACTGTTTGTCGAACCGGCTATTTTTACCCCAAAAATAATCAGTAACACAGAACTCACGACTGTAAGCGGTTTCTGTCCTGAATCGCTGGAAAGGGTGTCAGATGCAAGGCGGAAGAAGGAGCCATAGCGGGGCTATGGTGACTGATGACAACGAAGCAGATGGCGCTCTTTTCGGCGAGGCAGGGGAAATAAGTCGCCGGCCGTGGGTTCGACAAGAGAGGGTGAGATATATGACCTATACATTGAAATTAAAAGAAGAACGTAAAATTGGTCATGAAGCTGGATTTCGTGAAGGAATGGAAAAAGGCATGGAAAAAGGGTTAGAAAAAGGGTTACAAAAGGGAACGCAAAAAGGAAAGTTGGAAGATGCATTAGAGATGTTAAAAGACGGAGTAGCGGTGGAAAAAATAGCGAAGTATACAGGCCTTTCTCCAGATATGATTACAGCGTTAAAGCAATAACTCGGCCTCATTTATGAATAGCATAAATTCCTATTTACTTAGGTTATTCGTTGAAGCCGGTTTGCAAGGTTGGAATCAGTCCGACGTGCTACTCCTCGGACTCAGATACTGGAACTCAGATTATATAAGGACCCTTCCGCCCTAACGGGCACCTTCATCTCTGCTTTCCGTTTCGGACGCCGCCTTGCACTTCCTTGCAGTCAGTACCTTGCGGACCGAAAAGGCCCTTCACAGGGACGGCAAAAACGCATCGTTCTTCAAACCGACATTCGCCATGAGGACGCAGTTCGCAGGCCATAGGCCGGTTTGCTATGTTGGAAGCCTGTCCGCTTCTCTATTGTTCTTCTACCCTGCTGGAATCCAAAAAAAGCGTCCCTTTCGGGACGCTTTTTATGTTAACTCTTATTCAGCTGTTGTGTTGTTGACAACCTGTTTGCCTTTATAGTAGCCGCAAGTCGGGCATACATGATGAGGCATCATTGCTTCGTGACACTGCGGGCATTCTACGTAACCCGGTGCTGTCAATTTCCAGTTTGCACGACGCATCTTCTGACGAGTCTGGGATAATCTGTTCTTTGGTACTGCCATGTTCTGCACCTCCTTAAATCACATGGTACGTGTTTCTAGTGCTTTTCTTTGGATCGTAATAACTGAGCCAGGGCTTCAAGCCTCGGGTCAATCTTGTCGGTAGGACAACTACAGGGTCCTTCATTCAGGTTTGCACCGCACTGCGGACAAAGCCCTTTGCAATCAGGCCGGCACAACACCCTCATGGGTTCGCTGAGGATCAAGGTTTCTCTAATTGTCTCCGTCAAATCGATGTATTCCCCATTATAGGGCAATACGTCCTCGGGAAGCTCTGCTTCCGTACCATAGACTTCAGACAGTGTTTCATTCCGATCCACCGATACCGGTGTCAGACAACGGCTGCAAGGATACATGCCCGATGTGCGAATCGTTCCTTCTACAAGGAGATGATTGCCATCGAAACAATACGTTCCTTCCACAGCTACGGTAGCATCTTTCCATGGGAAATCATCTACATCACCGAGCTCGGCAGCCGGACGTTCAAACGAAAAAGGGAAAGACTTCCCCATTTCTTTGAGTGCTTCTTCGACTTGTAGTTTCATTATTTCTACCTCGACTATACTATTATATCTATCCGCTCAGGCTTTGTCAATGATAAATTCGTATACCTTGCGGACGCCGCGCGCAGGCTATTATTTGCCGATGAATTCCCGCAGGAGGGAGTTCATGGGGACGACGGAGGAATCTACGGGCTTGAAGGGTTTCAGGAATTTGACCAGGCGCTGGGCTTCTGCGTAGTAGGGGCTGTCCTGTCCGATGGATTCCAGGAGCGGTTCAGCATAGGGCTTGAGGACGGCCAGTTCGTACGGCAGGGCCGTGTTGAATATGGTATCGGCATCTTCCTGATAGGGGTAGATATTTTTTTCTTCACCACGGCGCACGTCACCCCAGATTTCCATGGTCGCTTCAGGACCACGGCCGCGGAACTGGTGATCCCGGACCATGCGGCGGATGATGCGCGTATCCGATGTGGAAATGCGGTTGTGGTCGTTGATGCGAATCTGTGTCAGGACGCCAAGGGAGATTTTCACTTTTTCATAGCGGGGCAGCATATATGTCAAAGAATCGTTCAGGGCATGGAGTCCTTCTACGACGATGGGCTGGCCCGGTTCGAGGCGCGTCGGTTTTTCATCGAAGTAGCGCTTGCCTTCGACGAATTCAAAGCGGGCCAAGTGGACGTCTTTGCCCTGATTGAGGTCATCGATCTGCTGGTTGAACAGGGGCACGTCGATGGCGCGCAGTGATTCGAAATCGTAGCTGCCGTCGGGATTGCGCGGCGTATCTTCTCTATTATAGAAATAGTCGTCCAGGGAAATCCGTACCGGCCGCAGTCCATCGACGCGGAGCTGGGTGGTCAGGCGTTTGCAGAATGTCGTCTTGCCGGCCGAAGACGGGCCTGCAATGAGGACGACTTTGATTTTTGGCCGCTGGGCTACGATATAATCGGCCAGTTCGGCCAGTTTCTTTTCCTGCAGGGCTTCGGCCATATCGACGATGTCCTGGATGGTTCCGTCCTGGATATACCGGTTCAGGTCTGATACGTATTCACAGCGGACGATGCGGCCCCATTCTTCTGCTTCCAGGAAGAGGCGGGCCATTTTCGGGATTTCCTTGTACGGCGGCAGTTCATTGGGGTTTTCTACTTTCGGGTATTCCAGTATGATGCCCGGCGCATAGAGGCGCAGGTTGAAGCAGGTCAGGTATCCCATGCTGGGGAGGAGGGGTCCCATGTAGTAATCCAGTATCTGTCCGCACTGATAGGCCAGGACGTAAGGCACATCGACATGGCTCAGCAGTTCTGCTTCGTGCTTGAGGTCCCGGTTGTGGCACATGGCCAGTGCCGTCTGGGCGCTGACTTTGACCTGGGTAATGACTTCGTCCTGTTCGACGATTTCATCCATGCGGCGCTTGATAGCTTCTACATCGTGAATGGTCACGTTGTGGCCGATTTCCAGTTCACAGTAGAGGGATTTGCGCAGGGCGTGTTTGACCAGTACTTTGCCGTCGGGATAGAGTTCGGCCACGGCCCGCACGAGGAGCAGGATGGCCGTGCGTATGATGCACTGGTTGCCTTCCAGTGTATTCAGCTGGTACCATTCGACGTCTCCGTTTTCTTCTATTTTCGTCTGCAGGCCGGCCAGTTCGTTATTGTACAGGGCGGCTGCCACCGGCGGGTCGGCCTTAGGACAGCATTGCCGGCTCAGGGCGAGCAGGGTCGTTCCTTTTTCCACGGTATAGTCTGTATTGTGGGTCTTATCATGTATGGTTATCACAGTATCACTCCTTACTGTATTTGTAAAATTTTATGCCTTACTATACATAGTTCTACAAAAAAGATACGTTTCCTTTTTTAGAAATGGTATAATAATGCTAAGTTATCATGTTTTTGTCCAGCACGCAAAGAAGGAATGTATAAGAATGTATAGGAATTCGTATAGAATACCCAAACCGGATGTATCCATACTGGCAGCTATCTTCATCCTGCTCTTCTGCCTGGAAGCGGCTGTACTCAATTATGAACACGTATACAAGGCAACGCCCGATTATTCTGTCCGCATCCTTACGGAGGCCATCCAGAACGGCGATGAGGATACGGTCACGGCTCTCGTCGATGACAAGGCCATAGCCGCCGGGCTCTTCGACGGCATGGCGTCACGGAGCGGCGGCATGGATTCGCTGCCGGTGCTGCAGCTGGCCTGGGCACCGCTGCGGGATGATTTCATCCGTGACAGCAGCCGCCTGTTCCATCTGTCCATACAGAAAGGGGAAGACGACACGGACCGCGCCGGGGCAGCCGAAAATGTACGCATCCGCCTGCAGGCACTGGGATTCCCCTTCCCGGTCACAGGCTGGCACTATGTTTCTTCCCGTTACGCTCATAAGACGGACAGCAGCCATGCCCAGATGGAGGTCACGCTGTACAATGAACGGCTCGATACGAATCTGACCTGCACCATCGAGCTGACGCGCACGGGCCGGCAGCAGTGGCGCGTGACGGGCCTTGCCGATGCGTCAGCCTTCATCAATGAAATCAATGACGCCTGGAGCCAGCGTCTGGCCGCATACAACCGCCCAATCCAGCGTCAGCTGGACGGACTCATCAAGATCCGGGACGTATCGGCCTCTCTCGTCAGCGGGTCCAATCATCAGACCTTCCTGCGCATCACCTACACGCCGGTGTTTGAAGGCAGGCCGGAAGAAATCCGGGAAATCCGCGGTGTCTATGAGCTGCAGCGCGCCGGGGACCACGCCGTGCTGTATTCGGGGACCCTGCGGCTGACGCCGGCGGCGTCGGGCAAGCCGCATACCAGCCAGTTCCTGCTCAATCCCCTCATTCCCAGCCAGTACGCCCTCATGAGCCGCGAAAACCTTAATGACACGAGGAGCCAGCTCCGCATCACCAGCATCACCCGTCAGGACGGGACGACTCTGTCCCTGGCTGAAAGGCTGCCAAACTGAAAAAAAGCTGTCATTGGACAGTTTTTTTTCAATATTTCAGACTGCCGGGCTTCATGAGAAAATCAAACAGGCTGATGGTCAATATGCCGTGCTCATCGTGGAAGGGCTTCACGATGTCCCGGACAATGACGATTTTTTTGAAGGAATCGTCCAACGCCAGCAACGAAGCCTTTTCCTGCCGGATTTTTTCTTCCGTTGGCAGCTGGTATGCCGACTGTATGTAATAGCGGTTGCTGCCCAGATTGGCCACGAAGTCGATTTCTAATTGTTTCGACAGCCTTTTTCCCGTATCGTCGTCATGATACCGTTGGAAAACAGAACCGACATCGACATGATACCCCCGCATCCGGAGTTCATTATACAGGATATTTTCCATGAGATGAGTTTCTTCGACCTGACGGAAATTCAGCCGGGCATTGCGCAGGCCGACGTCTTCAAAATAATATTTCATGGGCGTCCCGATATATTTGCGGCCCTTTACATCGTATCGCTTGGCTTCATGGATAAGGAAGGCATCTTCCAGGTAGGAAATGTAGCGATGCACCGTATTGACACTAATCGATGATTTCAGGAGGCTGGTAAACGTTTCCTGTATCTTCGACGGATTGGTCAGCGAACCGATGGAAGAAGCCAGTACATCCAGCAAATTTTCCATCTCCGCTTCCCGTTCGATATGATTGCGTTCTTTGATATCCTTGAGATACGTTTCCTGAAAGAGATGTTCCAGATATTGGGACTTCTGCTCATCGGTCTTCATCGTAACGGTCAGCGGCAATCCTCCATACATGACATATTCGGCCCATCCATGATACATATCTCCCGGGTAGGCCTGCATGAATTCCTGAAACGACAAGGGAAATATGTGGATTTCATCGCCACGTCCCCGCAGTTCCGTCAGGACATCTTTCGATAGAAACCGGGAATTGCTTCCCGTCACGTAGAGATCTACGTTGGGTTTATGCAGTAACGAATTCAGGACTTCTTCGAAATGATCCAGCATCTGGACTTCATCGAGGAGCACATAGTACACGCCACTATCTCCCAGACGCTGCCGGATATAGGCCATGAGTGTTTCCGGATTGCGGTATTCCCGGTTTTCCAGGGTATCAAAGGCCATGCTGATGATATGGTCGGCAGGAATTCCCTGTTTGTGCAGATATTCCTGAAACAGATTGAACAGCAAATACGATTTTCCACTCCGGCGGATGCCGGTAATGACTTTGATCAGGCCATTTCCCATGCGGTCAATCAGCCGTTGTACATAGATATTTCTTTCTATCCTCATAGGATCCTCCATTGAAAAAAAGCTGTCATAGGACATGTTTTTTTCAATATTATAGCATAGAACCGTCCCGTTTGTGGGGCAATAGTGAAAAAAAACTGTCACTGGACAGTTTTTTTTCACTATGATTGACCGGAATGGCGGTTTTCTCCCTGAGGGTACAAAAAAAGGGGTATTAGTCCAGATTTTGTGGTGTGGTCACCCCTAGTCCAATTTTTGTGGTCT